>MDTD01085881.1_pt1 | contig 27391 bp, 20 predicted proteins | sample 811221 | NCBI WGS metagenome assembly MDTD01 (sample SAMN05326646, study PRJNA326480) | marine metagenome | isolation source: seawater | place: Pacific Ocean: South West | collected 2011 | reverse complement strand
ATTTAAGGTGATGCAAATTTACTGAATTATCTTTGACAATGAAAGACGTAAACTTGGTATTTATGCAAATAATTATACTACATCAGAAATAATGTTAATGCAAGGGTTAGTGATGAAAAAAAGGTTACCAATGCTACTTTTTTCAATTCATCATCAAAATATTTTGGATTTTGAATCAAAAAGACCCCTCGAAGATGTATAAAAATCCAAAAGGAAGGAATCAATGCAATAAATACAAAACCATTCTGTGCAGAAATAAAAAGCTTAACTATGAAAAAGAACCATGAAAAGAATCCAAAAAGAATGAGGAACGAATGATAATATCTTGCATTTGTTGCACCCATAAAAACAACCAAAGTTCTTTTTTTTGAATCCCGATCATTATCAATATCTCTCATATTATTCAAATTGAGTACGGCTGCACTCCACAATCCTATAGTGAATGCAGGAAAAACAAGAATCTCCTTGAAAGACTCTCCATACAAGCCAAAGCCGCCTATTACACTCAAGATTCCAAAAAACAAAAAAACCATCAGGTCGCCTAATCCAAAATACCCATAAGCAGATTTACCAACAGTATAAGTTATAGCTGCTACAATTGAAATAATTGCCAAGCCAAAATAAACCCAAATCGCTTTTGGACTCAAAAATTCCGAGCTCAAAAAAACCAGAAATGACGCAGACAATAAAGAAAGTAATGAAACAACGGCAACAGCAATTTTCATTTGTGAAAGTGAAATAGTTCCAGATTGGACGGCTCGATTGGGTCCTAATCTTTGGTCATTATCGGTTCCTTTTTGACTGTCCCCTAGATCATTGGCCAAATTAGACAAAACTTGAAATAAGATGGTCGTTGAAATAGCCATACTGAAAACTGGAGTGTCCCAAACTCCATAGAAGTATGCCAATGCTGAACCGACTATGATACCTGACAGAGAAAGAGGCAGTGTTCTTAGACGCATTGCGCCAATCCATGAATTTATTGTTTTCACCATACAAAGCTACAAATAAGAAACATTTGAATTATACGATAGTTTAGAACAAATTCATATTTTTACGGTCCAATTCGGGATGTAGCTTAGTCCGGTTAAAGTGCGCGTCTGGGGGGCGCGAGATCGGTGGTTCGAATCCACTCATCCCGACTTCTTGAAAAGTGCCGTTAACGGCACTTTTCATTTACTTAAATTGATCTTTTACAAGATCAACATTTATCATGAATAATTCAATTAAAAATCAATCACAAATTTTGCAAAAAATGGGCATTCAGCAGCTCAATGAAATGCAAAAAAGAGCTCAATTAACCATAGAAAAAAGCTCAGAGGTTCTGTTATTATCGCCAACAGGAACTGGGAAAACACTGGCATTCTTATTACCACTTCTTGAACGACTTGATCCAAAGTCAACTCAAACTCAATTACTCATATTAGTACCTACTAGAGAACTTGCTATTCAAATTGAGCAAGTGGTTCGTGATATGGGAACTGGATACAAAATAAATACTGTTTATGGAGGCCGATCGGGCTCCAAGGAGAAAATAGAGCTTACGCATGCCCCAACAATATTAGTTGGAACTCCAGGGAGAGTGGCAGACCATATAAGAAGAAACCGTATAACTCTAACAGGAATAAAAAACCTAGTCATTGATGAATTTGATAAATCACTAGAGATCGGTTTTGAAAAAGAAATGAAAGAAATTGTTTGGGCCTTAACCTCTTTAGAACGAAAAGTATTGACATCTGCTACTTTTAAGCAAGACATTCCTGAATTCATGAAATTCATGAATCCCGTCAAATTAGACTTTTTAAAAGCGAAGGCCAAAAGGCTAGATATTTCATGGGTTTATGCACCTGTAAATACACTTAACACCTTGCTGAATATTTTAGAGTATCTTGGGGATAAAAGGGGTATTATTTTCTGTAATTTCAAAGATACCCTTGATGGTGTATCGGACTTTTTACATGAAAATAACGTTGAACACACAAGCTTTTTTGGTGGAATGGAACAAGTAGACAGAGAAAGAAGTTTAATTCAATTTAGAAACGCGAGTCAACGGACGCTATTGGCTACTGACCTTGCAGCAAGAGGAATAGACATTCCTGGATTGGATTATATTATCCACTATGAAATGCCCCATCGAGAAGAGGAATTCACTCATAGAAATGGGCGCACTGCTCGAATGAATAAAGGCGGAATAGCTCTGTGTATTCAAGGAAAAAATGACCGCAAGGCGGAATATTCGCGAGGACTAAAAGAGATAGAGATTAAAGAGGGCTCAAAGATTCCTAAAAATAAATATACTACCTTATTCATATCCGGAGGACGCCGAGATAAAATCTCAAAAGGGGATATTGTTGGACTCTTTATAAAAAAGGGACAGCTTGAAAGAAAAGAGCTAGGAATTATTGAACTAAAGACCGATTGTGCCTTTGTAGCCGTCTCTAGAAATAAAGCTCAATCTATTTGTCAAAAGCTCAACAACGAAAGACTCAAAAAGAAAAAAGTTCGAATCCGAGTCCTTTAAATTGAAAGAATGAATATGAAGGTAGATTAAGAAAAAAATGAGACCTTTATTCTGCAATGAGTCTTTTTAAAAAAATTACAATTTATTTCATGGGAGCGGCCTACATTTATGTCGGTATTCGTCATTTTGTTGATCCTGATTTCTTTCTAGCTATTATGCCTGATTACCTTCCTATGCATACAGAGGCCGTATACATAAGTGGTGTATTCGAAATACTTCTTGGAGGAATGCTTTTCTTTAAAAAATCAAGATGGATTGCAGGATGGGGACTTATTGCGCTATTGATAGCCGTCTTTCCAGCCAACATCTATTTGGCACAAAACGAAGCAGCCCAACAAGCTATTGACATCAGTCAAACTGCTGCAGTTGTTCGATTACCTTTTCAAGCCTTGTTTATTGCATTGGCTTACTGGCATTCGAGGGTTTAATCTTTTTTTATAGCTCTAAATGACTCGTTTGTTGAAGGTAATGTATGATCAATTATTTGAGCACCATAAAACGCAATCGAGAGACATGTCCGTCTATTTCGGATTGAATATAATACACTCCTTCAGAAGTCAAATTTAAATCAATTTCTTGCATAGAACTGACAACCTCCCCAGAGCTTAATATTCGACCATTCATATCAAAAACCTGATAAACTGAGCCCTTGTTCAAGCCTTCGATCATAAATCGACCGTTATTAGGGTTTGGATACAAATGAACACCAAAATATGACAAATCAGTAATAGATGCACAGTCCTCCACTGTAATTTCTACCGTTGCAATTCCTGTACATCCATTCGCATCTGTATACGCACCTTGAATAAGGTGAACACCCACTCCAGCTGCAGTAGGATTAAAGATGGTTCCGTTAACACCTGGCCCGGAAAAGTCAACACCTGAAGGTGAACCTATAAGCTGAATTGAAGATTCATTAAGACACAATTGGTTATCTAAATCGCTCGTTTGGATTTCAACTGTCGGATTTTCATTGATGACAACAGTCTGGACCGTTGAATTTGATCCAAACTGATTTGTAACTTCAAGGGTAATTACATAAACTCCAGGAGTTGTAAATATGTGAGATGGATTTTGAAAAGAAGAAGTATTTCCATCACCAAAATCCCAAGCCCAGTTGGTAGGTTGCTCAGTTGAAAAATCTGTAAAGTCTATGGATTCCCCCTCACAAGACTCAAATGTAGAAGGCGTAAAAGACGCTATTGGAGGAGTACCAAGAGGTGCCTCGTTGTAAAATATTTTAAAATCATCAAAATAAAAACCATCTTCTCGAACCCCACCATCCGACTGTAATCTGAATCTTACTTTTATAGTTTCTCCCAAATAATCACTCAATGAGATTTCTTCGAGCACCCAATCTGAAAATGTACCTTCATAAACTGGTTCTCCATCTGGTTGCACACTACCATTATCATCTGTTCCCGGAACCGTATAATTTCCACATTGGCCAATCCAAGAATTTCCGTCATTGGTAGAAACCTGAAATTGAACATAATCATAATCAGCTTCAATATCCCATTTAGCATAAAATGATACCATAGCTGAAATCGCATCTGTTAAATCTATATCGAAATCATAAGTAAAATTTTTCGTTGAATTGTTGCTGTAATTCCCATTAGGCGAATCCGTAAAAGATCGATTAGGGGATACGTAGGTGGCATTTGTAGTATACCAATTACCCGACCAATTGTTCGTGTTGCTGGCATCATCATATACCTGTAAAGTAATAGAACCATATGTTTTAATTATGGTGTCTCTTTTGATCCATAAGCCATTGTCCGTTTTTAAGATATATTTGATGACATCTCCAAATTGAATTGTCGAATTCAAGACATATGAAAAAGAACCATTTTGTGTTTCAAGCTGGTTTAAATTATATACAATGGGATTCCCTACAGAAGCAATATTGTTTAGTGGCTCTATCGAGACTGTTACATTCCCTGATTGTCTTCCATACCTTTGAGCAGTATGATTGAAATTCCCTGACAGCGCAGCAACAGAACTTGGGTCAATATCTTTTACAACCACATAATTGTGTGCTATCTGAGCCAAAACAAGATTTGCAAAGACCATATCCTGACAAGTCGGTACTATATCACCTTGTCCTGGCCAAAAGGAGTTTCCCACCTCGGGCGTATGGGCAAATACAGTGTCCTTCTCTCCTTCACCTATATCTACCTTATACAAATAATCATCAGAGTCTCCAGATGCAGGATAAAGCCCGGAGCTTTTATATGCAGGATATCCATTGAACTCGCACATGTGATTCGAGTAGGCTTGAATGTAATCATGGTGATCTGCAAATTCCTCATCTGTTGTTCCTATCGGAAATAAAATCGCAGGAGAATAACTGTGTGCATTGAAGGCAGTTTCAAAATCATAATTCTCCGCGAGCCATTTCAGCGCTTGAGTCTCTGGCTCAGAAAAAGGACCTGTACCACAGTACACATCGCTATTGGTATTAAAACTTATTCCAGTCGTCCCCCAGCCATAAGAATAATTGCGATTCAAATCCACTCCGTAATTGTTACTGTTAGGATGATCTCTCCTATTCTTTCGCCACATACCACCACCGTTGGGGTCTGTAATTTCGTTATAGATATATCCATCAGGATTTAAGCAGGGTACAAAAAAGAGTTGTGAATGATCGATAAGAAAAGTAGCCTCAGGGTCTGAACCGTAATTTTCTAACAAATACCACATAAAGAATATGGTTTCCATCAAACTCATTGGCTCTCTCGCATGATGAATAGCGGAATACAAGACATTCGGTTCACCGGATTCGTTAACATTAGGGTTGTCTGACATCCGTACATGATAAATCGGTCTTCCCTCATACGTTTCAAAATTCGAAATGGGTGTTTTTTGAGTAATGATATTTGGGTATTGGTCATGCATTGCATCAAGTTCATCCAACATTTCGTCATAAGTCAAATATCCGCCCATTGATCCCAAATTGAAATTATTGGGCTCTCCCGGATCAAATCCACCTGAACCTCCACCTGAAGTTCCATCACATTCGTTATTTTTCAGTTCTTCTCCAGTATTTGGTTTACTCAACCTATTTTTATAGAACGCCTTAACATCGTCAATTTGTATCTCATAGCTAAATCCATAATCTGCAATGATTTGAATTTCATTTTCTGAAAAGTCTGAGATGAGAAAGGTATTCTTTTTCCTGATACCATGATCCGTTGGAACACCTAAGTTGGAAAGATTCAGAAGTTCCTGCTGATTGGCAAAAACTTTGACTCGGGAATATTTTTGAGATTGACTGAAAGGAATACACCCTATAAATAGGATACATGTTAAGATGAATTTCATGGTTCCGTTATTTAGATTTACAAAGAAAGGGAAATTACTACGAACTGACAACAATCCATAGATTCATCTTGTTCAACATAAGCAACTAATATGGAAATCACTAGTTTATATATTATATATGCTAATAATTCGTCGTAACTTAGCCAAACATGACTAACTTCCTTATCTTCTTTTCTCTATTTTGGAGCTTCTTTGGCATGGGTCAAAATATATGGATGACTCCAAACTTAGGTCAATGGGATGCACGAATAGACTTTTCAGTAGATTTGGCTCAAGGTAAACTTTACCTAGAGAACGATGGGTTGTGTTATTATTTTACTGATGCATTGTCACACAACCATGATCATCATCATGAACATCACAATGAAGGAGATAAAATAAATCGTTATCATGCCATTAAACAATCTTTTATAGGTTGTAATAAGGCAAATCACAGTTCAAATCATAAATCCGAACATTACCAAAATTTCGTCTTAGGAAATAACCCTCAAAAATGGAAAAGCAAGGTTTATTCATTCAATGAAGTTACTTATAACGAGTTTTATTCAGGCATAGACCTTATCTACAAAGGTTTAGAGGGTCAATTGAGTTATAATTTTAAGATACAACCTGGTGCTGAGGTAAACCAAATTTCATTTCGATTGGATGGAGCAGAAAACATAACATTGAAAGGTGGAAATCTATACATAGATCACAGCTTTGGAGAAATTATGCAATCCAAACCTTTGGCATGGGAAATTGATGAAAACGGAAGCAAAAAGAAGGTAGATATTGCATTTTTATTGGAAGAGGATATTGTTTCTTTTGTTTTTCCTGAGGGATTTGATTCAAACAAGGAGTTATATATTGATCCGAGCTTGACCTTTTCAACTTTCACGGGAGCTACCTCTGACAATTGGGGCTTCACTGCAACTCCTGATATTTACGGTAACTTATTTGGGGGAGGAATCGTGTTTGGGTCTAACTACCCTATTACAATAGGATCTTTTGATGAGACCTTTAATAATACAAGTAATGCGGGCATGTTTGACGTTGGTATAACAAAATTCAATGCAGACGGAACCTCACTGCTTTACTCGACATTTATTGGTGGTAGCGGAAATGAAACTCCCCATAGTATTGTTTGTGATGAAAATGGTGATCTTTTCATTTATGGTATTACCTCCTCCACCAACTTCCCAATGAGCGGTACCTCTTTTGACATCAGCTTTAATGGGGGACCAAACGAAAATGAAAATTCACTAAGTTTCAATGGTACTGACATTTATATCGCCAGACTTAGTGCTGATGGATCGAATTTACTTGCATCCACCTACGTTGGAGGATCACAAACCGATGGGCTGAATACGGGGAGCTTAAATTACAATTATGGTGATCAATTTCGCGGAGAAATCACACTTGATGAAAATGGAAATGTCTATGTTTCAAGCACCACTTATTCAAGTGACTTCCCTACAGTAAACGCTAATCAAGGTTTTTTAAATGGTAATCAGGATGCTGTTTTGTTCAAAATGCCCCCTACACTGAATACCTTGACTTGGAGTACTTATTTCGGGGGTAGCGGAATCGAAACCGGAAATTCAATTCAGGTAAGTGATGAACTAGGTTCAGTTTGCATTACAGGTGGCACAAATTCTAGTAATTTACCCATTATATCTGGTAATGACCTTTCATTTAATGGGGGTATTTCGGATGGATATGTGGCAAAATTCAATAGTATTACAGGAGCTAATCAGTCTGGAACTTACATGGGTGCAGGAGAATACGATCAAACCTATTTTGTTCAATTTGATGTCGATAATGCGATATATGTCTACGGTCAGACCGAATCCGATTGGCCGATTTCACCTGGTTGTTTTGGTTCTGCCAATTCAGGTCAATTCATTCGAAAATATGACTCTAATTTGAATTCCATTGAGTGGACTACCATGATTGGAGCAGCAACAGGGCATGTTGAAATATCTCCCACTGCTTTTCTAGTTTCTGATTGTTTTGATATCTATATGGCCGGATGGGGAGGTTCACTGAACATAAATGGTCAAGCTACATTTTCTACCACCAACGGTTTCCTTGTGACGCCCGATGCCCATCAAGGAACAACAAATGGAAGTAACTTTTACATTGCTGTACTCGATGAGAATGCCCAAAATATGAAGTATGCCACGTTTATGGGAGGACTCAACAGTAGTTCGAATCATGTAGACGGTGGAACAAGTCGATTTGATAAATCTGGCCGAATATACCATGCCGTTTGTGGTGCTTGCGCAGGAAATAATTTTGGTTTTACCACGACACCTGGAAGCTATGCAGAAGAAAATTTAAGCTCAAATTGTAATATGGCTACCTTCAAATTTGAATTGTCAAGTATTGAAGCAGCAGCGGCGCAGCCTGCTCCGCTAATATGTATTCCTCAATCTGTCTTGTTCTTAAATGATAGTGAAAATGGAAATGCTTATCTGTGGGATTTTGGGGATGGAAATACCTCAACAGAAGAAGAGCCGATACATCAATACACAGAACCCGGCTCTTATGAGGTTCAGTTATTGGTTTATGATACAACAGGTTGTTTTAGTTCCGATTCGGTGACGTTGGTAATTGATATTGGAGCATTTGACGGAGGTGTTGTAGAGCCTATTACCCCAATATGTCCTGAGGTCCCGTATCAATTAGAGGCCTTTGGTGGACAATTTTATGAATGGTCTCCAGCGGGATTGTTGGATGACCCTACATCTGCCACTCCTGTAGCAGTAGTTGACCAAACCACTACATTCTCAGTAACCATTTCAGATACTTGTGGGTCTGAAACCATTGAAGTCACCTTAGAAGTATACAACAATAATATATCTATCACTCCTGAAACATCCATATGTCAGGGTAATAGTGTTCAGCTAGAGGTGAGTGGATCGGGTTCAATTTTTTGGGAACCACCATTGTTCTTGAACAATTCAAATTCATTTAATCCAATTAGTACTCCAGACTCCACTATCACATACGTGGCTACCGTCATTACAGACGAGGGCTGTATCCATTTCGATACCACAACCATCACTGTTTTTAACGAACCTCCTATTCCTATCATGGATGATGAGGTGGAACTATGCGAGGGTTCGCAAGCAGTCGTTATAGTTGATGGAGGCTATACATACAATTGGGTATCTGATCCATTTATAATCTCATCAGATGGACCTGTCGCTGTTATCAACCCAAATGTGAACCAATGGTTTTACGTTGAAGTAGGAAATGCATGCGGATCCGTTGTTGACTCTATATACGCCAACGTCGTCGAACTTGAAATCACTGCTGGTAACGACACCATTATTTGTCCACAAGAATCGGCTTTCCTCTGGGCAGATGGAGCTGACTTTTATCAATGGGAACCTGCAAGTACAATCATTAGCCAGTTTGAAAATGAAGTAACTGTTTCTCCTAATTCAAGCACCAATTATACCGTTATCGGTATTGATAATAACGGATGTACAGATACAGCCTTTGTATATGTGGCTTTATACCCTTATCCCTCTTTTCAAACTTCAAATGATATTGTTGCCTTTTATGGAGATCAAATCCAACTTGAGGCCTATTCTGATGTGCCAGGCATGTATGTTTGGTCTCCAGCAGAATTCCTTTCCTGTATACACTGCCAAAACCCTATTGCAACACCTAATCAGGACATTACCTACGAAATCACATTTACCGATCAAAATGGTTGTTCTTCTAAAGAATTTATTTCCATTAGCTATGATGCGGTGGTATACGTGCCCAATACCTTCACGCCTGATAATGATGGTGTAAACGATGTGTTTAAGGTGTCCGGGGGAAACATTATGGAAATGGAATGCCTCATTTTTAATAGGTGGGGAGAAATCATTCATACTATGGAGTCTCCGAACGAATATTGGAATGGTAATTATAACGGAGCACCTTGTCAAGACGGAACGTATAGCTGGAAACTAAGGTATACCGACTTTACCAACAAAGAATATGAGCTTACTGGTCATATTAATTTGATTAGATAATCGTATTTTTGAGCATTATGGGAGTCAAAGTCGCATCATTCCAATTCAATGCATTTCAAGAAAATACTTTCGTTGTATGGGATTCAGAGCGCAACTGTGTCATTATTGATCCAGGTTGTTATGAAAGTCATGAAGAAAAAGAACTCTTTGATTTCGTTGAAAATGAAAGCCTTAAACCGATTGCATTGCTGAATACACATGCACACATTGACCATATCTTGGGAAATGCCGCTGTTAAAATGAAGTACACAATTCCATTTTATCTTCACAAAGATGATTTAAACACATTACATTCGGTGGCCTCATATGCACAGGTTTATGGGTTTGAAAAATTTAAAATATCGCCTGATCCTGATTTTTACTTGGAAGATGACACTGAGTATAAATTCGGAGAAATATCCTTTAAAGTATTTCATACACCCGGTCATGCACCGGGCCATGTAGTGTTTTTTGAAGAAGATAACCAGTTTGTAATTAACGGAGACGTGCTATTTAATGGTAGTTTTGGTAGAGTTGATTTACCCGGAGGTGATTTAGAAACGCTAAAAAAGTCTATTTTTGATATTATGTTTCAACTTCCTGAAAATACGGTTGTTTTTTGTGGTCACGGACCGGAAACAACCATTGAAAAAGAAAAAGAGCACAATTACATTCATCAATTTTAGTCGTGAATATAGCAATCAACTGTAGACACCTTCTTTCAGATAAACTTGAAGGTTTTGGAAATTACACCTTGGAAATCACAAAGCGTTTATGTCAAAATCATCCAGAACATCAGTTTTATTTGTTTTTTGATCGACCATTTTCAGAACGATTTTTGTTTTGTGAAAATACGCATGGAGTGGTTGTTGGACCAGCAACAAGACATCCTATATTAAATATGATCTGGGGGAGTTTTTCTCTTCCACGAGCTTTAAAAAAATACAATATTGATCTATTTTGGTCTCCTGACGGGATTTGCAATTTGAGAACAAAAACCAAACAAATCATATCCATACATGATTTAAATTTTGAATACAACCCAGAAGATCTTCCGTGGTTTGTTCGCAACTATTATCGCTTTTTATATCCTCGTTTCGCAAAGAAAGCCGATCATATTATTAGTGTTTCCGACTATTCTAGAGAAGACCTTATCGAAACCTACAAGATTGACTCTAATAAAGTAACTACAATATATAACGGAGCTTCTGAAAACTTTAAAAAAATTGATATTAATGAAAAAAATGACATTCGTAAAGAATTTTCAGAAGGAAGACCTTATTTTGTTTTTGTTGGATCTATCCATCCAAGAAAGAATGTTGAACGATTGCTCAAAGCTTTTACGATATATCATCAAAAGTATACAGAATACCATCTTGTCATTGTTGGCAGCAATATGTGGCGAAATCAATCTGTACAAATACCTGCCGATATCCACGACTTTGTGACATTTACAGGTCATGTTCACTCAGACGATTTATCAAAAATAATGGGCAGTGCTTTTGCTCTAGTTTATCCTCCTTATTTTGAAGGATTTGGTATTCCTCTCGTTGAAGCCATGAAATGTGATGTCCCAATTATTTCTAGTAACAAAACCTGCCTTCCTGAAATTGCAGGTGAAGCTGCTATTTATTTCGATCCATTCAATATCGAAGAAATGGCCGAGCAAATGGCCAAAATCAATCAAGATTCTAATCTTAGAAAAGAATTGATCGAAAATGGTCAAAAACGAGTAAAAGAATTTTCATGGGACCAAAGCGCGCAAAAAACATGGGGAGTTATCGATTCCTTTATAAGTAATTGAATACTTTTGACATTTGGCTCCATAGTTCAATGGATAGAATAGAAGTTTCCTAAACTTTAGATCCAGGTTCGATTCCTGGTGGAGCCACTTTTTTGATTCCAAAATAATAACTGGAATGAAAACGAAACTATCATCTAGACAGCTAACTCTAAATCTTTAATGATTAGAACCTTATATTTACTCTATGAGAAAAAGAGATTCTAAACAAAAAGACTTGAGCACACTCCAAAAAATGAAATTTTATGGAATATTCTTTATCGTTATGGGGTTTGCTTTTTCTTTTGAAGTATTCTTCCAAACCCTTCTCTTAAATGTCATTTGTATAAGTATTCTTTGCATTCTTGTATATATGGGTATGGAGCTATATAAAAGACATCGCTTGGAATTTGGAGGAAAATTAGGTTTTTTTAAACCTATTTTTAATGGTTTCTTGTATACAATGGGCTTTATTTTTAAATCGATGTATTTTCACCTTCGAACCAGGATAATTTTTGCATATAACATTATTGTTTTTATCCTTCCAATGATTGGCTTGTTTTACGGGTGGACTGCAAACGATTTTATATTGATTACTTTTTTAAATGTGGCTTCTTCTTATATTTTATTATGGTTCTTCGCAGTTTTTGGATTAGGAGTTCCATTTAAATCAAGAATTAGGCGTTTTTTTGGTTATCCGATGGTATTCTTCTGGTTTTTTATTTTTCTTCCGTTTATTGGCATAAGTATTTTTGTTTCGGAGGGACCTAGTGGCCTATTTACCCTTACGCTAAATGAACAGTTTTATATTTTATTAAGTGAAATCGCATTAAATAGCTTTTCAATGGTCATAGCACTATTTTATGGTAAAAAGAAAAAATCGGAGAGTGAAAAAGAAACTTATACTGGAAATATGTTTGTCAGCTATCTCATGTTGGCACTTGCTTCTGCTTTAATTCTTCCTTTTTCATCTAATAACCCTGAACTTTATGCCAATCATTATTTGCTTTGCAATTGTTTACTTTCTATTATGCTTGTCTTCATTGTAAGCTTAGGAGATAATTTTGCTTTTCTTCCTGTTTTTCAAGGACTAAAAAAAGGAAAAGAAAAGAGAGACAAATGGTTTAATGAATTCGATGAATTTTATAATAATAAAACATCAATCATATAATTTATCGTATCATTGAATATTGATTTCTTATATAGCCCGGAATAGATAAACTATGAAAAAATTAATTGTTTTCTTTATGATCCTGCAAACAACGGCAATTTGTTTAGGTCAAAACCCAAATCCGAGTGTTTCTCTTGATGAATACATTATAAATGAAATGGAAGCAGAGCACTTTCCCGGAGTGGCCACAGTCATTGTGAAAAATGGTGAAATTGTTTGGTTACAGTGTTATGGGTTTGCCGATATAGAAAATGGAATTCCAGTGACAGACAGCACACAGTTTTTATTGGCATCAATGTCGAAACTGTTTACCGGAACAACGACCATGCAACTCAAAGAAGATGGCATGTTGCAGCTCAATAATGACATCAACGAATATTTACCTTGGCCATTAAATCACCCCATACAAAATACAACACCAATGACCATTCAACAACTCATGACACATACCTCTTCAATTAGAGACAATTGGTCTGCCATGAGTGATTATTATGGCTATCCAGATCCAACCATGAGTTTAGAGGCCTGTATGCAAGACTACTTTACCGTTACTGGAGAAAATTACAATGCCAATCAAAATTTTCTTAGTGCTACTCCGGGAACGGTATTCAACTATTCAAATATGGCTACTGCACTCAATGGATATATCACGGAAATTGTAAGCTCAATGCCTTTTGATGACTATTGTGATGAGCATATTTTCGAACCCCTTTGTATGGAAAAAACAGCATGGCACATGGCGGATCTTGACTCAAATGAGGTGGCAAGGCCCTATTCATACTCCAATGGGAATTTTATTGCCAATCCGCATTATGGATTTGCCGATTATCCTGACGGTCAATTAAGAAGTTCCATTACCGATCTTGCAAATTATATGATTGCTTTTTTAAATGAAGGAACTTTGGGGGGTACTGCCATATTATCACCTTCATCTGTCAATGAAATGTGGACACAACAAATCCCTTCAATTGAGAGTAAACAAGGATTGAACTGGTACAAAGAGCTACTCTATCACAGTGGAGGTGAAACCTTACTGTGGGGTCACAATGGAGGTGAACTTGGTGTTTCAACAGATATGTATGTCGACCCGGAATCAAACATTGGCTTATGTGTACTTTCCAATGGAGGTGGTACAAACCTTTACATCTGTGATGAGCTTTATGACTATGCCCTATCCTTAAATCCAATAGGTAGTATTGGTCCCGAATGTGGTTTTACGAACATTCCTGAACTTTATTCAAAAGACAAAGAATTAATCAAGATTATTGATGTTCTAGGAAGAGAAACTATAGTAAAACCAAATACACCACTCATTTATATATATAGCGACGGGTCTTGTGAACGGGTCTTTGAAATGGAATAATTAATTTTTTACCAATTATGTTTTACCCGAAGGCGTTGAACCAATCGATCAAGTCTTCTTCGAATAAACTTCTCAGCGATACCGGTTTTCTTAACAAATTTCACAAGAAAAGGTGAAAACGCATAGTAATTTGCAATAAAAACTCTACCCAAAAACGTTTTTTTCAATATTTCGTCTCTAAACCTTCTCAAGACCAATACCTCCGGAGCCTCATAAGACCCGTATGCCATGGTCGCGATATAACAGCCAAGACTATTGAAAAATGCCTCTATCGCCAACCAAACGAATAAAACAGCTAAACCTAAAGACGCGAATACAATCCCCAAGATAGCAGCAACTGTTAAAGCAGCAGTTTTCAAGGAATCCTTATTTTTATCAGCCTGCTTTTCATTAGCTATCAAAGGACTGGTGTACATCATAACTTTCTTTAAATCATAATCTTGTAGCTCAATGACCGTATTAGTATCTAAATTTAAAGTCTTTACAAATACATGAACTTCTTGCTTTCGTGTATAATCTTTGGGTTCCAACTTCTCAGGTAATTCTATAGGTGCACGAGTTTCTAGAATTGTATTTATAGAACTACTATCCAAAGAAATAGTGTCTACCCTATGAGCCCTACCGTAACCGTCGTGAACATAAAAATTCCAAATTTCTGGAGACTCCGTTAATTTTGATTTCTCAAATAAAACTGATGGCGAATGCCAAGTTGTTTTGTAATCGTAGACTCGGAGCCTTGTCAAAGAGCAAGAACCAAGTAAAAGGAATATGAAGAAGAATAAATAAATATTTTTCATACCATGAATTTAAGCAAAACAATCACCTAATTGATAATAATTGATTTTTCTACCAATGGTACTTTGCCTTCAGTCGATGAACAAATCTATCTAGTCTTCTTCGAATAAACTTATTTCCGATACCGGTTTTCTTTACAAATTTGACAAGCCAGGGAGAAAAGACATAGTAATTTGAAATAAATACTCTTCCCCAAAAAAAATTTCTTAATTTCTCGTCACGAAATTTTCTCAAAACAACCACCTGAGGGGCCTCATAAGAACCATAAGACATCGTTGCTATGTAACAAGGCCCCGACGAAAAGGCACTTGATATACCATCACTCACAGAACTCACCGCGGCATTAACAACCAACGCAACAATGAGTACCGTTGCTAAAACAATCGCTAAAGCAACAAGCGCGACTGAAGCAGCGGCTCTTTGATTTTTATCAGATTCATTAGAATAGATTAAAACCTGCTTGATATCAGATTCCTGAAATTTAAGACGTTTACCGGTATTTAATATTGAATCATTTACAAAAACATGAACTTCATTTTTTCTATTGGTTTGAGAAGCATCTAATTCCTCAGGCAAATCTATAGGTTGAGGACTCTCCACTACAATATCCATAGAATTACTATCTATAGATGCAGATCGTCCTCTATGTGATCTACCATAACCATCATGTACATAAAATACTCTATTTTCAGGACCATCATAAAATACTGTTTCATCAAATAAAATGGATGGTGCATGATACATCGATTTATAATTATAACTTGAACAAGCAGAAAAAATTAAAATGAGACATGTAAAAAATAAAAGTTTCTTCATGTAATAAATATAAAGAAAACCCCAGAATACTCAAACTATAATTACAGTGTATAAAAAAAGCGCTCCGAAAAGCGCTTTTATTTCTAAGTTCAACAAAGAGTTATTGAATAATAACTCGTTTAGTGACTGTTTGTCCATCGATATGAACTTCACATAGATACAATCCTTCTTTAAGATTTAAATGGCTCAAATGAACCTGATTAGAGGTGAGATTATTTGTTGATTTAACCAACTCTCCTGTTGCAGAGAAAAGCTTAATAGCAGTAATGTTTCCATTGCTTCGAATAATCAAATCATCTTTAGCTGGATTTGGATACAACTCAACTTCGGTCGTCATTAAAAGTTCATCAACATCGTTAGCTCCGTCTAAGTTTGTTGCACGAACAATTCTTCTACAAAAATACCCCATAGTTGAATCAATATAGGCATTGGCTTTTACAGGACCCATATCTGGGTTTTGAGCAATGTTATTGACATGTGCATCAATTCCAGCCTGAGCAGGAAGTCCTAATGAAAGAGCAATGTTTACAGTTGTTGTAGAATCCCATAGGTCCCATGGCGATGCCTCGAAAGGATTACCAGTAACATACGGAAAAACATTATCAACTGGAGCTCCAACAGTCGTTCCTCCAAAATCAGTCATTCCTTGGGCATTAGCAGAGGCCGCTTGAGCTGCAAGGGTGTATACATCTGGCCATGTATTCGCTGGTGCCAGCACATCATTATTACCTAAAGAATTAGCTTTGGTCATGACATCATAACTACCAGAAATATCAGTAGTGATAACTCCTGCCGCCGCAACCGCAACATCTCCTGTAGTATAAATAGCTACTGGATCTGTTGGACAATGAACTGCGCACATGGGCACATCACCAGCTTCCAACCAACTCAAATCACCAATTCCGCCTCCCATACTACAAACCATATGAATGTCGTTTGAATATCCTGGGTGATTTGTAACATTAAATTGACCTCCGTAGCCATCCCAATCTCCAATGACTGCTGTATCAATAAGTGCTACTGGGTTAGCTGGGTCTGACAAATCTAGGAATTTCGACAGCTGGATCTCTGAAAGCTTGTCTACTGTTGCATAACCTAAAGCAACCCATCCACCTGAACCTTGACCAGATAAGATGATTCTAGAGGTATCAATACCAAAAGTATTTCCGTTTTCATAATCTTTTCTAAAATAACGCACTGCAGCCTTTGTATCTTGAATCGCTCGATATACGGCCTTCATTAAGCTTGCTGCTCTTTCAGATTGTGTTTCTGCAGCAGGATTCCAACCTAAACGATATTCAACATTAGCTGCCACATAACCCCGCTTCGCATAACTCGCACACATCGTAGTTGTGGCATAATCCTGCCTCATTCCTGTTGGATTCCCGTTATAAATAATAGGAGCAAAAGTTCCTGTATGCAATACAATCACCAGAGGACGCTCTGTTTCAGTGTCACCTTCTGGTTCGTAAACATCCAGTTCTAAAGCTGGAATTCCAAACTGACCTGTGGGTAGATATGGTTGTGGTGGTTCTGCGTTAGCCGCAATCACCGTTAAGTTTTCAGCATAAAGATTACTTGGTGTTACCGTGTAATTATCAAAGACCTCGTCAATGTATCTTTCTTGAGAAAATGTAGTCCCAAGAATAAGAAAAAGACAGATAAAGGGTAAAAGTATTTTTTTCATAAATTATATTTTAGTAGCTCTAAGATAGCTATTAATAGCGAAAAAAAGTAATTTGATTACTTATCTTTAAAATCGAATGAAAGAGAGGTATAGATCATTCGCCCTACAAACGGGCCTCCATATACCTGAAGTACTTGATTATTAAGAATGTTTGATGCCCCTATTTTTAAGGTTAAATTAGCCTTTTCAAAAAACTTATTCACCTGAAGATCCAATAGAGAATAGGTTGGAATACTTCCCGTAAACTGAGGAGAACCTTCGTATAAAAAACCTTGAATCCATTTATAGTTAATACTAAACCCTAATCCGCTTAGCTTCTTTATGGAAATATCTCGTCCTCTAAAGCCTAAGTTAAATTTGTTTTCAGGAGTGTTGTAAGAAGGAATAATCGGATCATCGGATTGTTTATTCAAAACATTCCAAGAATAATTCCCATTGAGCGCATAATGATCCCCCAAGTAGTAATTGATACCTAGAGAAAAGCCCTGAGTTGTAATCGTTTCCCTAGAATTGGTTGCTACACGATATACATTGTTGATATAAGCCCCTCCCAAAGGCTGAACAAAAATATCTGCTCCATTAATGAATCCGATAAAATTTGTATAAAAATTAAAGTAATAATTCATATCGACATAAACAGATTCGAAGAATATGGCTCGATATCCTAGCTCCATGCATTTCACTTTTTCAGGCTGAATAGGATCGAGACTGAAGTATTCTAAAGTATCCGCATTTTCGGAATAAAAGAAATTCCGTAAGGACTCGATGGTGACCAAAGAATCATAACCACTTATATTCCCCACTAGTCTGGCTCGACCTACATTGTAATACATGTACTGATTGAGTAGGGTTGGATTGCGAATGGCCGCAGAGAACGTACCTCTTAGCGTATGTTTTTTATTGGGTTGCCAAATGAGAGAGACGGCTGGAGAAGGTAAAAACTTAAAGTTTTGATTTTTATCGACTCGCATTGTAGCCTTGAAAATCCACTTATCGTCATCAAATCGCTTTTCAATCCCCCCGTATAATCCAAATTCTCTATTGATGATGGTTACACCATTGGTATCACTGAATAAGGATCCTCCCGACCTCGGATTATAAATACGACCATTTGCCCCTAAAGTGAATTTTGCAAATTCCGTATTGAATATTTTTTCTCCATGAAGATGATACAAAGCTGATTGATCTTGAATTCTCGAGCCTCCCTCCAAGAAAGATGTTTTCGAGGTGATATCATTCAATAAAGAATCGAAACGAGCAGTTCCTGGCTCGTAAAAGTCTGACATACTCCAATTTTCATAAGCTCCATTGGCATAATTCGCTGCTTCCTGATGCCAAACATACATAGAGTCTGGATTTGATAAAACAACATTTTGAATGGCATCAAGATCAAAAGGAACACCGATTTGAGGTTCCCAAACCACATCATCGTCCAATTCTTGAACACGGTCAACTATATTGGCAGACCAATACTGGCGATAACGCTCACTCCAATCCCAATCGTCTGCAGCAGCGTCTTGCAATAAATAGGCTGTCAAGACCGCATCATATGAATTTCCAGCATCTTCATTTGTGGCGTAGGCACGGATGAAAAAATCATCCTTTTTACGAAGCTCTAATCGGTTCTGAAAAAACAAAATATCCTTCAAACTGAATCGATTATCCCCTTGATAGACTGTTGTTCCAGTACCAAAATTAGAAGCCATAATTACTTCCACATCAGGATTAATCAAATAATGAAATGCCGTGGATGCCTTAAGATTTTTTGTATCATAATCAACAATATCTTTTTCCCAATAACCCGTTCTATGCCAACGACCCAAACCAGGCGTTTGCCATATGGCTTGGTTATCCAAAGCATTATTTATGTTTGGGGAAAGATTTTCATCGCCATAACGATTAACTGCATCGTATCCGCCGGGATTATTCTCATCAGTATCAACATCTTCTACAGTATTGGTATTATTGGCTTCCCAATCATTCGCAGATAGATATGAGAAATTAATCTTAAAGGCAAACTTATCTTCTCCATTTTTATTCTGAAAAGCTTTGGCATAACGAAAGGCATATTCATTAAGCAAACGCTCACCACCTTTGACACTTGCACTGAACCCTTGAAATTTGAATGGGCTTTTTGTGTACATACTGATTACTCCATTAAATGCATTGGGCCCATAAAAGGCAGAGCTTGCTCCCGAAATTACCTCGACTTTCATTAAATCGAGTTCTGATGCTCCCAAAAAATTACCTAGAGCAAAATTTAGCCCGGGAGAAGCATTATCTACACCATCGATGATTTGCAATGTTCTCACAGGTGAAGTACTATTAAAACCTCTGGTGTTGACGACTTTGAAACCCAAACTTGCAGAGGTCAAATCAACCCCTTTCATGTGACTTAACCCTTCATAGAAATCTGTTGAAGGTGTTTCTTTAATATCATTTAAAGACATCGTTTCAATCGACAAGGCGGATTCTTTTTCTTTATCACTCGCAAAGCTCCTGACATTTACCTCTTGTAAATTCAGCGTATTATCGGTCTTAATTCTAATAATAACAAGTTCCTCAACCGAACTTACTGTAGTCTCCACATCAACATATCCTATATATGAGCTGATCAATACGACAGGTAATTCTCCTTGTAGCGTAATAGAAAAAGAGCCATTTTCATCAGTAAATGATCCAGCATTCATTCCTTTCACCTTAATTTTAGCACCATCTATAGGCTTGCTGTTATAGTCATCTATAACGGTTCCCAAAATTTCAATTTGAGCTGATAAGCCCAGTGTTATGAAAAAGAAAAAAAGACAAAGGCCTTTTTTGATAAAAGATGTCATATCCATTACTTCTATTAGAGACTTGATAAATATAAGCAATATTGACACAGCATTCCCAATATAGGAGTCGATCAAAAATAAAAAAAGGAGACCCTTTAATGACTCCCTTTTTATGTATGTGTTTTATCTTTTGAAAAAAACATCGATTCTCCTTCCTTTTAAATCAAAATATCCTTTCAATATAAATATCATCGTGGATTAATTTTTATTGTTGAGCTATTGATATTAATTACTGAGCATTTATTTCTTCAGCCGTATTTAATTTTCCTTTATTAAGGATTAAGAAAAATATAAAACCGATAATAATTCCATATAGCAGGTTAATGAAGCATATTGCTGCGATTGTAACGAGGAAGGTTGAAAAATGAACTTTTCCAGCAGCCTTCATTTTTTTGAATACTTCAGGTCGTGCTAATTTATAACCAACTACAAATAAAATTGCTGCTAAAGTTCCCATTGGAATCATCTTCAATATAGAAGGAATTAGTAACACCGTAAACAAAAGTAAAAATCCATGAATAATAGCTGACATTTTTGTTTTACCCCCAGATTGAGCATTAGCTGAGCTTCGAACAATTACTTGTGTTACCGGCAACCCCCCAATTAAACCTGAAATTATGTTACCAACCCCTTGGGCCTTTAATTCTCTATTTGTCGGAGTATCTCTTTTGAAAGGATCTTGCTTATCAGAGGCCTCAACGCACAATAGCGTTTCTAAACTCGCCACCAAAGCGATTACAATTGCCGTTATATAAACCTGTGGTTCAGAAATAGCTCTTGAAAAATTTGGAAAGGTCAACTTAGCAGAAAAATCAGATAAAGACTCCACCACAGGAATATCAACTAAATGTTTACCTATTAAAGCCATTTCTCCATTACCATATCCTACATTAATTAAAACCCCTGCAATTACTGCTAATAAAGGTCCAGGTATTAGTGACAATACTTTATTTTTTGTAATAAGCTTTGTTTGCCAAAATAATAATATTGCTAACGATACGAATGTAATGATTAGCACTCCCGGGGTAAAATGATTTATAGCATTATTAAACATATTCGCTGTACCATTTATAAAGTCAGCAAACCATGTCGACAAAAAATTACCATTTTCAGAAGCCATCATTTCCACTTCTTTAAGGTTTTTATCATATCCAAAAGCATGAGAAATCTGTTTAAAGAAAATTAAGATCCCGATTGCGGCAAGCATCCCTTGAATGACTGATGAAGGGAAATATTGCGCAATGACTCCTGCCTTCAAAAAACCAGCAATTAATTGAATAAGACCTCCTAGAACCACTGCAACCAAGAAAATTTCAAACCCATTTTCTATTCCTCCAAAACCCTCTATAGCAGCATACACAATGGTAGCTAAACCTGCAGCTGGACCACTCACACCTAAAGGCGAGCCACTTAAAGTTCCTACAATAATACCTCCGATGATACCAGCAATTAAACCTGAAATAGGAGGGGCACCAGAAGCAATAGCAATCCCTAAACATAATGGGAGAGCTACTAAAAACACGACAATACTGGCAGGAATGTCTTTTTTAAAGTTTTTAAAGGGACTGAAATTATTATTTGAATTCATTTTTTTAATATTTTAATTCTCTCTTCGAATCATTGATCTGCAAAGAGAATTTATTGATGTAGAGAAATACCCTACGAAAAGTTGTTTTTATTGATCCGTTGATTAGAGTTTCAAGAAGACTTAGTCTTGGTTTTAGTATAAAACTTCAGGCGGAGAAAAAGGTTCTTTAATTTTAATTGTACTATGGAATGACAGGTATTTGTAATGATTAGACTTATCATCTCTATAAATTCCCGAAGCCACTATGTCCTCTGCGCAGTCAACCTCACTGTCAACCTCGCGCTCCTCCTCATTTTCTTCGTTATCCTCATTTTCCTCACTGTCATCATTTTCATAATCAATCAAATCTTCTTCATCAGACGATGGTTCAGAATCATTCCAATCACTACTTGAATGCTGAATGGACTGAATTGAAAAAATTTGTATTGTTGCTGAATGATAAAAAGTCACTTGAAATACAAACAACAAGAGGTAAGCAACCGATTGATATTTTAAAATAGAAACTTTCAAGTCATTCTTTAGATTTCCCAAAGATAGTAAAATCAGGAAATCACATCAAGTTCTTTACCAACGTTTATAAAGGCTGCTATGGCTTTATCCAACTCCTCAATGGAATGAGCCGCAGAAATTTGTGTTCGAATACGAGCCGCACCTTTAGCCACAACTGGATAGAAAAATCCAATAGCATATATCCCTTCTTCTAATAAACGATCCGCAAATTTTTGAGAAAGAGCGGCATCATAAAGCATGATAGGAACAATTGGCGAGTCTCCTTTTTTGATATCAAAACCGGCAGCACGAATTTTTTCTTTAAAGTATCTCGTATTATCTTCTAATTTATCTCTTAAGTCTGTAGAAGTGCTCAGAAGGTCAAATACTTTTAGTGAAGCCCCCACGATGGAAGGCGCCAAAGAATTTGAAAACAGATAAGGTCGAGACTTCTGACGAAGCATTTCAATAATCTCTTTCTTTCCCGTTGTATAACCGCCCATGGCTCCTCCAAGGGCTTTCCCGAGAGTTCCTGTAATGATATCAACACGATCTAAAACTCCACAATATTCAGGAACACCTCGTCCTGTTTTTCCAATAAATCCAGCAGAATGACACTCATCAGTCATTACCAATGCATCATATTTATCTGCTAAATCACAAATTTGATCCATTTTTGCAATATCTCCATCCATAGAGAATACCCCGTCAGTTACAATGATTCTAAAACGCTGATTCTGAGCTTCAATAAGCTGTTTTTCCAGGTCTTCCATATCCGAATGTTTGTATCTATATCGCTGAGCCTTACACAAACGAACTCCATCGATAATAGATGCATGGTTCAATTCATCCGAAATGATGGCATCTTCGGCCGTAAATAAAGGCTCAAACAAGCCTCCATTAGCATCAAATGCAGCAGCGTATAAGATTGTATCCTCAGTGCCATAGAAGTTTGCGATTTTTTCTTCTAGATTCTTATGTATGTCTTGTGTTCCACAAATAAAACGAACTGATGACATTCCATAGCCATGAGAATCTAAAGCATCCTTTGAAGCTTGAATCACATCGGGATGAGATGACAGTCCCAAATAATTATTGGCACACATGATCACTACATCATCTCCAGTATCCACTGAAACATTTGCTCCTTGAGGAGTTGTAATGATTCGCTCACGCTTTAAAAGACCATTATTCTCAATCTGTGTGAGCTCTGATTGTAGGTGATTTTTTAACTTTCCGTACATAATTCTATTTTTTTCTAAATTTTTTAATCTTATTCGTGAGTAGATTGAAAAGAAGCTGAGCATCCTTTTTGTTCAGTTTTCTCCCAAATTTTTTCACTTTACCAAAATATATGAAACTGAAACGCTCACCTCCATTAATCCAAGGAGATGACTCCCAGGCGGATTGTAATGAACGGTCTGCAGGCACTTCAAACTGCATGTCTTTGATATTATCAAAAAGATAAGGGATTGATTTTCCGTATGTCAAAAATGACTTTTTGATGTGCAACGCATCTGAATCAATCTTAATCAACTCCTTTCCATATAGGATCCAAAAAAAAGATTTCGAAATTCGAATTGCATAATACAACCAAAAGACAAGAAAGATGTATAAAATAATTCGTTCTTGTTCGGTTAATACCAGAACGAATATGGACCAAACAACTACAAATCCAATCGCATACCACATGGCTAACCATGCTCCCATCAATATATTCGTAAGTATGTGTTTATCTGGAGTAATCACAACGGTTGTCCGCTTTGGTTGGTCTTCGAAAGTGATTCTGTCTCCGATGGTTTTCATATGACAAAAATAAAAAACCCTCAAGAAATCTTAAGGGTTTTATTTAGAATATAATAATACGATTAGTAGTTCCACACATCGTGTTCCCACATTCGAATCTCACCTTTAATTTTTTCAGCCTCTCTCAAGGCATCAACACCAAAACGATAGTCCTCTATCTCACGGTCAAATTTATCTGAAGTCCTATAAATTTGTGAGCTAAACTTGCGCTTCCAAAACAGATCGTCAAATGACATCCATTGAGCGTCTGAAGTATTATTATAAGTATAATAATTCACAATCACATTCCGAAGCTCTGGAAAATACAACCAAAACATCTCTTTTTCTTCAGTTAAACCTTTAAATTCTTCATAACCTCTTGCATCACTGGCAGATGCAATAACCTCTTTACCATTCAAATAAACAATCATTGGTCCTAGCTGATATTCTTCAGGGGTATCCGGTTTTGAATATTTGAATTTAGAAACAGGAGCAATAGCAATTATTCTCTTGTCAAGCATTGATCTTTCCTTATCGAAAAACCAATCTTCTTTGATATTATAAGCAACAATTCCTTGAGATGATTGATAAACAATCGGAGCAGGCTTTTCCAATACATTTCCTGGTGTTGCCTCATCCCAGTACTTTTTAATTTCATCAATGTTGTCTCTAATTAACTGAGTCGAATATTCGCCTTCTAGCGAGTCAATCCAATCTGTGTAAGAAAGATTTGATTTTCTTAAGGTCATTTCGTTACCATCATAATCAGAGTACCCATATGGCTGAGCACTTCCCGCAGAAGCTGTTATTCTATCTATTCTTTTCTTATAATCATCATTGATAAAATACTCATCGCTGGAGTTTTTGACTATGGGGTATTTAAACTGATACCCGTCTTCACGCAAGATATAATCAGGATCACTGATTCTAAAGGCACTCAAATCTCCCAAAAGAAGGTGTCGTCGTATAATCGTCCACAAAGACCATCTTTCTTGGTGTTTATTCCAGTATGGGCTATCAACATCATCCGGTGTCTTAGGCGCTTCATATAGGGCAAAATAAGAATCAAAAGGGAAAAATATTTCGTGGTTTAATTTTTCTCTTGCATCAATTCTTGAAAAAACACGCTTGGACCAAACATAATCGGCACTTCGGACATGCTCATAGGATACAGCACTTCGAATAGGTACTTCATCTTTAATGACAACCCCATCAATAATCCCACCGTCCAAGGTATTGTATGGTCCCCGAGGCGGAACATCTTGAGCGAAATATAAATTACCCACAAATAAACTAAGCGAAACTATCAATAAGGTTTTCATAACATCTATTTTTATTGTTAAGACAATTAGCGTATTACATTAATAACTTGCTTAATTGACTCCGTTTTATTGCTACCATCTCTTTTGTAATTAATCAATGCTGCATAACTACGTCCTGGCATGGCTTTTCTCAATAACTCTTTTTTCAGAAGAGGACCATTAAAACTGAACTTGTCAGATCCAATATAGACCGTTCCACCCGTTACCGTAAAAGTTACTCCATTTAACGGACAATCCGCACCTAAGGTTACCCTTAGCCTTGTATTTGAGCCTCTCGAGCAGGTTTGACTAACTAGTTTAGCCATTGGGAAAGGTTTTACATCATATGGATACGACCCAAAGTTTATTGTATTTCCATCAGCATCTTTACCTGAAAGATTAACATTTATTCTACGTCCCGGTGTATTGGCTCTAATGGTATATCCCTTTTGACCGTTGATTGTTGCTGGTGAGATACTTGCTCCAGGTGCAGTCACACTTGTAGAAACAGTACCTGCAGTAGTCGCCAATAATTTATGTGGCCAACCCGCATAGAGTATATTCATTTCTGGTAATGATACACTACCTGCCTTGGTTACAACTTGAAGAGTTGTTTCATATCTCTCTGTTTTGGTTTGTCCATTTTTATCCGCAATTGAAACTGATCCTGAAAGAACCATTTCTCCTCCTGAAGGTGCAGTGAATTCAACAATAGCCTTACCATCTCTTGTTTCGACTACAGTTCCTTGATCAGGAACTACTGTCGGATTCTTTTCAGAATCGTAAGCCACCATCATCACATCCATTCTCACTTTAGCTCCTGCAGCAGCAGAAGGTGGAGAAAAGGCCCTTCCCTCGACAGCGTTGAACGAATAAGTTCCACCACCGACTAAGGCTCCTAAATAAGTCAATGCATCAGCCCTAGCGGTAAGCAGTTCACTTTGTAGACCTGACAATGTGGCAATAGCAGCAACGGCTGGCGCATGGTCAAAGGTCAATCCGATCCAATGAAGTGGACCTGTTTCACCATTTGGATCTGGGATTTTTTCATTCTTTGTTAATCCCGCATAAATCTTTTTGATTTCCTCTCCTAAATTTAAATCTTGTTCCATCAGAGTTTCAAATGCTCCATCTAATTTTTGGTTCAGGTCTTTGATGTTTTTATATGCACTTATCTTAGGGTCTTTAAATTCAATAACATCAAACTCAACAGTATCAGCCGCTGCAGAATCAGCAGAAAGCTTTGAAATTTCATTTACAGCTTCGCACATTAACATAGGCAACTTCCCTCTAAAATCAAGCATTTCATCCCACACTTTGAATCCCTCAGCATCCTTTTTTGGGTCTTCAATTGACTCGTTGATACCCATAATCAACATTTGCTCGTCATAGGCATCTTTTTTTGATACATTCTGAAGATTCATTCGAATGGGTTTAACAAAAGGAATAATCTCAACTCCATTTATATCCGTGACATCTTTTGTCATTCTGGGGTTTTTGAGGTCCTGAAAATTTATTACTTGTCCTTTATCCGGAATAAGTATGGGTTTTTCAGCCTTCGGGTCTAAATCTTCCTGAATCGCCTGAAGAATCAATAGTTTAATCTTATCGATAAACTGCACCTTTTCAGCTGTCAACTTATCAATTTTCTGCATTGCCTTAAAAACCGCTTCAGCCCTAGGACTCTTTGTTTCTTTTCCAGTAGAATCGACAGATTTTAATTTTCCTTCGGTTTTGTAATATTCTTTAAATCCACGATCGTATTCTGTAATGTTACCTACTTGAATATTTTCTTCGATATTCACAAAGGCATCGAGGATGGACTTGGATACATTTAACGCTAATAGTGCCGTTAGTACCAGGTACATCATCCCGATCATTTTTTGTCTTGGTGTTTCCTTACCTCCTGCCATGTTTGCTCTTTATTAAATGATTTGTATTT
>MDTD01056425.1_pt1 | contig 27397 bp, 26 predicted proteins | sample 811221 | NCBI WGS metagenome assembly MDTD01 (sample SAMN05326646, study PRJNA326480) | marine metagenome | isolation source: seawater | place: Pacific Ocean: South West | collected 2011 | reverse complement strand
TGTGTTTTTTTGTAGGTGGAATAGTATCAAATTCAATTACTTCATTTTGCTTAAGTAAAGATTTAACTAGATGATTTCCTAGGAATCCTGAAGATCCAAAAACTAATATTTTTTTATTTTTCATTGAAAAATTTGTTGATTTGTATTTATCGCTAATTCTTTTATTTTAATTAAATAATAAATATTTTTTAATAAAAAGTTCTAAGTGTAATTTTAAAAAACTATAGCTTTTTATTTATTTCTAACTAAAAATGCCTAGCCAGTGATCTATCATTTCGTCCATTAGCATTTCAAAAGTATATTCTGGCTCCCAACCGAGCGTGCTTCTTAATTTAGATGAATCACCTTTGAGATATTTTAACTCCTCAGCTCTAAAGTATCTTTCATCTTGAACTACATAATCTTTATAGTTTAGATCTAGTTTTTTAAATACATAATCACACATATCGCGAACTGAGTTTGTTGCGCCTGTTGCGCATACAAAATCGTCTGGTTTAGAATGATTTAAAATCATGTGCATGGCCCTTACATAATCTTTTGAATGTCCCCAATCTCTGTATGAATCAAGATTGCCAAGAACTAGTTTACTATCAATACCTTTCTTAATCCTTACAGCTGATTTAACAACTTTATTGGTAACGAAATTTGATCCTCTTCTTGGAGATTCATGATTAAATAAAATCCCATTAACAGCAAACAAACCATATGCAATTCTATAATGCTTGACCATATTGTAACCAAATACTTTTGAACAACCGTATGGACTAGTAGGGCTCATTTTAGTAGTTTCTCTTTGAAAACCATCTTTATCAACAGACCTTCCAAACATTTCCGATGATGAAGCTTGATAAAATCGAGCCTCTGGATAATTATTTTTATATGCTTCTAATATATTAAGTAGCCCAACCGTGTTAGTTTGAACTGTAAATTGAGGAATATCCATACTAATTCTAACATGGCTTTGCGCTGCAATGTTGTAAATCTCGTCAGGCTTTATTGTCCTGATCATTCTTTCCAATGAGCTTACGTCTAATAAATCACCGTATTCTGTATGTACTCCATTGCCAACTAAATGATCAATCCTGCTTTCCTGATGCTCAGCTATGGAGTTTCTTCTTACGATTCCATAAACTTCATAATCTAAACTAAGCAAATACTCTGATAAATAACTTCCATCTTGACCATTTATTCCAGTTATAAATGCTTTTTTTTTCATTTGAAAATATCCATTTTCCTAAGATCTGGCCAATCTGTCAATTTCCAATTTTTCGGTTTTCTTTTTATTGCAAATGGTAATTTTTCCAAACCTATTTTAGCAATTTCAGGAGTCATATTATAATGATATCCAAAAAATTTAATATTTTGGTTTCTCCATGGAATGTTTGGATTCCTACCATCGTGAGACATTTTTTTTAATATATCAGAGGCTTTTAAATCGTCTAACAATATCATTCCTCCTTTGCCTATATTCAAATGTTTTTGAAATTGAAAACTAAGGCACATCATTGTATTTGGAATATATGAATTCTCTTTCCAATAAACTGCCGCATCTATTATGTTTGTATTTCCTATGTAATAATAATCTTTCCAATTTTCTTCCTTCCAAGTCCAATCTATACCGATTTTTTTTCCAAGAAATGCAATTGAAAGATATGTATGAGTTGGTATTTCAATTCGTGAAGGGTTTACATATCTCAAACAAAGCTCGATTGCATGAGTACAACTGTCAACAGCAACAGCATAAGGGGCACCGTAAAATTTTGCCATTCTATTTTCAAACTCTTGGATAAGCTTAAAACTCATTTATGAGACTCAACATTTAAACTAATTAATTTTCCATTCTCTTTATCCATGTGTGGCAAATATGCTTGTGAGTGATCATCAAATTTAGCGTGCTCAGTTTTTCGCCAATCATAAATAAAGATATTTTTCATGCCAACTTTTTTAAGAACTTTTTTTAAACTATCAAAATCAAAGGTTGTTTTATGATAAATTAATTCTTTACCCATATTCATTTTCCCATAAAGAGGACCTAAAAAATTATCTAATGTAAATTGACCTTGTAAATACAATTCAGCACATGATTTAAAATCTGGTACAGCAATTCTAAGAATTCCATTTCTTTTTAAAACTTTTTTCCATTTAGTTAGCATTATTTCTATTTCATTTCGATCAAAATACTCAATAAAGTGAGATGAATATATTAAATCAACAGAGTTTTCTTTGAATGATTTAAGTGAAATATCGTTACTATCTACATGACCAAAGTTCGATCCATCAATATGTACCCATTCCTTGCCAAAATTTCTTTTGCCACAACCTATATTAAGTTTCATTTATAAATACTTTATCCAACTTTTGCCCCTTATAAGGCCCTGTTTTAAACTCATACACTAGAGTTTCTTCTTCGAGAATTTTGTAAGTATGCCCACCCTCTAAAGTAACACTACAATCACCTCTTTTAAGTGTTGGCTGTGCAATAATTTTTTGATCTAAGTCATAAAAAATACATTTTACAGAACCTGAAACTACGACCCAAGACTCTTGCGCTATTGTTTTATTTTCAACTAATTTCCATAAATGATAGTGCGGTTTGAAAGATTGATCTTTATTTAATTTTAATGCAGATAATTGAATGAATTGATCTTCATCTATTAAATCTTGTCTTTTTCTATCTCCCATTTTTTTAAAGTCTTCTTTCCTAAAAATTAAATGCAAAACTTTGTTGGGATTTACTTTTGATTTATATATTTTCATTTTTTTAAATATTTAATTATTGCTTTCGAGATCTTTGCTTGATCTTCCTCATTTAGATTGCAACCAGATGGTAAACAAATACCATGTTCAAATAAAAATTTAGAAACAGGCATTTCTTCTACATAGAAGAATTCATTTTTTGAATAAAGTGGTTGCAAATGCATAGGTTTCCATATTGGTCTAGTTTCGATATTATATTCATTTAGATAGCTTATTATTTTATTTATTTCATTAAAGGATTTATGTTTTAGTAAGATTACACTTAACCAATTTGTAGACCTACCGTCCTCTATCTCAGGCATAAAATCAATTGCTTCTATCCCTTCAAGGTCTCTTTTATATAATTTAAAAATTTGCCTTGTCTTGTTTACATTATCATCAAGTTGATCTAATTGAGCCAAACCAATTGAAGCCAAAATATTACTCATTCTGTAATTATAACCAATTTCTTTGTGTTCATAATAAATTTTTTCCTCTCTTGCTTGAGTTGATATTTTCTTTGCTTTTATAATATACTCTTCATGGTTAGATAATATCATTCCTCCACCGGAAGTAGTTATAATTTTATTACCATTGAAAGATAGAATTGAAATTTCACCAAAAGAACCACACTTTTTATTCTTGTACGAAGCTCCTAAGCTTTCAGCAGAATCTTCTATGACCGGTGTATTGTGTTTTTTACAAATTTCTAATATTTCATTATAATTAGCGCTTTGTCCGTATAAATCTGTCACTATAACTGCTTTAGGTGAATAATACTTAAATGCTTTCTCCAGCGATTTTACGCACATATTCCAAGATAAATATTCTGAATCTATAAAAACTGGATTTGCATTTACATATTTGATAGCATTTGCACTAGCGACAAAAGTTAAGTCAGAGCAAAATACAGAATCTCCACTTTTGACACCCAAAACTTTTAATGCTAAATGTAGTGCAGCAGTGCCAGACGATAGCGCTGCGCTAAATTGGCGATTTAAATAAAAATTAATTTTTTTTTCAAATTTATCGAGATTTGGTCCCTGAGGCGCAATCCAATTAGAATCAATAGCATTTTGTAAATAATTTATTTCTTTGCCATTAATAAAAGGAGGTGATAAGAAAATTCTTTTAGAAAATTTTTGCATTTTATTTGTTTATTAGAGACTTATTAATTACTGGCTTAAAATCCATTTGATCCAAAATATCCTTTTTTATATCTATTCCTTCAAATACTTCCGATAAAATCACCTTGCCATCTGCTATGACAAAACTACACCTTTCAGTAATAATTCTAATATTATCTTTTTTCTGATTATGTAGGGTTGGATTGAATGTTATTTCTCTAACATTTTTAACAGCTTTACGAACTATCCCTTCTTTCTTAATTAAAATTTTACTTTGTGACTGTTCTACTTCTAATCCTTTTGCAGTGAAAGAGCCAATAAATAAAATATTTTTTACACCATGGCAAATATCTATATACCCCCCGCAACCAAAATAATCATCTCCTAATTGACTTACATTCACATTTCCAAATTGATCAAATTCAACAAAGCTTAAGATTGCCATATCTAAATGTCCACCGTTAAACCCAACAAATTGATTATCTTGGCTAAGAAATGCACTTGGATTGAAGGCAACACCAAAATCCGGTCTTCTTTCTGGGATTCCACCAATGACTCCAGATTCCATAAATGTAACTAAATTATTATATATTTCTGGTTTCTTTCTCGCAATAACACCAACTAACTCAGGAACTCCTTGCCCTAAGATTATTTTTGCTGCTGGATTTATATGTTTAAGAGTTTTTTTAGCAATTACTTTCTTAAAGATTGGGTCATTGATTGTTTCAATTTTTTCATCATAATTACCATGACTTAAAAAACCCTTATGATAAACATATTTATTAGTTTGCCTATGATCGTTTTCAATATCATTTGTAATAATATATGCATCTACTAAATGTGATGGTAAGTCAATCTTATTAGGAGGTAAGAGGCTTGTTGATTCTGATAATACTTGAACATAAACTTTTCCTCCGCATGATTTTGCTGCTTGTGCCATAGATAAATATTCTGTTTTTATTGGCTCATCCTCCATTGATATATTTCCATTTATGTCAGCTTTAGTTCCTCTTAAAAGAGCTACATCTATATGAAACCTTTCGTAAAAAAGATAATCCTCATTTTTTATCTTTAATCTTTTAACAGCATCTTTTTTCGTTTTTTTATTAAGTTTACCTCCGCTCAGAAGAGGGTCAACATACGTGTTCATACCAACCTTTGATATTAAACCTGGACTTCCTCTGGCTATCTCACGAAAAAGTAGCGATAATTGTCCTTGAGGCAAAGAATAGCCTTTGATAAGATTATTTTCAACAAGTTTTCTTATTTTAGGTATAGAGCCATAATAGCTTCCATAAGAACAAGAAAGTAGTTTTGGGTGTGCCAGATGATCAATTCCAGGATCTGTGGCTGAGCTAGTAAAAATAATTGTTATTTGATTTGGCTCACCTTCCTTATCAAAAGATTCTCGGACCAATCTCAATAATAATTGAGGAGTTCCTGACCATCTAAATCCAGTTACAGCGAAATTTTTAGATTTCTTAATTAATGCCTTAAAATCTTGATGTAATATTTTTTTTTTACTAGCCATATCAAATTGGTCTTGCAGGAACACCTACGACTGTAGCACTAGGAGGAACGTCTTTTACAACAGCAGCTCCAGTGCCAATGGTGGCTCCTTTTCCGATTTTAATACCTGGTTTTATAGAAGCTCCAACACCAATTGAAACATAATCTTCAGTTATTACAGATCCACCAAAAGAAACATTTCCTCCAACTAGTACATGATCACCAATTACATTGTGATGCCCAATTAGTGCATCTCCACCTAAAAAAACATTACTTCCAATTTTACTGCATGTGTGTATTGCAGTACCCATTTCAATGATAACATTACTGCCAAAGGAAACTTTAGTATCGATTAAAGCTCTTGGATGAACCAATGAAATCATTTCAAAACCTTTACTTTTAAGAAAATTATATTTTTCAGATCTTGTGTAATTATCACCAATGGCACAAATCGCAGTTTTGACATTATTTGAAATTGAAAATTCCAATAGATCATGCTTATTAAGCAATGGAATGCCGTCTATATTATTTTTTCTTTCTGACACATTATCATCCCCATATGCCATTATTTCAATGTCATCAAAATAACTTATAATATTTGATATTAGTGCACCAAACTCTCCAGCGCCAAAAACTATAATTTTTTTCATAATTTTTTAAATTCTATATTAAAAGAAAACTTTAATGTAATAATTTAGCATCTATTGCAGATTCAAACTCTAAAATCTTTTTCTTTTCAGCAATTCGATTATATTTATTTGAAAAAAAACTTGAGAGGCCTTCATCTAACAAAAAATTCCATGAGCTCTTTTCATAATTAGGTATTATTGGGTAAAAATAGACTTGATTATTTTTTGCAGCATAATAATCTGATGGAGAATCTCCAACCATTAAAATTTTATTTTTGTCGTATTTGCCAAACGTAGCTGCTTTTAAAATGTCTGTTTTATTTCCAGTCTCTTGACCGCAAATTAGTGATACTTTATTATTTATGTTGCTATACCTCCAATCTCTTAAAAGAGTTTTTCTAGGGGTGTTTGATATAACAATAATGTCAGCATGCTTATAAAGATAATTTAGAGTGGATTGTGCTCCAGAAATTGGAGGGAGATTTTTAACTTTAATTTTAACTTCTTCATTTACATAACTGCTCCATCTGATTGCTTTTTTAATATCAAGGAAAATTTTATTGTCAATTTCATTTTTGAGATTTTTTAAATTGTTATTTGTTAATGAAATATTTGATTTTTTCAAACGATTTAAGACATTCAATTTTGGATAAGCAAAATTTTTATGAGATAGTAAGTTTGATTTTTTCAATTCTTCAAAAAAAATATAAAGTGCTTCGTAGCGATTTATACCTCTATTTTCGGAAAATAAATTTATTTTTTTCCATATTTTTTTAACATCATCTTTTATTTCAGATAACTTGTAAATTCTAACTAGTGGATCAATAAAACAAAAATTATGTTTTAGGTTCATCGAGTCAAAAATTGTACCATCTGAATCTAAGCCAATGAAAAAATCAAAATTTGGCTTGAATCTTTTGAGATCATTGATGGTTACCATTACTATCTCCCATGAATTCTGGCATGATTTCATTTTTTTCAGAATTGATATCAGCTTTATTGAAAACAACAATAAAAGTTTTTAGCAGTATTAAAATATCCAACTTAAAAGAATGGTTGAAAACATACTCCACATCAAAATTGAATTTTTCTTCCCATGTCAATTTATTTCTTCCATTTATTTGGGCTAAACCAGTAATGCCAGGTTTAATATACATTCTTCTTTTTTGATTATTGTTAAATCTAAATAGATATTTTAATGGCATTGGTCTTGGGCCAACTAAACTCATATCTCCTTTTATTACATTAATTAGGACTGGTAATTCATCAATGCTTGTTCGTCTTAAAAAGCGGCCAAATTTTGTAAGTCTTTTTTCATCATCTTTTGCACTTATTGATTGTCCAACAGTCATAGATCTAAATTTAACCATTTTAAATGGTCTACCATTTATACCGAGCCTTTCATGAACAAAAAAAACAGGTAGTCCTTGATAAAATAAACTTAATATATAAATCATAATTAAAAATGGTAGAATAAGGAATAATGCAAAAATGCTGACAAAAATATCAAAAAATCTTTTTACTAATTTATACATTGTTTTTTTTTGCAATGCCAATCAATAAACTGCCTCTACCTACTAATCCTGTGAAACCATAAAATAATTTTTGATAAATTTTATAATCTCTAACCTGTCCCCATATTGCATTATTATTTGAACAAGTAAAAATTTGTACAATTTTAAGATTATACAAATTAAATAAAGTTTTCAATGTTTTTTTTGAATACGCTCTTAGATGCATGGGTGGTTGAATAAATCCATAATCATAAGAGAAATTAGGAGAAATCTTTCTTATTGAAGACGTAAAGCTAAAATTATTTGGCAACTCAAAATGGACAATTCCACCAGGATTTAATCTCTCATAAATACTTTTTAAAAACAACCTTGGTTCTTCAACATGTTCAAGAACTTGATGAGCTGTGATCAAATCATATTTTTTATTTAATCTATTAATTTTTTTATTTGATATTGGAATTTGATTATTTTTTCCGAAATCAATCCAAAACGGATTAATTTCAAGCCCTTCCCATTTTATGGATTTATTTTTAGCCTGTTCAAAAAAAGTTCCTGGACCACATCCAACTTCTAAAATGCTCTTACATTTCCTTTGCATAATATTTTCATAAAATATGATTCTTTTATTAAAGATTTTTTTTGCAAGATTTTTTGTTTTGTGAAAGGACTCCTCCATCATTAAAGTGCCACTTTCATCAACTGGAGATGAGTCTCCGCCCACCTCTTTTTCAACCATTTTTAGACAAAAATTCAAATCACATTTCGGGCAAATATATATTTCATAATCATTCCATTTCTTAAATTCAAGAAATTCAGAATTTTCACAAACTAGACACTTTATACTCATTTTTGAACCTATTATAATATTTTACTTATAATGTTATTTAGTTTCTTAAAATTTGCTTGAATGCTAAAATTTCTTGATATTCTTTTTGATTCATTGCACATGTAACTAATTTTATTCTTATCATTTAAATAATTCTCAATTATTAAAGATGCTTGAATTGGGTCATTATTGGGAATAATGAAGCCTGCATTATTTTTTTTTATTAAATCAGCCTGCCAACCCCCGTAGTTTAACATTATAGGTTTTCCAGCAGCTAAACCATCAAAGAATTTGTTTGCAGAGTTCATTTCCATTTCTGGTAAATCGATAAAGACCGATGAAACAATAGTTGCAGCAGATAATATCTCAGGTAATTTATTTTTAGGTAAGTAATCAAAAAGAAATATTTTATTTTTTAAAAGTTTTAATCTATTTATTTCATTTCTTATCTTACTAATTTGGTAACCATTGCCTACCAACAAAAATTTTATATTACTCCCAATCTTTTTTAGCTCATTCGCAATTTCAATTAAATAATATACATTATTTATTTTACCAAAAGATCCTGCGTAAACAATTAATGGCTCATCTTTAATTTTCAAAATTTTCTTTCTAAAAGCTAGGCCATTTCTTTTATTAATATTGAATTTTTCAATATCACAAAGATTAGTAATAGTAGTAACTTTTTTTGGATAAGGCTCAATATTTAGTATCTCATTTTTCATGTCTTCAGATAAAGCAATTATTTTATCTGAATTTTTATATATTAATTTTTCTAATTTTTTAGAAAGATAAATTAAAAATTTTGATTTAAGTACGCCCATAGCTATTGGCAATTTTGGCCATACGTCTCTAACTTCAAAAATTAACTTTGCTTTTTTAGTTTTTTTTAAAATCAAAGCTGTTATTCCTACTGTAAGAGGGGTACTAGAGGCAATAATAATATCACAGCTCAATTTTCTGCCTATTCTTAAAGAAAAAATTATATACATTATGAAAGAGCTTATTCTTCTAAAAAAACTCATTTTATTTGAATATTTTATTGAACCCCAAAAAACATTAATTCCTTCCTCAATGGAGAATTTGTCTTTAGCTTTATTTTGCCAATTTGAAGTGATCATATAAACTGTATGTCCTTTTAACGATAACCTTTTTGCAAACTCATAAGATCTTGTTGAGCCTGGCATATTGGGAGTATTAAAATATTGATGAAGGTATACTATTTTCATTTTTTTATGTAATGACTTAAAAAATATTGATGTGAATTTTTAGCCATCTGAAATTTCTTTTTTGGGCTAATATTCTTTAATGTATAATGTTCATCATGTTTCAATTCAAGCTCAGGAACAAAAAATATACTACAACTAATTTTTCTTGATATTTCAGCCATTGATAATTCTTCACAAAATAGTTGAAAATCGGAATCCAGTATTCCGCCTTTTTTAAAAAAAACTTTAGATATAAGCATAGCTGACCCGTGAATAGCATATACTTTTTGTATACTATTTACAACTTTTTTCTTAGAAAAGATTTTTCTTATCATTAACAAAAAATTAAAAATTCTTGACATATAGAAAGATTTATAATAAATATTCCAAAATATAATCTCTTTTTTGCTAATTCTTTTTGACATGAATGGATTGGAGTTTTCAAGTTTTGAATTGATAATTTTAGGTCCAATTATGTTAAACTTATTTATATTGTACTTTTTCAGTTTGTTGAAAAAATTTTTTTTAAATAAAATGTCATTGTTACATATACATATCCAATCCGGTAAAGAGATTTTTAAAAGAATTTTCTCATCCAAAATCTTTTTTGCTGCAGGCCAATAAAAATAATTTTTTTCAAAAAATTTTGCTTCAATATTTAGCTTTGAATCTTTGATTATTTTTTTAATATTTTTCTGAGATTCATCTGTAGAATTATTATCAGCTATAAAAATTCTAATATTTTCATATGATTTTAAATTCTCAATTGATTGTATTAGCTTTTCAGTAGGTGCTGTTACGCCATAATTTACAGTTATTATCCAAACTTTCATTATCTAGCTATTTTTAAAATAATAAAAACTAAGATCCATGAAAAGAAAATGCTATTGTAATGAAAAATGCTTATTAATGGTGAATATAAAATAAATGAATAGAATATTGAAATAGGTAATACGCCTACAAAGTTGTTTATTCCGACATTTTTTTGAAATTGCAGTTGAAAAAAAATACCTATTATGAATGATATTATAATGGAACCAAATATTGAAAAATCTGAAATCAATCCTCTTAAGGCAGTATAAATATTGGTACTAACTCCATTATATATTATTTGAGAATCATAAAAACCTAAGCTTCTATCAATAAGACCTATAATGCTAAATGGACCGGCAAATGTTGACATTAAACTGTGAGAATTGAAAATATTATCTATATCTCCAAACCATATTGTAAATGCAGATAGATATCCAAAAAAATAGATTTTTAATCTTTCTGTAATCAATTCTATTACTAGACTATCAAGACCTTGCCTCAGCCATTGCACAAAAACAAAAAAAAAGGTGAAAATCATTGTTATTATTACTACTTTAGATAAAATAGTGTAAATGCTAGATGAATCTCTTTTGTTTGTTTTTGCTATTATACCAATCTTTGAAGATGCAAAAAGGATTGACCCGAGTAAAATACTTGTTCGAGATCCTTCGATTAGGCCCAAAAAAATAGAAATAACCAAAGGTATAAAGCATAATATTTTATAAGAAAAATTATTACTTTTCTTAGTTGATAAAATTCCTCCTAATATATTAGATGGATATATAAAATATAGAGGGTATTTTACAATAATTGGATAATCCAACGTTTCATTGTATCTATCAATTGAAATCAAATTGGGAACAAGAAAAAGATTTTTAATTTTATAAAAATCAATTGTAAAAATAACCAGACATAAAATTCCAAATAAACTGATAAAAATACTAATTATTAGAGGTATTTTTAATTTATCATAAGAGAGATCATTTATATTATTACTAATATAATTCTGGTTCCTGAAAAAGCTAGAAGCAAAAACACCTCCACTAGAACAGGCCATTACAAATAATGCTATATACCATAAACCAGATGAATTTATATAAAATTCTGAGGCAAAAATTAGTGGAGCTATCATAAATATTAACCAAAAGATTGAAATAAAGGAAGCTGGTGAAAGCCACGATTTTGTTGCATTTCTAGATATTATTGCAGAAATAGCAATTAATATAACTGGCATAAAATACATCTTAATACTTTAATTTTTTTCTAGTTTTGTAAAAATAAAATACACAAAGGCAACAATAAGCAAGGGCAGATAACATTGAAGCTAACGCTGTTGAAAAAATTCCATACCTTGGTAAAAAATGAATATTACCAATAATGTTAATTATTAGTGAAAATGATATAAATATCAACATTATATAAGTTTTTTCATTTAGTTCAATCATTTTATGTGCTATTAATGAAAGCTGCCAAAGTATACCTGCAATCGCTAGTGGCAAATATATTTGTGCGTTTTTGGATGGAACCATTGGTAATGCAAATTTTATTAGATTAATAATTAAGTCATTAAATAAAATCATTGCAAAAACAATTATTATAAATAAAATTATTACACTACAAATAGATTTAGATAAAATATCTATAGCTATATCTTTTTTGTTTGCATTCCACAATTTTGTAATTCTTGGGTGAATTGCCATTGTAAATGGAAAAATCAAAAAAGAAAATAATTTTACAGTAAAATCATTTAAACTTGAATAAATACCAACAATTTCGGAATTGTAGAATTTATTTATAAAAAATCTATCTAAATAAGTCATCATAAGACCCATGCTAGCCCATATTGATACTGGCGCACCAAAATAAAACCATTTCTTTAGAATTTGATAATTTTCAATTTTTAATTTAAATAAGCTTCTATTATTAAATATTAGAACAAAACTTGGAATTAAAAATGACAAGCCAGAACATATCAAAAGCAGTATATCATTTAATGAATAAAAAACTGCAGTGATTAGTGGAATAGAAATATATAAAATAGATTGAATTAAAGTTAAGAATAAAAATGCTTTTGGATTAATTGTAGATTGAAATATTGTTTTAAAATAAGAATAGAGCCCAATTGAGCAAGTGCAAAAAAAAGTAATTAAAACATAATTTGAAAAGTTATTTTGTTTAAAATGAAAAAGAAAAATAATTACTAACAATATTAAAAATGAAAGAAATAAATTAAAGAGCTTTGTTTTGTTATCTTCGTTATTAACTTTATTTCCATATCTTAATTCCGATTGATTTAGCCATCCAAAAGCAAAAGACACTAATAAGTTAAATTGAGCTATGTACAAACTGTATTTACCATAATTATTTAATCCTAAAATCCTTGTAAAGATTAATATAAATAGTATTCCAACCAGCCCTGGGATAAGCTTCGAAATAGCATATAATAAACCATCATTTAATATTTGTTTTAATTGACTCATCTAAAATTTTAAATTTTAAATATCTTTTTTAATCAATTAAATATCTTATGATAAATTGTCTCTTATATAAATAACAAAAAGAGATGTAAAAAAACCAAAAAATAATGACAACAGAATACTTAATGTTCTTTTTGGGCTAGTTAATTTTGTAGGGATGCTAGGTCCATCAATTTGTTGAACCATATCATCTCTACCTACTTCGTCAATTTTTGCTTTTTCATATTGTGTTTTCAAAGTAATATATATACTATTTTGAAGATCAACTTCTCTACCCATTTCTTGTACTTTCATTTGTAAAGATGGTGAAGATGAAAGATTTCTATTATTTTCCCTAAAAACTCTAAGGGTTCTTTCCATTTTTTGCATATCTTTAGATACTTGATTAAGCCTTTCTTCTATAAATAAACGTTTCTGTTTTACCCTATTAGTTTTTAATTGTCTTTGAATTATACTTGATTTGCTAATTAAATCTTTAGAAATGTTAGCTGCAAATAACGGCTCAAATGCAGTGACTTTTATTTCTACTATTGGCGATACTCTATCTTTAGATACAGTAATCATATCTCTAAGTTTATCAACCACCCTATTTGTTTGATCGATTGAATTATATTTTTGTAATTTATGCTCACTAATCAAAATTTCTTCTAAGTTTGACCTTCCATATTTTTTAGTTTGGTAATCTTGTGTTAATAAAGATTGAAGTAAATCACCACTCTTTACAATTTCAGGATAAATTTCATCCCATGGCACTTTACCACCAATATTTATAGGGATGTTAATTCCTAATTGAGATGCAAAACCTGAAAAACTACTTGATGTACTACCATCTTCAGAAATTGGCAAAACTTTAGATTTTGATGTATAAATTATTTCAGCAAAGAAGAAAACATATAAAGTCATTGTTATGGCTGAAAATAGTGGCAAAAAAAATAAAATTGAAAAATTCACTTTTAAAAAATACTTAATGTTTTTTAATGGTATTTTTCTATCTGCAAAACTACTAATTGATGTATTATTGTCATTTCTTAAATTTAATTGGTTCGCTATTTCAGTTTTATATTTAATTAAGTGCTTTGGTGGAACCTCTCCTGATTTTATCCATCCAGATAATGTCTGAGGTGTAACATTAAAATATTCAGCTACTTGGTAATTCCTTCTAAAGCCGTGATAGCGCATTACATCTAAAACTATTTTTTCTGCATTTGGGTCTTGATTATTTTTTTTAATAGCCCGCTCCATTAGCATTCACTCCAATTAAAAAGACATCAAATAAACTTGCCCCATACGATTTAGTTGATCCAATCATTATAATTGATTCATCTTCTCTTTCAAAAATAGACCAACCCCAATCATCATGATCTTCTGTTCCATAAGCTTTTGTCCAAACCATGCTTCCATTTGAATCTAATCTTGTAATAAATGCGTCAGATTTACTTCCTAATGGAGAGTTTGCTATTGATGAACCAACTAAAATCAATCCCCCATTTTTTGTTATTGAAGATCTAAATTGATGATATTCTCTACTATTACTTTCAAAATTTCGAACCCAATCAATATTTCCAAAGCTATCAATTTTCATTATTTGTGGATAATAATTGTTTTTTGTTTCATCTTCACTAATACTTGATGTCACATATATACCTCCAGTTTTATTTTTTGATATGCTATATGATACTTCATTTGTATTTTTTTCAGATAATATTTCTTTCTCCCATAAAATTTTACCATTTTTGTTTATTTTGATAATTAGTATATTTTTGGAACCCTCGTTATATCTATCTCTTGACCCAACCATTATTATACTTTCATCGTAAAGTTCTATTAAATCATTTGCCCATTCGTGATTTGGAAAAGATTGATTTCCATAAGAATAAAGAGCTTTTTGATTACCATTAGAATCTATCTTTAGCAATACCATGTCAGTATTTCCAGATGATATGCCTGGACTATTTGAAAAACCAGCGATAGCATAATCTCCATTTTTTAGTTCAATTATTGAATTTCCAACTTCCCACATAATACTGCCGTAATTTTTTTCCCAAATTAATTTTCCATTTAAGTCTGTTTTTATAACATAAATCTGTTGTTCGTTTCCAAAAGACCATGTATAACCAACAAATAAATATGCACCATCAGTTGTTGAAAGTACATCATAACCTTCTTCATTATTATTTCCTCCAAACGAAAAATCCCATAATGTCTGGCCTCTATCATCCGTCTTTATGGCCCACAAATCTCTTTGTCCATTTAATTCTATTTGTTGTGTGCCAGATATTATTATCCCACTATCATATATTGAATTTGTCCCGCTCCATCCATAATCATATCCTATATTTCCGAATTTCCGATTAAATTGTGTGCTAGAATTTTGGTTCCAATTATAGTCTTCACTTAAGTCGCAACTAATTGACTTAAGTGCTAAAAAGAAAAAAAATAAACATTTTCTAGTCAATTTTGAGAATTTGTTGAGTTTGCTAAAATTGCAATTGTTACTAAAGAAGTAATTATTGAGCTAATTTGCTGAAACCTGTCGGGTCTTGAGCCTAATTCACTTTGTGATTTTCGACTAATATATATTTTACTGCCAGGAATAATTTTTGATTTACTGTTTCTGCGTATTTTTTTTGCTTCGCCATAAGGATTTGTATACACGATGTGCTTATTATCACCAAATGATGTAAGACCACCTGCTAAATCAATATAATCTTTTAAGGCCCTATTGTCCCTCCATTCAATAAAACCTGGGTTGTGAACTTCTCCTTCGATTTTTACTGTGCCATTAAATGGTTTTACAAATATTGTATCACCAGCTGATAGTATTAAATTGCCCTCAGAAGAACCAAACAACATTGTATCTCTTTTTACTTCGACATTGAAAAGCATTTTCCTAGATGAGTCCCAACCTGACCTTTCCAAGATTGAATTTAGCGTTTCTTTTTTGCTTGCAAGTGGATATGAACCTGGTGAGCTTACATCGCCTTTAACAGTCACTGTTTTTAATTCAGATGGAGGAATTTTAAGTTGAATCGAAATATAATCAAATGGTAAAAAGTCAAAAAACCCACCATCAAAATTTTGAAGCAAATATCTTTCATAGCTCATATTTTGAGAATGTCTCACTAATTCTATATTTTCAATATTATCAATATTAATATCAGCAGATTGAAAAATATCATCATACGTAATTTGATTTAACCATGGTATTTTAAAAGGTGCTTGGTTTTCAATTGAAATTGTTAAAAATTTATATTTCAACATCTTAAAAGGGACAACGATACTGTCTCCTGGTGTTAATAATGTTCTAGCATAATCCTTTTGTTCAACAAATTTATTTGATGAATTAGCTCTATAAATAAATATATTTTTATTTGCGTTGCTAACTAAATTTCCAGAAAATGTTAAAATATTTGATAAGTTATCATTTTTTAGTTCAAAAAAACCTGGATTTCTTATTGCTCCAGAAATAGAAACAGTTTTTCCTCTTGGTGGTATCATAATGATGTCATCATTAGATAGGCTAAAATCATTAATACTACCTAACCCAGTAATTAAGGGGTAAAGATCTACAGAATCAATAACTGTATTGTTTCTATAGACATAGATATTGCGTAATGAGCCAGACTCATTAATACCTCCTGATAATATTAATAAATTATTTAGACTAATTGATGGATTTACAACATAATTGCCGGGATAATTGACATTACCAGTAATAGTAACATTTATTTTTTTTGTTAAGCCAACAGAAACATCAAAATAAGATGACGGTGGTTTTGTGCTTAAAGTTGAATAAACTTTTGAAAATCTATTAAAGATATAGTTTTTAGCTTCTTTTATTTTTTTTCCACCCAAATACAATAAACCTACATTTTCAATGTAAATAGTTCCATCACGCTCAATTATCTTTTTTACATATTGCTCAACTTCACCCCAAACAGAAAAAATTAATTCATCACCATATCCTAGAACATAATTATCACTTATAGAAATATTATCAATAAAATTAATGGAATCACGTTTGTTAAAGTAACTATAACCAAAATCGTTCAAAGGGGGGATGCTATCAGAATAATCAATTAGTTTATTCAATTGTTCCAATTCTGAATATATTTGCAACATCTTAGTTTCATAATATCTACTAACATCTTCAGGTGTCACTAATAATTTGATAGGTCCGTCTTTTTTATTTTTTTCTGATTCGATTCCCTTTTTTACTATATCATTAGCTTCTTGATCAGTTTTGATCTTATCATAGGTTTCCATAAATCTTTTTAATTCTTCAGGTGATTGGGCTGTCAATATACCAAAGCAAATAAAAAGATATGAAAAAAGAATTATTCGGTATTTATATAAACAAAAATTCATAATATTCGGAATAATTTAATAAATTTCGATATATGATAAAAAGTTAAAAATTTATTGATTTATTTATAGTAAATATCAAAGATTTTGTTTTTCTCGATTTAGCAAAAATACCACTTGAATTATCTATGGGATTTCCGAATTTGTCCTCATAAAAATAATCAGGAAAACCTAAGAACATTTCACTTTGGTTTTCATAATATAAACCAAACCAACAGTTTTTATAATTATACCTTATGTCAAACCTTAATTCAAATTTTACTTCAGAAGGCCTATTAGACACTACCCCATGTCTTTCATAATTAAAAGAAGGCATTATAAAAAATTCATCAGATATATAACCAAAATAAAATAGCCAGTCATCTGAATCTGCCCCAGAGTGAGCGGCCCATCTTCGTTGATTGTAGCTGCTATAATCATAAATATCTCTACTGTACCATGCTGGTGTACCATCCGAACCTCTATGTCTAATTGAATAAGTAATCATTAAATTTGTCCATTCAAAACCATAAGTAAAGTTTTTTTCGTTGCTTCCAAAATCCTTGAATCCTATAATAGTTGCCATTGTATGATCTGGTTGTGAAATAAGGTCAGCTAAAAACATTCTATTATCATTAAATCCTACTTCACCATAAAGTTTAATATTTCTATTTGGCATTGATATTGAAAAATAACCTGAAATAGTTTGATCCCATCTATCATGGCCACCAATTGTGTATTCATTACTTAGCAAATTGCTTGTTAGAAAACCCTCAAAAACAAGCATTTGAGCATCTTTTGCTTTCCATTCCCTGTTAGCAAATGATAGTATTCCACCTGATAAATAATTTCTGCTAAATCCAGTTGTTAAAACCACAGGCCCGTACCATGTCAGTTGTGCATTTAATGATGTGTAAAATTTGTTTAAATTATAATATGTATCAATATTTTGAAAATCTGAAAAACTATATCTTGCTTCAAATCCAAAATTTTTAAATCTTATTTCTTTCATCGTGCCAATGATTTTAGCATTCATTGGCCATGTATTATTACTCATCTGGAGAGAACTGTGAAAACCTGGCCCCCACCATCTATTAGTTTTTTGAAATCCAAAACCTATACCTTTGTAATGAAAAAAAACTAAACTGTTTCTTATGTTATCATCAAAGTTTATCCTATTTAACCTAATTGTTTTATCATTTAATTTTGAAAAGGGACCATATCTATTCACATTTTCAACATAATAAAAATTATTTTTCTTTATATAAGGCTCAAAAATTAAATATATATATTTACTTTTTAATGAAAATTGGACTGAATTAAATAGAGAATAACCTTTAGAAAAATAACGCACGTCCATATTTTCTTGATTAGGGGCATTGTTATTTAGGTAAAATTCAGATCTAAAATTTATTGAAGTCTTTAACGAGTCATCGTTTCCAAAAAAATATGGTTTAAACAAATTTGAACTTAAAGGCAGTTTTTCTTTAAACTGTTTTTTTTCATATTGTAATAAAAAATATGGATCTGCTGGAAAAAATGTTTGAGCTAAAGCAGGTTTAAATGGGAAAAAAAGTAAAAGAAATATAATATTAGATAAATTTGCAAAAATTTTAAAATACCTTCTCATTTGAAAAGGCAAAATTAAATCTAAAAAAAAATTAATTTGTTATTCCTTTTACAACAAAAAAAACAGTCATTAATAAAATGATAAAATCAAGAATAAACCCTTGATTTTCTATATAATAAAAATCATATTCTAAATTATGACTAATATCAGAATTCCTATAAGGACTAACTTGCCATAATCCGGTCAATCCTGGTTTAACCAATAATCTATTTCTTTCAATAGAATTATACTTATTTACAATAAATGGCATTTCAGGTCTTGGACCTATAACACTCATTTCACCTTTTAAAATATTCAATATTTGAGGTAATTCATCAATGCTTGTTTTTCTTAACCATCTGCCGACTTTTGTTACTCTCATATCACTTGAATCTGTTGGGCAATTTGCATATTTAGGAGTATTAGATTTCATGCTTCTAAATTTATATATTTTAAATTCTTTGTTGTTCAAACCCACTCTATCTTGATGAAAAAATATTTTCCCAGGAGAGTCTTTTTTTATTATGAATGGGATTACAATCCATAAGGGTAAAGATAATAAGAAAAGAATCAATGAAAAAAATATGTCGAATAATCTTTTACCAAACTTGTAGAAAATACTTTGTTCATTTTTTTCAATAGTTAATAATGGTATGCCATAATGATCTTTAAGCTTGACTGGATTGTTTTTAAATGATTCAATGCTTGGTAAAAAATTTAAAGATATGTTATTTCTGCTTGCAAATGTTTGGATGTATTTAATTTTACTATCGGTTAAATATCTAACAGCGACAATAATCCGCCTTGGCATTTTCTCAAAATTTATTTTTGCGATATCTTCTATTTTACCCCTTACACTATAATCTAAAAATTTATTTCCATTTCTTTTCTTATCATCAAAAATTCCTATTATATCAAATCTTCCTGGTATGGTTTTTTTTTGCAACTCTATAAAAGATTTACCCATTTCACCTAAACCAATTATTATTGTTGGTTCATGTTCCTTGAGATTGGGAAAAAATCTAGCAATAAGGAGCCTAGTTAAAGAAGGAACAATAATTAATAATATTGCAAAAGTTATTTGAGATAGGATTGTTATGTGACTTGGAAAATTAATTTGAAAAATATAAATGACAATTATTGAGGATATTATCATTGTCATAGCTGCTTGAATGGATGAGGTTGTATCTCTTAATTGAGAAAAGTTAAAACTGTGCCTAAAGCCTCCATAATTTAACAAACATAGCATGAAGAAAATCCAACTAAAGAATATTAAATATATGTTTTCTAAAGATACAGTTTTTAAAAGATCAACATCGTAAAATTGAAAAGATATAAAAACACAGAGAAAGTAAGAGGCGCTATCTGATGCAAATTTTAATAGTTTAATCTTTTTCATTGGAAATTTTAATTTAAAAAGTATTTAAATCGTATGAAAAATAACCAAAACTATTATTTCGCCAAAATCATTTCAAAGTAATTGATTGTTTTCAACAAACCTTCCTTTAATTGTGTTTTAGGTTCCCAATTTAATTTTTCATTTGCTAGACTAATATCTGGCTGTCTTTGTTTAGGGTCATCCGATGGTAATTTTTTAAAGCATATTTTAGATTTAGAGTTTGTTAAAGAGATAACAAGCTCAGCTAATTCAATCATGGTAAATTCTTTTGGATTACCTATGTTGATTGGTCCTGTCATTCCTTTCTTTGTTGACATAAGCTTAATAATCACATCAATTAAGTCATCTACATAGCAAAAAGATCGAGTTTGTGTTCCATCGCCATATATAGTTATGTCTTCTGATTTAAGTGCTTGAACAATAAAATTAGATACCACTCTACCATCATTCATATTCATATATGGTCCATATGTATTAAAAATTCTTGCAACTTTAATATCTAAATTATATTGTCTATAATAATCGAAAAATAATGTTTCCGCACAACGCTTCCCTTCATCATAGCACGATCTAATTCCTATAGGATTGACATTGCCCCAATAGTCTTCTCTTTGTGGGTGCTGTTCGGGGTCTCCATAGACTTCGCTTGTAGAAGCTTGAAAAATTTTTGCATTTACTCTTTTTGCAAGACCAAGCATGTTTATAACTCCATGCACTGTAGTCTTTGTGGTTTGAGTTGGATTATTTTGGTAGTGTATTGGAGATGCTGGACATGCTAGATTATAAATTTCGTCAATTTCCAAATAAAGAGGAAATGTTATATCGTGAGTTATTAGTTCAAAGTTTGGATTTTTTATTATTGATAAAAGATTTTCGTTATTTCCAGTATAGAAATTATCAACACAAATTATATAACTATTATTATTTAATAATTTTTTGCAGAGGTGAGAGCCAAGGAAGCCTGCGCCCCCAGTAACTAAGATTCTTTTCATTTTATAAATATTAGTTTATTATTAATTCTATATATTGGTTAGATATTACATCCCAATTATAATGCTTTTTAACAATCTTAAAAGTTTTCTCTCTATTTAAATTTTTTGAAGAAATTATTCCATCTAACTTTTTTATAAAATCATTTGAATTTTCTTTTTCAAAAGTTTTACAACTACCTTTTAATGTGGCTTTATTTTCTTTTAAATTGCTCACAAGTGCATAACCATTAATTGCCATAGCGCTCAAGAGCGAGGGGGAAGTTCCTTCAAGCTCAGATGAAGAAACATAAGATTTTGCGTAATGTAAAAGAGACTCATACTGATCACCATATAAAAAACCTGTAAAAACTATCTTGCTACTTCCCAAAGATAGAATTTTATTTTCATATTCTTTGTCAATAGAATTACCTCCAACAATAACTAATTTTATGTCTGAATTTAATTTTAAAAAGTTATTAATTAAAAATTCTATTCTTTTTTCTTTCACAAATCTTCCAATGAAGATTAAATAGTTTCTTATTTTTAGATTATACTTGTTTAATATTTCTTTTGAGTAGCTTGATTTAAAGTTTGCTCCATATGGAATGTAGATAGGTTTTTTTCTAAAAATTTTATTATACGAAGTCATCAAGATTTCATTATCAACAACATAGTAATGAGATAGATTCACAGCAAGGAATCTAGAAAACTTTAAAAAAATTTTGGCAAATTTTCCCCATTTATTTCTTTCCCAATCAGCTCCATCTACAATGGAAATTGTCTTTATCCTAAAAATTTTAAATATTAATAAAAAAATTGAATTACCAATGCCATAGACTAAAACAACATTATATTTTTTTATTATACAATGGATAGTTGACAAAAAGGTATTAGTTATGGTGTCTAAATGTTTTGTCTTTATCGATGGTAAATAAACCAATTTGACATCATTATAATTGTCAAAATATTCAGTATAATGATTTTTTCTACAGTAAACTGTAGTATTTAATTTATTCCTCGCAAATCTTATTGAAGTTTCTTCAACAGATGTTTCAAAGCCGCTATAACTGGCAGGAATACCTCTTGTTCCGATAATTGCTAATCGTATTTTCTTCATAGATATTCAGAGAAATATTTATTGATATATTCCCTTAGCGCTATTTTCCAATCTCTCATTAAGTTATAATTTCTTAAATCAAGTTTCTTGTTTTCTAATCTTTCAGATAAAGGCCTTGGTGCATAATATTCATCTTTGAAATAATCTGAATCTACTTTGTTAATTTTGATTTTTTTTTCTAAGCCCAATATGGCTAAAAGCTCTTTCGCTACTTCATATCTGCTTGTTTGGCCCCCACAAACCATATTATAAAGGCCCCATAATTCTTTTTCCATTAATACCTTTACATTTTTAGCGAAATCATGAGTATAAGTAGGAGTGCCATCTCTATCGTTTACAATAAATAATTCTTTTTCACCATTTTTAATCTTTTTAAAAATTTTATTAATAAATTTTTTATCTTTATTTGGTCCTCCTCCCATCATCCAACCAGCTCGACAGATAATATGTTTTTGAACATTTTGCTGAACAAAAATCTCACCTAAGTACTTGGATCTTGCATAAACCCCAAGAGGATTTGGTTTATCCCAATCATCAAATGAATTTTTTGAACCATCGAAAATCCCTGCAGTGCTAATATAGATAAGCGGAATATTTAATTCATTTGCAATGTATGTGGCATTTTCAACTGATAAGGTATTTGTAATATATGTCTGATCTATATTTCTTTCACAATGTTCAAGATCTGTAAATGCTCCTAAATGTATCAAGTAATTAGGATTAAAATCTAGCACATCATTTTTATAACTTTCAAATTCTCTGAAGTCTAAATACGATAACCATTCTTCATTTAAATCAATATCTGTACATTTCAAAATATTCTCATTTTTAAAATTTTTATAAAAAGCTTCTCCTAACATTCCTCCGCAACCAGCTATATATATTTTTTTGATAATTTACCTCCTCTTTTTGATGAATTTTGCAGGAACTCCCCCAACAACAGAAAAATTTTCTACATCCTTTGTAACAACTGCACCTGATGCAATTATAGAGCCTTTGCCAATCACTACACCAGGAAGAATTTTAGCTCCAGCCCCTATCCATACATTATCCTCAATTACTGTTTTATATCTTAATTCGCCTTGTTCTCTTATTGGGATATTTAAATCTTTAAAAATATGATTTTCTGACAATACGCAAACATAAGGACCAAATATTACATTATCTCCAATGTATACTTCTCCTCTAACTCCGATGAAGCAGTAATGATTTATTCCTACATTATTTCCAACAAAAAGAGAGTCCCCAACAGATCTTAAAGCGCCAGTACACTCAATAATAGCATTATAACCTAGTGAGAAATTATCTCCAATAGTAACTCCTTTAATAGATAATGCCTCTATCAAAGAGTTTCTTTTTAGTGTGAAATTCCTTCCAACCTTAAGTTTGTGAGCATTAAGAATTTTAGCACCTTTACTTTTAAAAATAAACCCTTTGCTTGAAGACAAAGAAAATTTTAAAAAAAATCCTCTAAACAAACAAAATGCTTTGTCTATCATAATAATTATAGTTTCTCTAAATGAAAACTTATAATTGTTGGATTTTGTATTATGGTCGTTTTTAATTTTTTTAATTAATTGAACTATCAAAATTAGGTCAGCTTATAATTTGATTATAAATATTTAAAATTTTTTTTAAATGAATATTTTTTGTTAAGTTATTTTTGTAGTAATTAATAATGTTAGATTTCATATTCTTAACATTAGACATATTTATTTGTTTTATCATTTTAATTAAATTGGAATCATCAATATTAAAATCTAATAAAAATCCTGTTTTTTGATTAATTATTAATTCGCGAAATCCACTATGATTTGGGCCAATGACAGGCACACCAAAAGAAAAGGCTTCAATAACGGTCATTGGACAATTTTCATAACCATTGGAAGGTTGAATAACAAATTTAGCATTTTTAACAATATTGTATAACTCTTCATCATACAATGGGCCTAAATATTCAACATGCTCAGAGTTTACAAATTGATGTTGAATTGGTCCTTTACCTACAATTTTTAACTTTAATTTAGCTCTGTTGAAAATATCGGGTAATCTCTGAACGCCTTTTTCTTCAGATATACGACCATAATATAAAAAATAATCCTCATCATTGTATAGATTTAGCTTTTTTTTAAATTCAAAAAAATTTGGAACTACCGAAATTGATCTTTTATATTTTTTTTTAATTAAATTTGCCAAAAAATTGCTTGGACAAATCAAATGGTCTATATACTTGTTATAATAGTCTAATTTATGATAAAGATAGGATTCAATCGCTCCGATAGTACTTTCAGCAATAGAATTATTAAAACATCTATCTAAAATACAATTATAATATGCACCATCCACACATTTCATACATCTACTTTTTAATCTATAATTATAAAGTCTATGATACGGACAAACTAATTGACTGTCATGAATTGTTTGAACAATTTTGGTATTTTTTTTCTTTATTAGGGGTAAGATGCTTGGAGTTATCTGAAAATTATAATTATGCAAATGAATGATATCGGGCTTAAAATCATCTAAAATCAATTTTAATTTATTTTTTGATTCAAAATTATAAATTGTTTTAAAAGAATTTTTTATTTTTCCATATATACCTTGTTTAGCGTAATCAATATATTTTATGTTAAAAGTATGATTGGAAAATTTATTTTTACTATTTTCCATTCCCCAAAATTCAACATTATGGCCTTGCTCTTCAAGTGCACATGATAGATTAAACATATATGATTCAGAGCCCCCAAAGTCATGTAAAAATTTATTTATTTGCAATATCTTCATTATTAATGACCAATAGATAAATAAATTTTTTCATATTGTTTGCATATTTTATCTAAGGAAAACCTATTTTTAACCTGTTCATAAGCATAGTTCTTTATATCAATCATTAGATCAGTATTTTTATTTTTTATTGCGAAATTAATTACATTGGATAGATCATTTGGATTGTTTTTAAAGATAAAGCCATTTACTTTATCTTTAACATGCATATCTTTGTTGGCTAAATTAGATATTAAGCAGATTTTCTTAAACAACATAGCTTCATATAATACATTAGGGAATCCCTCATAAAGAGATGGTAATACAATAATATCTAAACCGCTATAAATTTTCTTTGGATTGCTTTCATAAAGAAAAATTTTAACAATTTTTTTTAAATTATTTTCCTCTATGTATTCTAAAATCGTATCATAAGATGGTCCTTTTCTTCCATACAAAGATATTGAAATATTTTTTTTGTCAATCGTTTTTAAAGCTCTTAAAAGCAATATTTGATTTTTTTCAAAGCTAAATCTTCCTACAATGCCTATTCTGATTTTTTTATTTGAATTTTTGATCAAAAGTTTACTGTTATTTATCTTAAAACCATTTGGTATATAATGAAGGTTTTTTTTAAAGATTTTAAATTTAAATAGTTTGTCAAATACAGTTTTGGAATTTGTAATAAGAAGATATTTTCTTATAAAATAGTATTCAAATAAATATTGCCACCACTTATACGAGGTTGTTCTTATGGTTGCAATAGCTCTATTATTATATTTTTTTGGTAATGAAAATCTTACAATTACTGAATTAATGAATAAAGTTGTTTGAATAATCGAATAATTTTTATTTTTGAAATGATTATGCAAATACTTTACTGAATTAAAAATTTTAATAAATTTATTCTTAATATTATTTATTTCTGAATTTTTAATAATATTTATATTTTGATTTACTTTAAATGGAATTTCACCATTATAGGAAAAAATTAATAAATGAATATCAAAAATATCATTATTCAAGCTATTTAACAAATTTATAAACTGCCGCTCTGCGCCACCGATTCTAATATTGCTTATTACAAAACAAATTTTAATTTTTTTTTGTAAGAACAATAGACTAATTAATTAAGCTAAGAAAGAGTTTACAATCGTATCCCATGATAACTCCTTTTTAACGGCATTTAATGAATTAATACCCATTGTTAATCGTAGATCCTTTTCATCAATCAATTTTACGCATGCATTGAAAATGCTTTCAGATGAAAGCTCATTCAAAGAAAATCCATTATCCCATTTGACTCTTTCTTTGGCAACATCAAGATCTGATACAATAATTGGCAATTTACATGCCATTGCTTCATAATGCGAAATTGTTACATGGCTAGGCCATATACCAAAATCAGATGCAGATAAGTACTTATAGAGGTGATCATTAGATACGCTGTCAATAAGTATGATACTATTTATACTCTTCAATCTTTCTATAATCTTTTTATCTTGCGAAAAGCCTATGAAGATTTGAAAATAATTTTTATACAATTTTCTTAACTCTAAATGCGCATCAATTATCTCGTTAATACCTTTATAAGCTGATAATTTTCCAGTGTAAATAGATACAACATCATCATCACCTAATTTTAACTTTTTTCTTATATTTTTTCTTGATTCTTCTGAATAATAGAAAGTTTTAGTATCTACTCCCACAGGGGCTACTGATATTATACTATCATCTAAACCATAAATTTCTTTTAAAAATTCTTTAGTATGATCGCTAACAGCAATTATTCTGTCTTGCGATTTTAAAATTAATTTTTTAAAAAAAGTTGAAAAAATAAAACCATATATTTTGTGAAAAATAATTTTTTTTTGCGATGGATACCCTTGATGATCATCGTATATGATAAATGGTTTTTTATTTAAAAATTTATGTTTTGCTAGCTGGACTGATAATGGAATAGTTATGCCATGACACACAATGAGGTCGGGATCTATTTTTTTGATTTTTTTATTAACTCCCCTTATGATTATAAAAGGATTTTTAATGAAGGAGGGGCTTATTTCCACAAGAGGTTTCAATCTAAAAACAGTTGCGCCATATTCGATAAATTTTCCACTATTGATTTTTCTTTTACCTAGAAGTGGTTCATATGACTCTTTGTAATTACTGAATGGAAAATACCTATCAGAAGTAATAAAAAAGACATCATGTCCAAGCTCTATTTGCTTTTTTGCAAGAAAATACTCCTGGTAACCTATTTTAGGCTGATAATAATTTATTAAATGCAATATTTTCAAATTTTACACTTTGTTTGATTGATAAGTAAAAGAAAATATGAAGCTTAATAAG
>MDTD01078547.1_pt1 | contig 27400 bp, 19 predicted proteins | sample 811221 | NCBI WGS metagenome assembly MDTD01 (sample SAMN05326646, study PRJNA326480) | marine metagenome | isolation source: seawater | place: Pacific Ocean: South West | collected 2011 | reverse complement strand
GAGGAGAAGGCGTAGCATCGCTACGCCGACGACGAATAACAAAGCCTGTGGCTTCAGCAGCAACCTTCTGTGTTCGTCTCATTTTCCGTATTCTTTTTTCTATCCGACGGCCTTAGGATGGGCTGTGGTCCTCACTGCCGCGCTCCGCTTGCCGTAGTGGACTGCCGTCCAAACCTGCCAGGGGTTGGCACCCCAGACCCCACGATACTGCGTATCGTCTGTGTTCCGCCTCACGGCGGTTCTTGAACATTGGAGATCGTTTTTTCGGGGAGCTGCAACGTCTTTTGGGAGAGTTCGTGTGTTGCAGGGGTTTTTTGTGGGGGAGGTGAGTTTACAAGCGTCAGAAGAGAACATTGATGTCATTTTTGGGTGAGTGGTTTTTTATCTTTTTCCAGAGCTCGTTTGGGGGCTTTGATGGCTATTTTCTTTTGTCTTTGTATTATGGTATGGTCAGGAGGAAGGATTTTGTAAGTGGTCCTCTCACGAAGTAAACGCATGAGTATGATATTGTATTTTCTCGGTAGAGTCGGGGCCTTGTGTCCGACCTTGATGTCGCATTTTTTTCTCGGTAGAGTCGGGCCTTGTGTCCGACCTCAATGTCGTATATCCTTTTCGTGAGAGGAATAGCCTAAATCCATGTCATGACTGCATCTCTGGAGTTGAGGGGGATTCATGTTCCGTAACAGTATAGGTCTTCTTTTTGTTGCGCTTATCTTTTTCTTAAATTGTAGCAAGGTGATCGTTATTCGGGATTCTGATGGAGAATACTTGGGCGATGCCGGCGTGCTGTATGAACGTAAAGTATTCGATGGAAAAAGAGTCGAAGAGCCTTCTGTTCGCTGTCATAAGCATCCTCTTTTTCGTCAGCCATGTCATGTTGGGAGAGGGGCTTGTGTGGCGATGGGGACGTATGTTTGTAAAACAGATTCGCAAGATGTACCTCTTTGTGATGCGAAGAAAGGACACCCCGCGGAGGAGATTTGTAACAACAACATCGACGATGATTGTGATGGTTTGGTTGATGATACTCCATGTGTCGAAAAAACTTTTCTTGCCTACTCTCCTGTTGGAAAGAGCACTTATTTTACGTCTGTTATGCACTTTCGTGGCTATATTTACGCTGCGGGGTTCTTTTCGTCAATGTCCTTAAATGGCCAGAAAGTTCCAAGTCAAGGTGGAGTGGATATCTTTCTTCTTAAAATGTCTCCTGATGGAACAATTATTTGGGTGCGATCGTATGGGGGGAAGTTTGAAGATAAACCAGCCCAATTGATCGCGTTGAAAGATGGGTACGTTCTTGTTGGACAATTTGAGAAGGAAATTGTTTTCCATTCGACAACCAAACTGACGAGTTGGTCACGTGATGTTTTTGTTGCGAAATTTTCGTCCAAGGACGAATTCATGTGGGCAAAGGCTGCCGACGTTGAAAGTGATGCGAAAGCTCTGGGGGGATGTGTTGATGAACAGAACATCTACATCACAGGAGCATACAAAGAAAAACTTCCTTTGGGAAACAATGACCCAAACGAAAAGAATGCTTTTTTGGTGTCATTTGCTGTATCGGATGGGACTCTCAAATGGTCGAAAATTCAAACCGGTACAAACGCATTGGGGGTTGGTGTTCTGTCAGGTCCCAAAACGGGGAGTATATATTGGTTTCAGATTGCACTTGAAGCTGGAGATTTGCAGAGCGTGAACAAAAAGGTTGATGCTCGTGAACTCATTGTTGCAAATCTGGATTCGGATGGAACTGTTCGTTGGACACAAAAGCTGGCGGAAGACTACATCCACACAAATCCAAGGTGGCACATGAATGAGGATGAGACTTTCACGCTCGCTGATATTATCAAACCTCCGGTCACATTCCATAACCAAACGTTCAAGGGGAATGCGCATTACATTGTTTTGGCTCGCTGGGAGCAAAAGGGGCGTCTTCTTTGGTCGAAGCTCTATGGTTCTGCGGTTCTAAATTATACGTTTGATTGTGCATCTTCATCTTTTCTTGGTGAGATATCAATGGTCGCAGAGCATCTAGGAGTGTATAAAGCTGACAGTTACTCGGTAAAAACGGATACAAATTCATCATTTTTGATGAAGGTTGATTTGAGTGGAAGAGTAAGCTCCCTTCAGTCTTTGGGTTCTACAAAAAAAAACCTGAGCACCTTTCTGGAAAGTGTTGTCCTTCAAACGAAGGAACATACTTTTGTTTTGGGGACGTTTCTTGGTCCAGTTCAAAGCTTGGGGAGGAAGTATGGAGCAAGTGACCAATGGAGTCTTTTTTTGTACAAAGAGAAGCGTTGAGAATATGTTTGGTAAGCAGTCTTAGGCCTTGCTGCCGTGCTCCGCTTGCCGTAGTGGACTTGCCGTCCACACCTGCCAGGGGTTGGCACCCCAGACCCCACGATACTGCGTATCGTCTGTGTTCCGCCTCACGGCAGTTCTTGAACACCCTCTCTATTCATCATCACCTTTGACGAGCACACGCCACGCAAAAATCCCTGTCCCCAAAAGGATCGCAGAGAGCAAACTCCATCGAAGTGTCGGGCCCCAACTGTACTTATTAAAGAAGGTCTTGGCCGTGAGAAGGGCAGGGACGGTTGCGCCCAGAAAACCTGCAATACGCACCATCCATTCGATCTTTTCGCGTGTCTGTGTCCTGATATATGCGTTGAGTTCTTTGGATTGCTCGTTTACCTCTTCGAGCAGGGTGCGGTTTTCGAACGTACTCTGCCACATCCGCCACAGCGCAAGACCTCGTTCTCTGTTCGTAATCTGACTAAACCAGATCTTGTTTTTAAACAGCAAAAGATCCTTGTGGACGCGGCGGAACGCACGCCTACTTTTTCGGTCTCCCCGTGTGAGGGCCTGGATGTCTGCCATACGTTCAAATAGAGAGAGCAGGGTAATACGTTGCAAAACGGCCAGGATGAAGATATCCAGATAATAGCTGCTGTGATACTGACCTAGAAAGTCGAGGTGGAAGCGGTTTGTATCGAATGCGACGAGACAACCACCTTCCTTTGAGAAGCCCTGCCAGCGTTTACGTGACCAACGTGTGAGCTCTTCTTCCTCTGATTTAGAAGGTTGTGCATGGAACGTGTTGTCGAAGTTGACGAGCGTATTACGGTCGAGCAGCCTCTCATTCGACTCGACGTCATCGAGCATTGTATCTTGTTTGATGCAGCTAAATGTGTAGAGCATCATTCGATCTTCGTAGGCTGGGATAACTGGGATTTTTAGCTCCTTCGAGAAGTCAACAGGGGAGGCCTTTTTGTATTTGGAGGGGCCAAACTCTGCGAGTAAGTAGGGGAGGAGCTGTGTCATTTGGTAGGTTTGTTGATCGCCTGTGAGTGTCGGCATCGGGAAGTCTTGATGGAGTGGGGTGAGCAGGCGCATAAAGAAGGTCGCGTTCATCTGCTCGAAGTAGCTCGCTTGCTCGCTGCTTTGTCCGAAACGGATGAGCAAGAACCCCATGCGAGAATCGTAGACGACGAGTTTGATCGCTTCGATGGTGATGTCATAGGCATGGAGCATGTTCTTTCGGGCGTTTCTGCCTTCGAGTGTGAGGTGGACAGCGTCCTCTTTGTAGCCTTCGAGGAGAGAGAGGTCGAAGTCAAAGTGTTGGCACGTTGGCTCACCTGCATGTTTGTCTTCGCCAAACTCGTACAGGCTGGGGAACTGAAAGCGTCGAATGTAGGGAAGAAAGTATTCGGTTCGATCGACGTCTGCCTGGTTGTACTGAAAGAATCGCTGTTGTTCCCATCGTTTGGAACTTCGTAGTCGTTGAAAGGGGTCTTCTGATTCGAGGAAGGAGAAGGGGAAGACACAGTAGGAGTAGTGGTCGGCGAGTTGGTATGTTTTGATGTGGAGTGCGTCCCCGTCGTATTCGAGTTGAACATTGCACGAGGAGCGTCGGCATGGGAAGGGGGTGGACTCTTTGAGATCTTCTTCTTCGACGGAGAGACCGCATACAGGGCATCTTGGGAGCTGATTTGTGTCTTCACTCATTATGTACTCCTTGTATCTGGGGATCGTTTTTTCAAACGGGAATGTATCACGTGTTGGTGGCTATCAACAACGAAATTTCGAGGTTTATTTCGCGAGAATTGGGCGATGGAGAGGTCGGACACAAGACCCGACCCAATGAGGGGAATTGGTTGGTGTGCTGGGCGAAATTCGACCCTACGAAGGGAATGCCAAATCTGCGGCAAGGAGCCCGTCTCTACGGAGAGAATGCTATCTTGCGTGATGGAGAGGTCGGACGCAACACCTAAATGAATGTTTGTTGGATATATCTTATGTAAACTATAATCTCTCTTTTTGTCTGCCATTGTATGAATGAATAGATGATTGATGTTTGTATTCTGAACTTTTGGAAATGGTTGACCGTATCAATGCCACCCTATCATTCAGCGGTCGTTATGTCATGACTGCCCTGCTCTTTTTTTCGGAGGTTTTCACGATGAATGCATACAAAAAACAGGACCATGACTACTGTGAGTCCGTCGATCTTGAGCGCTACGATGAACAAGGATTCTTTGTGTGTCCACAGGTGATCTCTTCTGATTGTGCGGAGTCTTTGTCCGAGAGTTTGATGAAGGATCTCTTTGACATGGCCTTCCACAAAGAGCGGACACCACCCTCTCCTCTTCGGATTGAAGACAGACGTTTATTTTTTGATCGAGCGCTTCGAGAGCGACGACTTGACGATCCAAATTGTGTGTACGCTGGCGGAAACCCCAGGCGTCCGCTCCTCAGCTACAATACAGGGATGGTCAATCTCTGTCTCAACCCCGATATCATGAGACACGTACAGTACAACCCTGATGTCTACGAATCCATCGCAAAACTGTATGGAGACAGACAGCTCGTTTACAGGCATGGGTTTGATCGAGCGAGTATTAAGTTCTCAGGCTCTGCGAATATGCCTCTTCATCTGGACAAGAATCTCTTTCACGATATTGATGACGTTGGCTATGACGGTCGCTTTGATCGGCGTGTACAGGCCTTTGTTGTGGGTCGTATTCCTCAGGGGATCCCTTTGAGGGATGCCGGGACGATCGAACTTATCCCCTATTTCCATCACTATTTTGTATTTGCGAGGCACTTTTTGCACCCCAAGGAGGGATTGCATCCGATCAAAGACAAAAAGAACGGGTTTCACGTCCTTGGGAAGGATTTTGTGCAGGCGCTCAAACCATTGAATGAGGCGATTCGGCTGTACACACCGATATACCATGCGATCGCTGACGGAGCGTCCAAGTCGTCCCTTGATGGACCTTCTGAGCTTGTTGATTTTGCGTGGAAATATCGCATCCCTGTCCCACAGAAGCCATATCAACTGGCATTTGAGTGTGTCGACTGTGAGGCCGGTGACATGGTGTGTTTTGATCAGCGACTCCCCCACCGCAATCGTCGGAATCTGCACGAAGAAGTCGAGCGTATTGTGTTTTACGTTCGGCTGTTCCCTGTTGACAAGCAGTGGTATGGGAGCGATGAACATCGTGAGATGATGCGTTTACATGTACAAGGGATCGCGCCTGGACCGGAGCATCGGAGTAATGTGACAGAGCGTGAGGTGCTGAAGCGAGACGGTTCATTTGCTTGTGATGAGCAAGAGGTCAACGACCTCTCCTATCTCCTTACTGGCCTTGTCCCCCACTGCGGCTAGAGCTCTACTTCTTTTCTCTCCACTCACCCTCCAACATTTTCGCAAAACACTGGAATACACAACACTGACAATCTGTTCGATGAAGTGCATCACAAATGGAATATTGTGGCTCTTGGATGTATTAGGAGATGTCTCATGTCATGGTTACAGCGGATAAAGACGCTGAGAAGAAAAACGATCGAGTGGCAACACGCGTTGATTCCAGAGAGAATTCGCGAAAAGTTCGATGCAGAGGAATATAGCATCACGCAATTCATCAAGCTCGCGTCATCTCAAGTCGAGTCGACAGACCGTGTGCTCGATGCGGGTGCTGGAACTTGTGCGTACAAGAGTTTCTTCGAACATGCCCAATACGAATCGACCGATATCAAAGACTACTACGGTAACGATCCCAACTGGCAGCACACTTTTTTGAGCGACCTGACAGAGATCCCTCGACCCAACAATTTTTACGATGTCATCGTCAATACACAGGTGCTGGAACATGTCAGAGATCCACAAGCAGTGATCCACGAATTCTATCGCATACTCAAACCTGGAGGCACATTGTATCTCACAGCACCCCAGGGATGGGGGATCCACGAAGCACCACACAACTACTTCAACTTTACAAGTTACGGCCTCAAGCTACTGTTCGAGAATGCAGGATTTTCCATTGAGGAGATCACACCACGTGGCGGGATCTTCTGGTACCTTGGCAAGCAGCTGCGTGTTCTTCCAGATTATATTTTGACGCAGTTCTTTAAAGAGCAACACGATGGCGTCGAGTCTTTTGCGCCAAGTCCGTGGCTGCCGCTGATGATGGTTTGGTATGCCTCTACCGCTCCCCCGCTCAAATTCATCTTGCCTTTGATACTTCATCCAATCGACCAGATCGACAGACAACAGACTTTCACGTTGGGCTATGCTTGTATCTGCAAAAAACCTTAAACACAGAGACTATTTGGGGACAATGGTGAGAGAGTTGAGCATTGTGTACTCAAAATCTTTGGAGAGCGGAGATTTGCCACCAGCCTCCAGGGTCAACTTACCATCTTTGACATCGACTGTGATCGTACGTACGATGTAGTGTTTGTTCGATGCATCGGTTTTTTCGTCTTTTATGACCTGCACACCTTCGATCCAGACTTGATGGTGAGCGTATGTTTTGCCGTGCCATCCAACACTCACGGTCACATCGTATTTGCCATTGGCGACGTTGATCTCGAAGGTGTTTTTGCGTCCGTAATCGTCGTATAGGATGCTTCGTTGTAAGACGTTGACTGTCGATGGAGAAGAGAGCCATTGAGACTTGGTGATCTTGGGATTGTCGATGTATTGACCATACCACCCCCAACCCTTCTTCTCATCAAAGGCCTCCCAACCCACTTTTATATATGTTTTTCCATCAACAGTGAGGGGATTTTGATTGGGTTCACCCTTTGGATCCTGGAAGTTAATGTACACAGCTTTTCGCTCAGTCTGCCCACCGACTTCGATGAGTGGGAGGTCTTTTCGTTCACCTCCGAGGTAACGACCCAACTCTAGCCTTAGTTTTGTGATCGCCGCTGCATCGCGTGTAAAGCTTGTCAGACTCGAAGCGATACGCTCGACAGCCTTGTCGGGAATGGCTGCTTTTTCTGGGATGGGGTGTGCCTTGGCGTTGGCCAGCCAGAGATACTCATAATCCTCGAATCCTTCGCGCATCAGCTCAAATCGGATAGTGGGCTGTCGACCCTTGAGGAAGGCACCCATATTGTAATAGGCCCATCCTTCGACGCGGTACTTCCAGGCCAACCACGGGATGATCCGGCAATCTATCCCCGGTCTCTCGACGAGAGTTGGGTTAAAGTACGGCATTGAGTCGTGGTCCAGACTATACCACCAGACACGCTCTTTATGCTTGATTTGCCGCTGCCATGCGACTTTGTACACTGGAGCGTAGGCGCGAATGTGTGCGATCCAGATGTCGTATCCACACGAGCCTTTTGGGTCATTGAAGATCTCCGGCTTTGGCTCTTCACTGATCGCGAGCTGGAGGCGAGGTGCTGCCTTTTTGAACAGTCGACAAAGATGGGCTGCGAGCGCGTGGTCCTTTTGGTTTTGAGGCTCATTTTGTACGTAATAGTAAGCCTTTCCGATCATCTTTTCTTGGATGAGGTATGTCTCCAGGCCTTTCAAAAATCGACCATAAGCATCGTTATATGCGTCTGTTCCTTCATGTGAGCTGCCCCTCGGGATATTGCAAAAGCTCGCGGGACGTGGTGTCGCGTTGTCGACGAACTGAAACAACATGAAGGATGGAAAACCGACACCATCGTTCCAGCCGACACCTTTTGCATATCGGGCGGCGAGATGTTTGACACTGTACGGGGGACCTTCAGTCGGTTCATCGTAGAATTGTTTGCAGCGTTGGGGGTTTTTGTCGTTGTCCCAGGTGATCTTGTAAGAGAATCCCGAAGGCCAGATGGGAGCTTTGGGTGTGAAGCGGTGTTCGAACATAAACGACTTGGCGCGATCGAGCTGTTCTTGGTAACTCCCCTGTCCATCCATCAACGACCCCATCGAGAGATTCATCTGTGAATAGAAGTGGATATCTTTGGGGAGCGCAAAATCAAATACGTGTATCTGAACGGGGAGCTGCCATGTTCGCGTACCAGCTTTGAGCTGTATTTGAAATGAATGAGGGCCAGAGGGAGCGTCAGGAGGGACATACACGGTCCACCATAGACCTGTGTTTTGGCCTTTTGTGAGTGTGATTTTCGCGCCGTTTGTGATGGGTGTCAGGGTCTCGGGATAGCCCTTCACAAATCCGATTTGATCGACTCTCCAGCGCGCATTTTTTCCGAGCGTGGTGCCGCCACTCCAACGCACCTGGACTTGCATCGTTGTGGTGGGTCGCAATTGCAATTGGAATGGTTCGAATTCGTGTTTTGCGCTGTAGACTTTCAGGATGTTGGATGTCGTCGTTGGCGGCGCTGTCGTAGCGAGGACCTTTTCGACGTTGGGAGCTGTCCAGAGAAGAAGGTCGCTCGATGATTGTTGCAGGCGATAAAAGAATTCACCTTTCTCTACTTTAACAGGACCGGAAGATGGGGATGTGCAGCGTTTATTGCTGTCACAGAGCAACCCAGGACAACAAGCTCTTGTGCTGCAATCCTGAGAAGCGTTTGCACATGAAGGAGTCCCGCATCCGGGGGATTGGCAGTCGGGCGCGATGTCTTTGTTTGTGCCGCTGTCCTGGTCAGTGATGCTCTCGTGGCAATTGCCGCCATCCGGACAGGTCGCTTGGGGGGAGCAGGATAGAGCGCTACATACCCAAAATAGGCATAGAATCGAAAGATAAAAAAAGGAACGTATCGATCTTTGCCTGTTCATCGCCCTTTCCTCCATGGAAATTTTAAGATAGACCGTCGATTCGAAAGAATCAACAACCTCACACACCAAACATTCACTTGCCTAATGACTTGGAATGCTTCTTCTTTGTGCTCTTCGATTGTTCTTTTGTAGGCTTGTGATGTCTTTTTGTCAATGTGATGGTGTGTAGGGAGTCAAATGTTTCACACCCCCACTTGTTTTTGGGAGATATAGGTGTCAACATAACAAACGATATAGTCGACAAAAGCGCGGACTTTTGGATGTACAATATTGGTATCTGCGTGGACCACCGAGAAGTAATCCATCCAGTAGAGTTGTTCTGGAAACAGTTGAATGACCTGACCTGATTCGACCTCTTTTTGGATGAGGATATTTGCAAAGGAGCCGATACCACGAGAGGAGAGAATGGATTTCATCAGGAGGTCTGCGGAGTTTGTGCTGAGCGCGATGTTCTTTGGGCAAAAGACCTCTTTTTGCTCGATATGCCAGGGGATGATGGAGCCGTCTGGAGCGAGCATCATGAGCGCGCGGTGTTCATGAAGATCTTCAAGGGAAGTTGGCAGCCCATGTTTCTCGATATAATCGGCAGAAGCAAACAGCGCAAAGTGAACGGGTAGTAACCTGCGCATCTTGAGTGAGGTGTTGTGGGCAAAGCCGATCTGAAAGGCGATGTCGATCCCTTTGGCGACCATGTCTCTGATATCCGTTTCCACGACAACTTTGACTTGGACCTCCGGGTATTTGTCGATAAAACCCCAGATCGCTGGCATCAGGAACTCTTCTGTGTTGAGGACGGGGATGGCGATGCGCAGTAAACCCGAAGGTTGTTCGGAGATGTGGCGGACTGCGGCTTCGGCTTGCCTGAGCGCGTCATCGATACCACAGGCATGTTCGTAGTAGATCTCGCCAGCTTGTGTCAGTCTAGTGTGTTGGGTCGTACGATGAAGGAGCTGTACGCCGAGGGCTTGTTCGAGGGCTTTGATGCGGCGGGAGGCAGTCGCGCGAGTGATTTGGTGTTTCCGCGCTGCCGCCGCGATGGAACCTTCTTTGATAACGTCTACGAAGAGCAGAACATGAGCGGGATCTTGTTGCATGTACATTTTCCGTAACACGGTGTTGCGTGATTATACGTTGTCTGTGTGGCGGCTTACGTCTATCTTGATCACGAGCCCGACGACGATGTTTTCAAAGACATCACTGTCAACGCAGAACCCTAGCATAGCCACTTTGCGCACACAATGCCAACAGGAGAGCAAGATGACACAGTTACAAGATGCTGCCAAGGTATCCTTCCCAGAGCCAAAGCGCCGACCCTTTGTCGGGAATTTGTTGGAGTTGGATCAAGACAAACCAGCACAATCATTTGCTCGTATCGCCGAAAAACTCGGACCTGTCTACAAATTCCATCTGCCGGGCGTGGAGATTGTCGTACTGAGTCGACTCAAGCAGCTCGAAGAAGCGTTCGATCAAGAGCGCTTCGAGAAGGCTATGCCCAAAGCGCTCGATAACTTGAGGGCGCTCGCGCTTGACGGGCTGTTCACCTCCTACAACGATGAACCCAATTGGGGGAAAGCCCACCGTGTGTTAATGCCCGCGTTTGGTATGCAGTCGATGCGTCGTTACCACGGAATGATGCTCGACGTGGCCACACAGATGGTCGATAAGTGGGCTCGGTTGCCAAATCACCACTCCATCGATGTTGCCTCTGATATGACAAGGCTGACACTTGATGTCATCGCGCTGTGTGGTTTTGGCTATCGATTTAATTCATTTTATATGGAGTCCATGCATCCATTTGTTGACAGTATGGTGAGGTCACTCCAACACGCGATGCACACTTCGCACCGTCCTGATTTTATCAACCACTTGATGTTCCAGAGCAATCGCACATTTGTGCAAGACATTGAGTACATGCACAAAATTGTCGACGATGTGATCGCGGAGAGAAAGACACAACAGGATCAGGGCTCCAAAGATGACCTGCTCTCCTTGATGCTCAACGCGATCGACCCGGAGACTGGAGAGACCCTCAGTGATGAGAATATCCGCTACCAAATCGTCACCTTCTTGATCGCTGGCCACGAGACGACGAGCTCTTTGCTCGCATTTGCGCTCTACTTTTTGATGCGTCACCCCGAAGTCATCGAGAAAGCCCGCAAAGAGGTTGACAGTATCCTGCTCGAACCAGGACAGCTCCCCACCTTCGAAGAGACCAAAAATATGCGCTATCTCGAACAGATCTTGTTTGAGTCACTGCGATTGTATCCAACTGCGCCGGCTTTCGCCCTCAAACCCAAGGTCTCTACCGCGATTGATGGTTACCCGATCGATGTTGACAATGTCGTCCTCGTCAATCTCTCGGGACTCCACAGAGATCCTGAGGTGTGGGATGATCCAGATTCTTTTATCCCCGAACGTTTTGCCCCTGAGGCTGTTAAGCAACGCTCTCCTCATGCCTGGAAGCCTTTTGGTAATGGGATGAGAGCGTGTATTGGTCGGCAATTTGCGATCCACGAAGCCAAACTCGTGTTGTCTCTGATCCTCAAGCGTTTTGAATTACGCGACCTCAACCCCGACGCACCGCTTGACGTGCGGGAGATGCTGACCTTCAAACCACAGGGACTCATGATGAGGGTTCGCTTGCGGGATGGATTGCGCGCTGAACAACAACTACAACGTCGGCAATCAACGACAGACGAACCACAACAAGAAGAAGAGACAGACGCTACGCCTGTTGCAGAGCCGCACGGTACGCCGCTGACTGTCGCGTATGGTTCGAATATGGGGTCGACAAAGTTCTTCGCACAACAGCTCGCGAGAGATGCCACGAGGCTTGGTTACGATGTGACTCTCTGTTCGCTCAATGATTGTGTGGAGAATATCCCCACAGAAGGCGCGTTCTTCGTTGTGTCAGCATCGTACAATGGGCATGCGCCAGACAACGCGAATCGTTTTTGTGATTGGTTGTCGAATTGTAAGGAAGGTTCATTGGAGGGTGTGCAGTTTTCGGTGTTTGGTTGTGGTCATAAGGACTGGGCTGCGACGTACCAGGCCATCCCGACGATGATCGATGAGGCTTTGGAGAGAGCGGGTGGTGTGCGATTGTTTGCGCGCGGTGAAGGTGACGCGAGGGAGGATATTGAGTCCGATGTCAAGACGTGGAAAGGTGCGATGTGGCCAGCTGTGCAGACGCACTTTTCGCTGCCTTCTGAGCTGCCTTCTGAGCTGCTCAAAGAGGACACACTTACAGTCGAAGAGTTGACACCTCCACCACGACAGCAAGTTGTTCCTGATGACGCGTGTCCAATGCAGGTCGTCGAAAATAAAGAACTTGTTGATATGTCTTGGCCTTTCTCTCGCTCAAAGCGGCATCTCAGGATCACTTTACCAGAAGATGTTTCTTACGAGGCTGGTGACTATCTGGTCATTCAGCCTGTCAACGACACAGAAGAGGTCGAGGCTTTTGCACGACATCTGGGATGGGATCTCGAACAAATTGTCATTTTGCGTAACAGCGGTGCGGCGACGTTGCCTCTGAATAGACCTCTCTCACTGCGTTCGTTGTTGACGCGGTATGTCGAGCTGAGAAGACCAATCACGCAGGGGCAATTGCGAGCGCTTGTTGAGCATACTGCTTGTCCTCCAGAGAGAGAGAAGCTTCGCAGGTGGAGCGATACAGGGAAAGAAGGACAGGAGGCTTTTCAGGAGCACGTTGGGGAGAAGCTCATCTCATTGTACGACCTTGTGCAAATGTTTCCCTCGATGAAGCCGGGGTTTGATGTCGTGTTGTCGATGTTGCATCCGCTTCAGCCTCGTTATTACTCAATCGCCTCCTCTTCGTTGGCTTCGCCGGGGGCTTGTGACCTCATCGTCAGTGTCCTCGAACAGCCTGCAAGCTCCGGACAAGGCCAATTCAAGGGTGTTTGTTCAAATTACCTTGCGCGGGTCTCGGAAGGTGACTCTGTCCTCGCTTGGGTGAAGCGTCCCAACCCCTCGTTTGCCCCGCCTGAAGATGTCTCGAAGCCGATGATTTTGATCGGTGCAGGAACGGGCTTCGCGCCTTTTCGTGGGTTTCTTCAGGAGCGCAGTGTCCAAAGTGAACAGAGTGATTGCGCGAAGTCCATGCTGTTTTTTGGCTGTGATCATCCGGAAGTTGACTTTCTCTATGAAGGTGAGCTTCGTGAGTGGGCTGAGCAGGAGCTTGTCTCTGTTTTCCCTGCCTTTTCGGAGAAGCCTGATGGCGACGTCATGTTTGTACAGCATCGATTGTGGCAAGAGCGCGAGCTGGTCAAGACCGTCCTTGATGAGGCAGTCTTCTATATCTGTGGTGATGGTCGCTATATGGCACCGGCGGTCATTGAGACGTTGTGTCGGATCTATGCTGAGAAGACTGGATGTTCGACAGAAGAAGCAGAGGATTGGCTCCGTGGGATGAGACACTCTGGACGATTGTACGAAGATGTTTGGGCGGGCTGAGTGTTCCTTCCATTCCTTACTGGAAGAGCAGCGTCATAACAAAGCAAACTTTTCTTTGGTGACGTGGCCTGGTGGTAGAGCTTTTTCCAGTTTTTTGTAGAGCTCGATGAACGAATCCCTTGTCCATACGGTCTGATCTCCATCCTCGTGTTCGTACTGTGTGAGCCTCTCCTGTTCGCCCTCACAAAACACAAGACAGAAATAACCTTTTCGACCTTCACGATGCCATTTCCTTCGGACATAAGCGTTGTTGATTGGGATGGTCAGTGATTGGGAGGTGCTTTTTCTCAGGAAGTGCAGATGTAACTCGTTGTTTCTTATCTCGATGTGATAGAGCTCAATTTGTATCTTCTTGTCCAACATTTTGGAGGACGAGTAGATGAGATAGACGTAGTAAAGACAAGCGAGCGCAGTGAGATACTTGTGACCAACTTGGTAAAATAGGGTGAGCAAAAAGCCGATCCAAAGCAGATGTACAATCATGCCGATGGTAAGGGTGAAGCGTTTGGTATGCGTTCTTTTCTCCCATGATATGGGTTGTGCGTTCAGGAGTACGTTTTCTTTTTGGGTGCTCACTTTTGCTCCTTTGTGTTTGGGGCACCAAGATGGGATACAAAGCATATTTTGTATCCCGTAGTCTGAGGCAATATACCGTACCCGTACCCTTTGTGGGTATATAGTATAATGACAAGGAACTCCCGTTCTGTATGAGGGTTGTTGGATCCTTTGCTTGTGGGGGAACATTTGTGTTCTGAATGTACGCAACGTTCGGTGAAGAGGAGTACCTGTTTTGTTGAGAAAAGAAAGAGTTGGTAAGGACATCGAAGTCAGTGGGGAACAGGGGGAGGCTTTCTTCTATCCGACGGCCTTATTTGTATTGAATCTCTGTGCGTGTGATAATCTCTTTCATGGCGTTGAGGACGCCTTGTGTGCTTTCATGTTGCACGATCACCCAGCCTTCTCCTTCGTAGTGTGAGGAGCGTGGTTGTCCGACCTTGGGGCGTTTCCCTTCGACCACTGCGTTGCCAACTTTAGCAAGCGCTTCGTCGAGGCCTGTGACAGAAGCGACTGTTCGTCCTCGCCCTTTGCCTCTAAGAAACGCACAGCCTGCCGCGAGTTTTCGTTCAGGCATCTCGAATCGATGATGGACTTCAAGCTCTGCCCATTTTGCCCAAAAATCGACCCCGTGAACGAGTCCATTCAGTCTCATGATGTTGACGCCAGGGGGGCGCGCGCCAACTTCACCAATCCGCACGCTGTTGTCTTTGCGATGGAACCACTCCATGTGGGACATTCCTGTGCGCAGCCCCAACGCTTTGAGCGCCTGTGCATTTGTCGGCAGGAACGATTCTACATGAGGTTCGATGCGCTCACGTGGGAGCAGTACACAGTATTGCATCCAGGGGTTTTCGATGACTTGGAGCGGCCCAGGAAGGTAGTAGCTCGATGAATGCCAGACGACTTCGCCGTTGATGCTCATGGCTTCGAGTGTGTGTTCATCACCTGTGACAAACTCTTCGGCTTGGACGGGGCGCGAGGGAGAGGGCATTAAGATGTTGAGCGCGCGAAAGAGTTCGTCTTTTGTCGAGACGCGAATGGTATTTTTAGAGCCCATCCCATCAAGGGGTTTGAGTACGATCATCCCACAAGTATCGAGGAAGGCGAGCGCATCTTCGACGCTTCTCACGAGGCTTTGTTTGGCGACGGGTACACCGGCCTGGTGGAGGACTTTTTTCATCTGGTTCTTGTCGCGGAAGTTATGCGCGACTTGTCGATGTATGCCGGGGATTCCGAGTGCTTCGCGTGCTGCTGCGAGTGATTCTTGTAGTTGTTCGAGGTAGCCGATCAGTCGATCGACACGTCCCCATTCTTTTTGGAAGGCGCGCACTGCGACTGTGAGTTGTCCTGGGTCCATGGGGTTGTCGATGCGATAGTGTCCTGAAAGTCGGACGCCTTTGGGGACGTGTGCCTCGGGAACACAAGTGACGATACCAAGTTTGAGATCGGGCAATGCTGCCATGACACGCAAGCAGTGTGTCATACTCGCACCGAAGTAAGGTGCGACGAAGACGGCGTGAACACTCATGGGAATTTCTCCGCGTCAATCAGGACGCTCTGGGGGTGAGAAGGAGCTGAAATTGCGGTTCTTTTTAAGCGCCAAGTGTGGGACTGTCAAGGAAAAAATGAAGGGATTGTTGGGGGATGGATATCCACTGTATGTTCTACGTTGCAGGAGTAGTCAGATTGATATTTTTCGGGAATGTGTGTATGTGTACCCTTTGTCGTCTACTTGGAGGAGCGCGCCATGTGTTTTGAAGCAAAAGTATGAGTAAAGATACCAGTGATGTGAAGTTTCGAGCGTATCCACAGTTTAATCAGCCTGAGCTCGCAAAGATCGCACATTTGCGGCATCGTGTGAACAAACTATGTCTTCCGTATTTTGATCGAAAGTCCGGACCTGATCGGTTGGCGAGAGCATTTGTTGCATGTCGAGCGATCGATGTAAAGGAGCTTTTAGAATCTTCGGAGTTTTATGTTCGGACACGCAAACGATTGCGCTCCAAGCATATGGTGGATTTGTGCTGTGGTCATGGTTTGACGGGGTTGCTGTTTGCGACAGAACATTGTGTCGAGACAGTGACTCTGGTCGATCGAAAGAAGCCTGACAGTTTTTCAGTCATTCTCGAAGTCTTTGCAGAACTTTATCCCTATGTGATCCCAAAGATTCGCTATCTCGAAGAAGATATCGACGTTGTGGGTGAACAGCTTACGCCTAGTAGTTCGATCCTTGGGCTTCATGCGTGTGGGGGGTTTACGGATCGTTGTATTGATATTGGTTTGTCACTCAATGCCCACAGTATCGCGCTGATGCCTTGTTGTTACCAGCAGGCAACCACGCGAGCCCCGCGTGTTTTGAGGGATGTTTTGGGCGCTGAGGTTGCCAAGGATGTCCACCGAACCTACCGGATGGAGGAAGCTGGCTACATTGTCGATTGGACAGGTATCCCACGTGCTATCACGCCAAAGAACCGCATCTTGCTCGCAACACAGCGTTTAACCTGAGCTGTTTTGGATTTGTTGAAAAAAAAGCCCATGTCGCGATTTTTTATGTGCAGATGTGCATTCGATGCTGAAAAAAAGAGCGAGGTGGCAGTTTTTTTGTTTCTGTCATCGTGATGGCGATATGGGGATGAAATGTGGGGTGGAGGGTCTTGGTTTTCAGAGGGAGGTTTCTGTCATGGTCCGATGCACTTTTTTGAGCAGTTCTTTGTAGGGCTTTAAAGAAGATGTTTTTGTCGTTTGTTTAATGATAATAGGTGTTTATATCTTTTTGTTGAAAGTTGTCATAACATAGATTATCAGACGCCATGCCTGAATGGCTTTGAAAACGGTCACGCTTCTGTTGAAATTTCCGAAATGCTCTATCTGTCTGATTTGCGATTGGATGTGCCCAGTTGATGTTCTGTTTTGCTGTGGTGTGGGTTTGCGAGGTCGCTGATTCTCGCTACAATGCGACTTCATTGGATGGATGTGCCATCCTTTTCTATGGTTCAGACTCAGTCTGCCTGGGTCTTGCTTTAGGGAGATGTAACAAAATACGGAGTGATAAATGTCCAAGCCAACTGTGCTCATTACATCAGCAACTGGAAGAATTGGTCGCGAGCTTGTCGCCAGATTGGCGGCGAGTGAGAAGGTGATCGTGCGTGCGTGTTATTTTACAGCGGACAAGGCTGAGGTGCTCAAAGGTCTCGGCGCCCATGAAGTTGTCCATTTCGATCTCAACACACCTGATACTTGGCAGGCGGCGCTTGATGGTGTGTCGTCTGTGTATTCGGCATCACTCGATCCCATGCTAGAGGGCCATTTGGCCTTTTGTAAAGAGTTGGGGAAACGCAAAGAGCAGATCAAGCATGTCTTGCGCATAAGCTGCATGGGGGCTGACACCAACACTGCCTCCTATGACCCCGAACAGCACGCCTCGCGACCGGGGGCTGGTATTCCGCTGATGCTGCAGCATTATTGGTGGGGAGAAAAAGCCCTCATTGACGAAGGATTGGCCCTCTCTGTGTTGCGCAACAATTTCTTTATGAATCACCTGCTCAAGACGGATTGTGACAACATTCAAAGTGAAGGTTGGTTCACAAATCCCCTTGGTGATGCGCGAAATTCGTTCGTCTCAACACGTGACATCGCAGAAGCTGCCGCTGTGATCTTATTGGAAGGGCCTGATAAACACGCTGACAAGTTTTACGATATCACAGGCCCTGCGCCTCAAAGTATGGCAGAGATTGCAGCAGATCTGGGACGCGCTATGGGGAAGGTCATTGAATACAGGCCACAATCCATGGTTGATTTCGAAAGAGATTTCGGCAGCACACGTGCCGAGTTCTTCGAGTATTTGACCAATGGGTTTTACACTCGTTGCAGCCCTGACTTTTACAACATCACCGGACACAAGCCGACTTCGTATTATGAGTATCTGACGACTGAGGGAGCCAGTGGAGAGACTGGACTCGAAGAGTTGTGGCAAGGGAACTTGTGGAAAAAAGGCGAAGATGCAATGAAAAAAGCCGCCTCTGTGAAGCTCTAAGTTTTTCCTCCCAACCATTTTTCAGTCTTTTTGGGCGGCATCCGTTGCAGATGGGGTTTGATATGGTCGATGCAAGACACAAAGGGTGAGAGTGGTCTTGGATTTCTCGAAGGCATCCATGTTGTAGAGGTTGTGATTGGGGGTGCTCATCCCTGTTTGGTCGTTGCTGCAGATTGAAACTCATTGTAGAACTTTCACTTTCCCTGGCAGCAAGTCTTAGGATGTTCTGCGTTGCCATGCTAAAAACGAAGCGAACATCAGCCACAAGCCTGAGAGCCAGATGATGATATTGCCGACAATGTTGTACAAGGTGAAGACAGGCTTCGTTGGGAGTGAAACCAGCATGATCTTGTTGGTTTTGTCAAAGAAGCTTTGTTGTGCGAGTAGGCGACCATAGGAGTCATATCCTGCGGAGAGTCCCAGGCGTGTGGAGCGAAGCAAAGAATAGCCGCCTTCGATACTGCGCACGGATGCCATTTGGGTGTGGTAGCCGTGGATGCCCAGCCAATCAGATGAGGGGACCACTGCAAGGCCGATCTTCAAGGCTGCATGGGCTCGGCCGAGTTTCGGGTAGTCATAGTCATAGCAGATCGCTCCTGCCAATCGACCAAAGCTTGTTTGGATTGAACGATGGGGTTTTGTTCCTTTGACAGCGGGCTCTCCAAACACGGGCTCATGTTTAAAATATTCTTGTAGAATCGTTCCTGAAGCGTCGAGCCAGATGTATTTGTTTTCATAGTACATCGGTTTCAATGTGAGGGGGACGATGTACGCAGCGACCAGATGGGTCTTTATCTGCTTTGCCAAAGTTTGCAATCGTTTCTTCCACAGTTTGTCTTGCTTGGGTGAGACCATCGTTGCGCCTTCATTCCACACCACAATCTTGGCTCCTACCTTAGCGGCCTCTCGTGTTCGTTGAAACAGGGCTTCGTTGATCGCTGTGAGTTGCTTTTTGTCTGGTAGGTTGTCTGGCGAAAATGTTGCATCCGTACTTACAGCAGCAACTAGGGTCGTTTCCTTCGTTTGGTGTGAGCTGATCGACAGGCGCATAGAACCATATACCCAAATCCCCATCAGGACGCTTGCCCAAATGATGCTGTGTCTCCAAAATATCCGACGGTTTGCCAAAGAGGCTTCAATCAGTGCCGCTGTCCAATACAACAAGAAGCTCAATCCTGCCATCCCAAACAAAGAAGCTGCCTGCATCCATTCGGGTGCGTTGACTTGTGTGTAGGCTGCTGCTCCCCACGATGCCAGCGGTGTCAATGTGTGTTGTGCCCATTCTCCCAATATAGAGGCTGCTGCGAACGATACTGCCGCTACATGAGGCGATACTTTACGTCGTAGTCCATCCCAAATGAGATAGGCTGGGAATAAAAAGAACGCGATGGGAGTGCTGAACATGACTGCCAAGAACACCGGCATCGGAGCTGTGATAAGTTTTACCACTGCTGCAGTCCAGCCCAACCAAAGTCCAAACCCTACCCACACTCGCGACTTCCAGCCTTGTGTCTGACGCAACGCCAGTAAAAAAGGTACTGGTGCTATCCAGGCCAAAGCTCCCACATTCCAACGTGTGTGGGCTAAAGCCGTCAACACGATACCAAGGCCCCACCACATCCAGGGGGTACCCCATTGCGTTTGCGCGGATGTTTCTGCTTTTGTGTATTCCATCGTTTCTTTCTTCATCGTTTTTATTCTCTCTCTGTTTAGTGTTCTTTTACTGAACAGTGTTCGGTGTATGGTCAAAAAAAAGAGCGTATGACTCCAGGCGTTTCTATCGATAAAGGGTTATGCTTCTTTCCGTTTTATGTTTCTATTCCGAACAGTGTTCGGTGTGCGGTAAAAAAAAGGCAGTGCAGTTTGTGTGTCGTCCTGTGTCAGGTTGAGAGTCCTTCCAGGAGGGCCTGGAAGGCAAAGCGGTCTGTTGCTTCGAAGTCTGCCTGAAATCCGTCGAGATGGCTTATCTGCAACATCGCTGCTCCATGGCATAAGGCCCACAAACTATACCCGATTTGGTCCACGGACATGTGTGTGGGCATATGGATAGAGCCGTCCTGGATGCTTTGTTTGACAGCATCAGCCAGGACTTTGTACGGTGAGTGTTGGCTGACGGGTGCATCCTCCGAGGTGCGGTTGGAGTGGAATCGGCTGAACATCAATTGAAAATCTTCCCGATTTTCTCGAGCAAATCGAATATATGCCAAGCCAATAGCCACCAATGGTGGCTCGTCTGACTGTTGGACTTCATTCTCCAAAGCCAGGTACAGTCGCGAAGACACTTGTTGGGCCAGGGTTGTGATGATCGCTTCTTTGTTCGCAAAATACTCGTACAAACCGGCTGGGCTGTAATCCACTTTTCGCGCCACGGCCCGTAACGACAAACGGTCCAACCCTTTCTCAAGGATCAATTCACGTGCCGCATCCAAAATGGCTTGCCGGGTCCGTTCCTGTCTGCGTTGTTTGGGGGTTGCACTCACGATCTCATTCTCCTCAAATTTGAATTCCGAACACTGTTCGGTGTGGATGGTTGTAGACTAAACAGTGTTCGGTGAACTGTCAACTCTTTTTTTGCAAACTTGAAGTTGGCGATGGTTTGTAAGGGTGGTGCGGAGTATGTGTTTGAGCGGATGTGGGAGGGGGACGGCTCTGTTGGGTTTTACGCGTTTCTATTGTTGGGGATCTTGCCGTTGTTTTTTGCGTTCTTGTTGGCTGTGCCTGCGAATATGCTCGAACAAAGGGAAGCGGACTTGCAAGATTGGACTGTGAGGTATGGGGTTCTTCTTGGTGGTGCGTGTGTCAGTGCGTTTGTGTGTTTTTTGCTGGGTGTCTAGCTATTGGACGAGGAAGAATCGAGTGAAATCGTCCGTGACTTGGAAGCGTGTGGAGATAAGTCGGTCGTTGAAGCCGTTCTCATGCCAGTATCGGTTGTTGGCTTTGACTTGTATTCTGTAGCTTCCGTCGAGCTCTGGGATGAGGAAGAATCGCACATAGTCGTCATTTGACTGGACACGTGTGGAGAGTATCTTATCGTTGAGTCCGTTCTCATGGAGGTATCGCTTGCTACCTTTGACCTGTATTTTGTAACTTCCGTTGGTTTCACGGTTGAAGATGAACTTTGTGTAGTCATCATTTGGTTGAAATCGAGTGGAGAGCAACTTGTCGCCTGTCGCATGTTCGTGGAGGTAGCGACCATTGGCCTTGACACGGATCTGGAATGTTCCGCTGATGATGGGCTCCAGGTAAAATTTGGTAAAGTCGTCTGAGACCTGAAAGCGTGTGGAGAGCAACTTATCATTGAATCCATTTTCGTGGAGGTAGCGGCTGTTTGCTTTGACCTTGATACGGAAGCTTCCGTCTGTTTGTTTTTCAAGGAAGAATTTCGAGTAATCGTCATTGGTTTGGGTTCGTGTGGAGATGAGTTTGTCGTTGAGTCCATTTTCGTGCCAGTAACGGTTGCTGCCTTTGACTTTGATTTTGTAGCTGCCATCGGATTGGACTTCAAAGTAGAACTTTGTAAAGTCGTCGTTGACCTGGTAGCGGGTAGAGAGCAGCTTGTCGTTAAATCCATTCTCGTGAAGATAGCGATTGCTGCCTTTTACGCGGATCCTGAACAAGCCACCAAGCTTGATATTGGGAAGTGGAGGCGCTTTGACGAGGATGGTGGCGGTTGCTTTTTGGGTGGCGTCCGCTTTGGAAGTCGCTGTGATCGTCGTTGTGCCCACTGACAAGGCTGTCACCAGTCCTTGTGCATCGACGCTCGCGACCTTTGTTGCCGAACTTGACCATGTGACGCTCGTGTCGATGGAACCTTGAGCTGTGACTGTGGCTTTGAGTTGGACGGTTTTGTTTAATTCGAGGGTGTGCGCGGTTGGCGACACTGAGATGCTTAATATCGCAGGTGGAATGATGTCCGGAGCAGCCTCTTGTACGGTGGTTTCTGTGGGAGCTTCCTGAACAGCAGGCTCCTCTGGCCCTGTGGCTGCGTCTGCTGTCATTTCATCCATAGGTTCTTGGGCTGGCTCAGTTTGGGGCTCTTGGGCGGGCTCGGTTTGGGGCTCTTGTGTTGGTTCCGCTTGGGGTTCTTGAGCCGGCTCTGTCTGGGGTTCTGGTTGACTTTTTGTATCTGGGGCTGGTTCGCTTCCAGCGTCTTTTTCGAGCTTTTCGGTCGTTGTTTCTTTGGCTGGTCCTTCTGAGGTTGTTTTCTCACCTCCAGAAGCTCCATCGGATGTTGTCGATTCGTTGATTGTTGGAGGGGTGTCGCCGCAACCGCTCGAAAAGATTGTGAGTGTTGCGAAGAATATGATGTAGAGAAGGGAAGAAAAGGTCATTTTTTTTGATTGCTGGATCTTTGACATAACAAGCTCTCCATGCGGAAAAAGCGGGTCCTTAGCTGATGGGCAATGCCATTTGTCCCATTTTTGTGGCCATCATAGTGAGGTTCTGTTCACAGATAAGACCACTGATTTGGTGTCTCTTTGTGATGGCGTATTTGCTCGACCCTACGAGTGGGAATGTATCAGTGCCTATATCAATTTCCATTCCAGGTGTGCTGTGTTCTGTATCTATCCGAATGAAAACGTTTTTGTGTTTTTGGTGTCGGTGGTTCTTGGAGAGTGTGCACGTCTGTGCACACTCTGTGTCCACAGGCATCAACACCCAAGATTCGTCTCACTCCCCTTTTGGCCCTCTGTTTACGTTTGTTTTGTTTGGTGTTTTTGTGCGCTTGACACTTTAATGATAAGTGTTTATCAATATCATTTGTCGAAGGTGTTTTCGTTGTGAGTGCATGAAGGAGTTTTGGTGTGATGGAGTTGGATTGGCTGATTGTGGGTGGTGGGATTCACGGGGTACATATTGCAGCGCGTCTTGTTGGCGAGGCTGATATTTCTCCCGAAAAGCTTCGTATTGTGGATCCCGGGAGTCGACTATTGGAGCGGTGGCGAGACTGTACAGAGACGACAGGTATGTCCCATCTGCGTTCACCAGCGGTACACCATCTCGATCTCGATCCCTGGTCTCTTCAGCACTTTGGGGGAAAGCGCAAGGGGCGAGCGCGTAGTCTGTTTGCGTATCCTTACAACCGTCCTGCCCTTTCGCTTTTTAATCTCCACAGTGATCAGGTTATCGAGAGATTTGGTCTCGAAGCGCTGCACATTCAAGATCGGGTTGTCGAGTGTTCTGTGGGGTGTGGAGGGGTTGATGTTGAGCTGCTTGGTGGAGCAAAGATGCTGGCACAGAATGTCGTCCTTGCTATAGGCGCTGGAGATCAACCACGTTGGCCGGAGTGGGCGCCTCGGGGAACTCGATACATCCAACATGTTTTCGAAGCAGGCTTCGATGGATGGCCTACTGAAAAGGAGTCTGTAGTTGTTGTGGGTGGAGGTATTTCGGGTGGTCAGGTGGCGCTTCGTTTGCTCAATGAAGGACATGAAGTCCATCTTGTTTCACGCCACGCTCTGAGACAACATCAATTTGACAGTGAGCCAGGTTGGCTTGGTCCGAAGTTGATGACTGATTTTTACCGTGAGAAAGACGTGAATCGACGACGTGTCTTGATTTCAGAAGCCCGGTATCCAGGTTCTGTGCCTCCTGATTTACGACGTGCGCTGCGGAGGGCTATCGAACAGAAGAGACTCTCTTGGTATCAATCAGAAGTTGACAGTGTCAAAGTGGAAGATGGAGGTCTTCAGCTACAACTTGCGACAGGGATGATGCTAGAAATCCAGCGTGTCCTGTTGGCGACTGGTTTTTCTTCGAGGCGTCCTGGAGGAGATATGCTCGAACAGCTTATCACTTCGGCTTCGTTACCTTGTGCTCGCTGTGGGTATCCTGTTGTCGACAAGTCGCTTCGTTGGCACCCACGAATCTTTGTCTCTGGTCCTCTCGCCGAGCTTGAGCTTGGCCCCACTGCGCGGAATATTTCGGGCGCACGAAAAGCTGGTGATCGGCTCGTAAAGTTCGCACGTTCAAGCATATAACATCCCACAAAAAGGACATCTGTACATGAGCGAATCTAATTCTTCCATCATTGACGTTGCCATTCTAGGTGGAGGTCCAGCAGGTCTGGCCGCTGCACTCGCTTTGGGGCGGGCCTGCAAGAAGGTCGTGCTTTTTGATGCAAAACAGCCACCACGCAACGCCGCTGCCACTCACATTCATAACTTTGTGACACGTGATGGGACGCCTCCATCGGAGTTTCGTAAAATTGGGCGTGAGCAGCTTACAACGTACCCATCTGTCACCGTGAGAGATGAGCATGTTGTGAGCATCACAGGAGCTCGCGATGCGTTTGTTATCTCGACATCATCGAGTACATTTGACGCTCGTCGTATCATTCTTTGTACAGGTATGATCGATGAAGAACTCGATATCCCTGGTTTCTCCGATGTATGGGAACATTCTATCTTCCAGTGTCCGTACTGTCATGGCTGGGAGGTTCGAGGGCGTCGTTGGGGGTACTTGGCGCTTGAACAGAGTGGGCTTGCGCATGGTTTCCCCGCGATGTTAAAGGGTTGGACTGATGACGTGTTTGTGTTTGTTGGTGATGATGTCGAGGTCTCCGATGAGATTGCCGAAGATCTTAAGCGTCGCGGCATCAAGTTGGAGTCCAGAGGGGTGAAGGCGTTGATTGTCGAAGGTAAGTCTTTAACACACGTCGAACTTGTCGATGGTGAGCGCATTCCGTGTGAAGTCCTCTATGCTCACCCCAAACAGCGTCATGTTGATCTGGTACAGGCGATGGGACTTGAGCTCGATGGGCAAGGTTATGTCCAGGCAGATCCGATGACACGTCAGACATCCATCCCAGGAGTTTACGCAGCAGGTGATTTGACAACTCGTGCACAAGGAGCCATTTTCGCAGCTTCAACAGGTACACAAGCTGGTGCAATGTGTAACCACGATCTTTGTCTCTCCAATTGATCTCCAGGCAAGCAAAGCGCGGCAGCTTACGCCGAAGGCGTCAACAGGAGGGGAAGGCAAGCGAAGCGCGCCAGGGGATGCCCGTGCATCCCCGATAGCAAGGGCAAGCGGAGCGCGGCAGTAAGGGCAAGTGGCAACTTGCCCAATAAAGGATACAGTCGTGGCAACTTGCCCAATAAAGGATATAGTCGTGGAAACCTGCCCAATAAGGCGTGTCAACCAAACTGTTTTTCGTGTTTGTTGAGTGTGGATTCGATGCGGGAAAATGCACCTTGGACGAGTTCTTTGGTGGAAGCTCTTTTTTCAGGTGAGGGGACTTCTTTTTTTGCGTGCGCTGCGCAGATATGTTTGACATCACCACAAAGTTCGATAAATTCATTGGCCCATTGGCGGAATTCTGCGGCGGCACCAGGTCTCTTTTGCAACACCTTTTTGAAGGTCAGGTGAAACTTCAATCCACCGATAAGTGGGAACGACAACCAGATAAGTGTGTCATCGACGTGGAGTGTTTTGGAAGCCTTGTGGATGGCGAGGACAGAGGCAAAGTGAAGATCTTCGTTGTCTGGAATGAAGTCAACACCTTTGGGAACGGAGAAGATAAAGTCTTCCTCGTACAACTTGTGAAAGTCTGGTTGATCCGTTAACTCAGGTTCCCATGTCAGCTCAGGTGCCTTTTGGTGATGTCGGATCGTCCCGTATTGTTTGGCTTCCGGGAACATCGCCGCGACAGGCTTCACAAACACTGTATGAAATGGGTGCAAATGGATGACGGCTTCGATATCTTTGCCATCGTTGGTGAGGGACATGACTTTGTCTTTGACATCCCCTTTGAGTTCATATGCGTCGAGCAAGACGAACTTTCCAGATGACAGGCGCACGAGAGATGCCTGTGTTCCAATATCGAGTAATCCAATCTTGAATGAGCCGATGATATTCCAAAATCCATCGGCAATGTCTACGATACGATCGGCCACGTTGTCTCTTCCTTTTTTGGTGGTAAAGGTTTTTGCTTGTTGTGTTTGCAAAAAACACATGCGAAAAGCTACCTACCCTCTATCATTTGGTCAAGTGCTCGTCGGGATTTTCGCTTCTGTTCGGGCTTGTTTGCAAACATCTGTCACAATGTGATACGCACAATCTGTATCCTATGACATCGCTTCTCCACCCCAAACATCACCCAAAAAAGGAAACTCATGAGCGAGACACTTCAAACATACCTCAACACAAAAGACAACGCGTCCTTCAAACAGCTCATCACCTTGCTACACAATGCACCCCAAAGTGAACTCGATACACTCGTCCAACAAGCAGAAAAAGGTCTTGAAGATTGGCCGGATGAGCTGCGAGAGTTATCCTTTCGTCAACTCTCAGACGCAGAGGAGGCACCCGCTCACTTTCAAGCTGAGCTACGTTTGCTACGTGAGCTCTCGTGTTTGGCGATGAAGTCAGAAGAGATGCCTCGATTGTTCGATGCCATCAAACAATCGACGAACATGACACACTTGGATATCTCCGGTAAACTCGGTCGAGGTGGGTTCAAAACACTTATGGAGCTTCCAGAGTTGGCAAGCCTTCGTTCTCTTGTCGTAAAAGGGCAAAGCAACACAAGCATCAAGGCGGTATTTTCGGCGACCCATCTCGATCAGTTGCGCACGTTAAGGCTGGAGAATGGCAAAATCAACAGCAAAATCATTGCACTTTTTCGTAAAGCCACTCACCTCCATCAACTCGAAGAGTTGAGCCTCGACTACAACAAAGAGTGTGGAGATGATGGCGCAATGGCGCTCGCGACGGATACACCTCTGCATCAACTGAAAGTGTTGGGTTTGAGGGCAACTCTTTTTACAGATGAAGGAATGCAAGTCATCTTTGCACAAGAAGCATTCGGAGGCGTCGAACACCTGGAAATGACTTTTAACGAAGAGGTTGGTGATGCTTCGATGCGATCGTTTGCAAATGCCCCTCACTGGAATGCTTTGCGCATTCTCGAATTGTCAGAGACTGGTGTCAGAGATGCAGGCATTGAGGCGCTCGCCGAGGCCGAGCATCTTACGGGTCTGGAGGCGTTGTCGATCAGGGGAAATCAATTAACAGATGTTGCCGCAAAGGCAATCGCTGCTTCTCCTGTATTTTCGGAGCTGCGTTATTTGGATTTCAACATGAATCGACTCACAACAGTTGGACTTGCCTCTCTGTTGGATTCACCACATCTTCAAAAACTCAAATGGTTGGGGATCGGTAACCACAAAGACTTGTACGGTTTTGATAGCGCTTCCTGTGAACATCCTCTCAAAACGCAACTGAATGAACGGGGCATTTTACCGCAAAAAGGAGGCAGAAGGCCCTGCTCTTTAGGGCAGGGATGAATGCCCGCCCTTGTT
>MDTD01056120.1_pt1 | contig 27404 bp, 25 predicted proteins | sample 811221 | NCBI WGS metagenome assembly MDTD01 (sample SAMN05326646, study PRJNA326480) | marine metagenome | isolation source: seawater | place: Pacific Ocean: South West | collected 2011 | reverse complement strand
ATGGAGGGTCTTCTAAAAACATTACCCACAGTTTTACGTCAGTCCAACTTTGGAGAAAAAAGTCAGTAAATGCTAGGCACTAATCCAAACTTTTCCCAAGTCTACCTTTCTGGTGAAAAGTGCCGATTAAAGCCATTCGACGAAAAGCATTTAAGAGACCCCAAATACTTGGGCTGGCTGCACGACCCAGAGGTGGTAAAAAGCTTAAATTTACCTTCTTATTTGGAGAATCCTATCTCCTTCAAACAGGTTGAGACATACTGTCGATCACTTTGGGGATCTTCTAATGATCTTTTTTGTGCATTACACCTCATCGAAGATGATAGCTTCATTGGAACTGTCAAAGCCGGTCATATTGACTGGTATTCTGGCACAGCAGACTTAGGCGTAATGATAGGATCTAAACAAATGTGGGGCAGAGGTATTGCCAGTGAGGCACTTACTCTTTTGGCGGCATACCTCTTCAAAGTAGCTAAACTTCGAAGACTTACCGCAGGCGTTATGGCTAATAATCCCGCTATGATAAGGGTTTTTGAGAAGCTCGGTTTTCAGCGCGAAGGAGTTTTCCGCAAACAAGACCGGTTAGGCGACGAATATATCGACCATGTACATTTAGGCTGTTTAAGAAATGAGTTTATGAAAGATTAAATTCGATGAATTCTAGTATCGATCAAATAGGTGCACTTATTCCAGCACGCCTCAATTCAGAAAGACTCCCCAACAAAGCATTAATGGAGATCTGCGGTCGTCCAATTATACATCACCTTTTGGACCGCGTTACTGCTTGTAAACACCTTACGCCCAAAAATACGGTGGTTTGTGTTACTCAGGAAAAATCGGATGACCCTTTAGTAGAGTCTGTAGGAGCCTATGGCGCACAAATATTTCGGGGTTCAACAAATGACATTATCGACCGTTTTAATGCAGCAATGGATCATTTCAATTTTGATGCGGTAGTCCAAATAGATGGTGATGATCCTTTGTCGGCAACAGAATACATGAACCTTACCATGGACAAATTGTTAAGCGAACCGAGTGTTGATATTGTAACCTGCAAAGGCTTACCTCTTGGAACAGCTGTTAAGAGTTTTACTCGGCATGCAATGAAACGTGTGCTCAAACATTACTACTCTGGACAAAACGATACTGGCTTCATGTATTTTTTCACCAAAAGTGGCCTTTGCAAACAATTGGATATAGAACCAATATCGCCTGACCATATTTTCGATGCAGCTCGCCTTACCCTTGATTATGAACAAGATTTTACGATGTTCTCTGCATTACTCAAAGATATTTACAAACCTAATCAATTACTCGGACTTACCCAAGTGCTCCGATATCTCCGTAAGCACCCCAAAGTAGTTGCTATTAATTCCGGCTTAGATGAGGATTACTGGTATCGTACTCGGGAAAAGGTCGATTTAAAGTTCAAAGATGAAAATGGCACACTACAACGCATTACTATTTGAACAAAATCAATAATAAAGGGCCGATACAATGCTTTTTTGTACAAACTGTGTAATGCCAGACACAAGGCCTGACCTTGACTTCGATGAAAATGGGGTTTGCGATGCCTGTCGTGCAAGTCAACGTAAACATGGACAGCACGCTAACTCAATCGACTGGAATGCTAGACGACGCCAGTTTGAAAAATTGATCGATAGCTGTCGGAGTAACGATCCATTGAAATATGACTGCTTAATCGGTGTTTCCGGCGGAAAAGACTCAACATATCAGGTTTACGTGGCTAAAGAGGAGTTTGAACTTAACCCTCTATGCTTGTGCATTGAACCAACGTTACCCACAGAAATTGGCCGCGAAAATCTCAGCAATATAGGACAAATGGGTGTTGATCTTATTCACTTCAAACAAAATCCAATTGTTTACGAGAAATTAATCTTGGAGGGGTTTCGCCGTGTCGGAGATCCGGAGTGGGCTAACCACATGGCCATATGGTCTCTCCCATTTCGCATGGCCGTTGCTCATGATATTCCTCTCATCCTTTGGGGTGAGTCACCTCAAATGGAATACGGGGGCTATCATCGAGTGCAAGAAAAAAATATGCGTGAAATGGATGAGGATTGGCTGAACGATTTTGGCTGCCTAAATGGTCTGCGACCAGAAGATCTGGTCAGTGAGGAGCAGGGCATTACACTGGAAGATATGAAACCCTATCGCATGCCATCGAAGAAACAGCTTCGTGAGGTTGGTGGCAATAGAGGCTGCATTGCAGCATTTATTGGATATTTTCTAGAATGGAATGTGCCAAAACATCTAAAAATTATAGAAGCACGTGGTTGGCAAAGGAGAATTGGTCGCAACGAAGTTACTTACACTGACTACGAAGGACTTGACTGTTATTCGATGCAAATCCATGACTACTTAAAATATTGTAAATTTGGTTACGGCCGTGCAACTGATGACGCTTGCCGCGACGTGCGTGATGGGAATATAACACGCCAAGAAGCGGTGAGGTTGGCTTCTCGCTACGATGGCGGCTACCCGAAAGAACTAATCGAACGGTTTTGCGTTCATTTCAAAATGGATCAATCGGAATTCGACGATATCTGTGACAGTTTTACCAACCCAGCACTTTTTGAAATGTTTGGAGGAAAGTTTATTCGTGACAGTGACGGCAGTCTCGTCCTAAGACCGGAAATTACGGTGGCTCGTGAAGATCCACAAATTGGCTGGGGTGCGGTAACTCCAAAAGTGGAATAAAATCATGGCTCAGTTCGCAATCATCGATTGCGGAGTCGGTAACCTGCGGTCAGTGCAGAAGATTTTCGAAAGGCTAGGGGCTGAAGCTGTAATAACAAGTGACCCTAGTGAGATCACTGGTTGCGATGGTATCGTGCTTCCTGGTGTTGGTGCATTCGGTAATGCTATGGTTAAATTAGAAGCAAATGGATGCGCTGATTTAATTAGAAATCTATCAGGCGTTAGTAACAAGCCGCTTTTAGGAATTTGCCTTGGCATGCAGTTGCTTGGACACAGCAGCGCCGAAAATCCTGGAGTAAAAGGGCTCGGTCTCATTCCTGGCAACACCGTCGCTATTGAAATAGCTGATAAGATTGATTGGATTGGCCGAAAGCTTACCTTACCGCACATAGGCTGGAATAATGTTAAACTAAAAGGGTCCTCCCAGCTTTTCGAAGGCCTGGAGCAGGAAGCAGATTTTTACTTCGTTCATAGCTATCAACTTGAGATTGATGATCATGAATGGATAAGTGCCACAGTCGATTATGGTGACGAGATAATTTGCGCAATAGATCATGATAATATCTGCGCAACTCAGTTTCATCCAGAAAAAAGCCAGATGCAAGGTCAACGTTTAATTCAAAATTTTATATCGCGAACTGAGCGAGTCAAAAAAGCGAACTGCGACAAATGATAAAGACTCGGGTTATTCCACTGTTATTGCTAAAAGATGGGTTACTCAAAAAACCGGTTAAGTTTGTTAATCCACGCACCATTGCAAACCCTATCTCTATCATACGAGTTTTCGAGGCGCGACAGGTGGATGAACTTATCCTGCTTGATATCGGGTCTGGAGCTCAACGCAAAAATGTAAATCCGGATATCGTTCGAATGATTACAGAAGAACTAACGGTTCCTTTCGCGTGCGGAGGGGGCATACATGAAACCGACCAAATAGCTGAAATTATTGCTGCAGGAGCTGAAAAAGTCGTTATTAATACAGCAGCAGTTGAAGCGCCTGAACTTGTAGAAAAAGCAGCTGCTCATTATGGCCGACAGTGTATTGTTGTCTCCATCGACGCTCGTAAGACAAGCGAGGGTTATGAGGTCTTTATAAAAAATGCGTCAAAGTCAACAGGCCTCGATCCAGTAACTTGGGCGCAAACAGCAGAAAGTCTGGGAGCTGGTGAAATTCTCATAAATGCAATTGATCGCGACGGTACTATGGAGGGTTATGACCTTACACTCATTCGCATGATTACCGATTCAGTTGATATTCCTGTCATTGCAGCCGGTGGGGCGAGCAAACTTGAGGATTTTCCGCCTGCAATACTGAAAGGACATGCAAATGCTGTAGCGGCAGCCAGCATTTACCATTACACAAAGATTACTCCCACTATGGTGAAAAAATCGCTGCAAGCTGAGGGGATCCCAGTCCGACTATGAAGGCTCCCGAGCGCATACCTTTAGCAACACCAGATCTCAACGGATGCGAGGCGCATTATCTTGACCAATGCATTAACGATAATTGGGTTTCTTCCTCTGGTCCATTTGTAAAAGAGTTTGAAAGTCGTTTAAAAGAATTAACTGGTCGGCGGCATGCCGTAGCCACAGTGAATGGCACTGCAGCCCTTCACCTTTCTTTGCTTGCCGCCGGTGTCTCACCTGGGGATAAAGTAGTCGTTCCAGATTGGACATTTGCTGCAACTGCAAATGCGGTGTGTCACACAGGAGCAATACCCTTTTTCGTTGATGTTACTCAAAACGGTTGGGGTCTAGATCCAAACGTTTTAGCTGATGTACTGGCAACTGAAGGGCACATGATCACAGCGATTATCGCGGTCCACCCACTCGGCCATACAGCGGACATAGATTCCCTTAGCATTGCTGCAGGAGATTTACCACTAATAGAGGACTCTGCAGGTGCCATTGGTGCTCAATATAAAGGCAAGCCCGCTGGTGCTTTCGGTAATTTTGCAACCTTCAGCTTTAATGGAAACAAAACTATTACCGCAGGTGGTGGAGGTATGGTGGTGTGCGATAATGAGACTGATGCAAAATATATTCGCCATATTTCAACACAAGCCCGAACCGGCGACTCCTACACGCATGATGAAATTGGTTTCAACTATCGACTGACCAACCTTAATGCAGCAGTTGGACTAGCGCAGCTCGAACGCCTAAATGAGATGATTAGGTCAAAGCGCCAAATTGCACGAAACTATGATTTTGCCATCGCCAAGCGTAGTGATCTAATGCCAATGCCACGTCCAGAATGGACAAACAGCGCTTGCTGGCTCTACTCTGTTCTTACAGCAACACCAGAGGATGGGCTGACTTTAATCAAATCTATGGCAGAGAAAAATATCGAGGCTCGGGAGTTTTGGTCTTCTCTTTCAATGCAATTACCCTATTCTAAAATGCCCAGTAGACTAACAGGTGTATCAAAATCGTTAACCGGTCGAGTGATTTCATTACCTAGTTCAAGCCATCTCAAAGAGGATGATCAAGCAAGAGTAATCGAAGTTCTGAACTCCTGGCATGGAAATGACGTTCAGGTGACAGAGTGAAGAACTACATTATATTAGGAGCCGGCGGGCATGCTAAGTCTCTGGCAGAAACGATAATTTCTCAAGGAGAAAAAGTCTCCGCATATGTAGATCCGATGCGTTGCAGTTGGCTTAGCTGCAGGCATGAAAAAAGTGAAACAGCCATAAACCCAGAAGATGGCGCAATAGTATTAGGGCTTGGTGGCTTACACCCAGAGAAACTTGCCCATAGGCTTTTATTACTGGAAGAGATGTTGGGGCGTGGTTTTGAGGCTCCCCCGATAATTCACTCAGGGGCGCAGGTGAGTGGCAGCGCCTCTCTTGCGCCTGGAGTCACAATTCTAGCTGGCGCGATAATTCAATCGGATGTCGTACTGAAGTCTGGTGCCATCATTAATACGGGTGCTATTGTAGAGCATAACAGTGTAATAGAAGCTGGGACCCACGTAGCTCCCGGCGCTATTATTCTTGGTAACTGTAAAATTGGAAAGACTAGCTTCGTTGGTGCGGGCGCCGTTGTCCTTCAAGGGCAAAATGTAGATGCAAAAAGTCTTATTCCTGCCTTAACAAAGTTTAGCGGTAAAAAGAACTAACTTAAGGGGTGTTTCTTTATGCAGTTTCAAGATGGGCAGAAGACCTACATCATCGCGGAAATCGGTGCCAACCACAATGGCGATATGAATCTGGCCCGTCAAATGATTGATAGGGCCAAATTAATAGGATGTGATTGTGTAAAATTTCAATCTTGGGATACTAGTATTTTTTCCAAACAGGTCTATGAAGAGAATTTCTTTCTCAATGATGACTACAGATCGCGGAACGATTATAGCCTTGAGGAGATAGTAAGCAAATTTTCAGTTAACCCTGGGGAAATGGCTGAACTGAAGGCCTATTGTGACACAAAAGCTATTGATTTCTCGTCAACGCCGTTTGAGCACAGCCAGGTTGATGACTTAATTTCATTGGATGTGCCATTTTTAAAAATTGCTTCTATGGATTTAAATAATGATTACCTCCTTCGGCATGCGGCCAAAACTGGGAAAACAATCCTCCTTTCTACAGGTTTCGCAACTATAGAAGAAATCGATCACGCAGTAGGGACAATTGAGGACTTTGGAAACCGTAATATAATAATTCTACATTGCGTATCCATATATCCGCCGAAAGATAAACAGGTAAATCTCAATAATATAGAAATGCTGCGGCATACATTTGGATATCCTGTGGGATTTTCCGACCACACTCTTGGGATTGAAATTAGCTTAGCCGCAATGGCCAAAGGTGCCGTGATATTAGAAAAACACTTTACTCTTGATAAAGATATGTTTGGTTGGGATCACAAGATTTCAGCAAACCCAGAAGACATGGCGACACTTGTAAAAGGAGCTGAACGCATCTTTCATGCTCTAGGGTCGGCCAGACGCCTCCCACCTGAAGATCCAGCTCGAAAGGCAGAGTATCGACGCAGTATCGTTAGCTCTCGAGACATAAAAAAAGGAGAGGTTATAGATCAATCTTCCATCACTTATAGGAGGCCAGGTACAGGCCTAACTCCCAATTTAGATACAATGGTAATAGGCACTACTGCAGAGAGAGATATCAAGGCTGACACAATCCTAGAACTTTCTGATTTTAAGGTTCGTCAAAAATAATGCGTTTCGCTATCTGCACATCGATTTACGAAACCGCCAGACCTTTCTTTGATGATTGGATTTCCAGCGTAATTTCGGCCAGCTTTGGCCATGAAACTCAAGCAATAATTTCGTTAGATGGCTTATACGAAAATGACAAAGGGTTGCGGAATTTGATAGATTCTATGCCTGTAGAATTTATAACTGCACCCGCCGATGCGAATATTGCGCAAGTCCGTTCAGCAATGCTACATCAGGCGATACAAGCTGACGCAGACATCCTGGTATTTTGTGATATAGATGATTACCTCGATAAGAATGCATTATCACTCCATGCTATAGCGTTAGAAAAAGCTGATTTTAGTTATGGAAACATGCAACCAATATCACGTGATGGATCAAGTTTAGGACCCACGTTTTTTGACGGTTCAGCAGTACCGGTTAGTATAAATCGTACAGAAAGCATCATAGATCGAAATTGGCTTGGTTTTTCGAATACAGCGGTTTGGCGGCCTAGGCTACCTACAACTGTTTGTATAGTTCCAAAAACTATCATTGCAGTAGATTGGTGGTTTTTCACAACTCTACTTAAAAAAGGTCTGACAGGGAAACTAGCAGAGGGTGTTGTTTCTAATTATCGGATTTACGAAGGTAATCAGCTTGGATACAGGCCGAAAGCAACAATTGAGGCCGTTAAAAAGCGATTGAGGATATCTAAGAGGCATTATGAGGCATTCCCTTCTGATATTATTGCTAAACAACGACTGTCGCGCATAAATCACCTGATTACGAAAGTGAGTGAAAATCCAAATTCGATGCAAGGGCCCATCGAAGGTGCTTGCACAAGTACAAAGCTTTGGTATGAGGACATAGCAAAACTGATGGAAGAGACGTCAACAGCCAACATTACAGCTATACAAATGCCAGCTTACAGTGAACCAGGCCAACTGACTACTCATGACCAGTTAGTTTCTGGGCTAGTTGAAAATGGTGTGGAGTCAGGTGATATATTGATGGTTCATATATCGGTAAAAAGCCTTGGATTTATCGTTGGTGGTCTGAGAACAATATTAAATGCACTTTATGATGCTCTTGGTGACGGAACACTTATGATGCCGGCTTTTACAGGAGATTTAACTGATCCCTCAACTTGGTTTAAACCGCCTATTGCGGAACAGCATTGGCAGGCCATCCGAGATTCCCTGCCTGCTTTTGACCCAAAGAGAACGCCAACACAGGGCGTAGGAGCCTTAGCAGAACTCTTCCGGAATGAGCCAAAGACTAAACGCAGCAACCACCCCGTCTCATCTTTTGCCGCTCGTGGACCTCACGCAAATAAATTGTTGAAGCTTCACAATATTGGTAGCCGGCTGGGGAAAGAATCTCCCCTACAAACCTTATGCGATCTTGGTGGTAAGGTTCTCATGATTGGTGCACCATATGAAAGCATGACATTATTGCATTTGAGCAGTGATCGAATTGATAATGGTATGTATGTAGACCAGCGATCACCCATGTTAATTGATGGGCAAAAAAAATGGATAAGCTATCAAGACCGAAGTCTTTCGTGGCAGTGGTTTTCCGCTGCAGTGGAACACCTAATAGAAAAAGATGTTGCCCGCACCGGAATGATACGTGGTGCGAGAACAATTATCGCAGACGCCGCATTGTCCATAGATGCAACTTGTTTATGGCGTAAAAAGAACAACTGTTGAAATATGTGTAATGGTAAATTTTACCCGATTAACTGATTTGAATTCCGTGACATGCTCCCCTGACTCTCCCACATATGAGGTGCTTCAACGTCTGAATGAGTCCGACCATTTATTCTTTATTGTCGTAAACTCTGAGGGAAGACCTCTTGGAACAATAACTGATGGAGACATACGTCGAGCAATATTGGATGGTGCCACTTTGGATGATCCGTCGAGCCGGTGCATGTTCCATCAATCGCGCTTTGGACAGATTGGCAATGACTCTGAAAATTACAAAGCACTCCAAGGTGTTCCTTTCTTGCCCCTTGTTGATGCCTCCGGAAATCTCGCAGAAGTTTTGATCCCGAACGGAAACTTACCGCGACTCAAAACAGCAATGATAATGGCGGGAGGGAAAGGCGTTCGCCTCGGAAAACGGACTAGAAATACACCTAAACCACTCCTCTCAGTCGGCGACCAACCTATTTTAGAGCACATAATAGGCAACCTCGAAGATGCGGGCGTCGAAAGTATTTTTGTCTCGGTACATTATCTCGCCGATCAAATTAGTGCTTTTTTAAAAAAGCGCCATAGCAGAGCAAAGTTTAAAGTCATTGAAGAGAGTGAAATGCTAGGTACAGCAGGTGCCCTGAGCCTGCTGCCATCTGAAATTTCTCACCCGATATTAGTAATTAATGGAGATTTAGTTACAAAAACCAATTTTCTTGCTCTTAATTATTTTCACTGGCGTCATGCTTACGATGCTTCGGTTGCAGTCACCCAGCATGAGACCGAAGTGCCTTTTGGTGTTGTACAAAAAGACAAAAATGGACTTTTTCTGGCTATTGAAGAAAAACCGATTATTCGCAACTTTGTGGCTGCGGGTATATACTACTTATCACCCGAATTTTTTGCTCTTGTCCCGAAAAACACTCCATTCGATATGCCTGACTTATTAAATCGGGGCAGAGAAATCGGCCTTAAAGTTGGCCTGTTTCCCATACATGAACCTTGGATTGATGTGGGCCGCCCAGACGATCTAAAGCGAGCTGATGATAGCTATAATCCAAAAATAGTAAAATAATTATGAGAGTGATACGTTCATACCTTGATGCTGGGCGACGTTTCGGCCTTAAGCGAAGTAATGAAATTATTCTTCTCGGATTATTACTTTCCGCCACGTTATTTGAGGGAATTGGACTCGCAATGCTACTCCCGATTGTCGACGCTGTTCAAGCAGGCGGAGACATAAATGAACTACGCCAACAATCCAATCTTTGGCATCATTTGGCGACTTTCTATGACTATTTTGGTGTTCCCGTTACATTAGCAGCATTAATAATTACAAGTTTTATATGCATTTGCATTCGGCAAATCTTTTCATATGCGCGACAAATATACTTCCAAAACCTTCTGCATGGTTTGATACGTAATGCCCGCAATATGATGTTCGAAGCCTATTTAGAAGCGAATTCGGATTATCATGACCAAGAGAAAACCGGAGCAGTTATTAATAGCATGACAACTGAGCTCACTTTGGGTGTGCAGACACTCTTGGCTCCAGTTCAAGTTTTAACTTACCTTTTAATGATTTTGATCTACCTAATCATCCTTTTGTTTATAACAGGACCCGTCGCACTTGGCGCAATGGCGGTACTAGGTCTAAGCGCACTAGTTTTAAAAAGATTTATAAATCAGACTCAAACCACTGGCGGCGAGCTTGCTAACGCGAATGAACGTATGTCAGCCTTTTTAATTCAACGCCTTGGGTCAGTTCGCCTTGTCCGTTTGAACCATGCGGAGTCACTCGAACGTCGTGAAATGTTCCATCTTACTGATCAGCAACGTCAGCGTTATATTGCTATCAACAAATATTTAGCGCGTGTAAATGTATTGATGGAACCCATCGCACTTGCCATTGGATTTGCAGTGCTCTATTTCGGTGTGGGGTTTCTGGATTTGAAGTTAAGTGAAATTGCAGTCTTTGCACTCATTTCGTTAATTCGCCTTCTGCCGGCTGTAAAAGAGTTAATAGCAGTTGGCCAGTCAGCACTCGGTACTCGCGGCAGTTTGGAAAAGCTTTGCAAAAGGCATGCAACAATGACTGCTGCTAAGGAATTAGCAGGTGGTGTTCTGCAATTCAAGAATTTAGCAGAAAATATCGAGTTTCGTTCGCTTCACTTTTCTTATCCGAAAGATCAGAAAAAACCGGCTCTTAACAATATATCTCTTACGGTACCCGCCGGCAAAATGACTGCAATAGTTGGTCGCTCGGGCTCTGGAAAGTCAACTTTAGTAGACTTAATTCCGCGCATCCGCGAACCAAGTTCCGGTGAAATACTCTTTGATGGGGTCCCCTATCAACACTTCAATTTACAAAGTCTGCGTCGTGGAATTACATATGTAACACAAAGCCCCATTGTTTTTAACGTTTCAGTTAAAGAACAAATATCATATGGGAGTAATAATACGAGTATGAAAGATATTAAGAGTGCAGCAAAAGCAGCGGGAGCTCACGACTTTATTGCACGCCTTCCAAATGGCTATAATACCCTTATAGGAGAAAGAGGAATATTATTATCGGGCGGTCAATTGCAGCGCTTAGATTTAGCTCGGGCACTTTATCGCGAAACACCTATATTGATCCTAGATGAACCAACAAGCAACTTAGACGCAGAGACAGAAATTGCTTTTCGTCGCACATTGCAAAATTTGCGTGACCGAAACAATATTACTATCATCGTAATTGCTCACCGCCTTTCAACCATTTCTCACGCAGATCAAATTGTAGTATTAAATGATGGAGTTCTTGAAGCTTACGGAGAACACCAAGACGTTATGCGGATGAATAAATGGTATCAAGATGCTGTTGAAAAACAACAATCGCACACACCATCAATAGAGACTAATTAAACCTCATTATAGCAAGAATTTTCTGAAAGGTTTACCTCGTGTTGGAAGAATTCAATTTTAGCGGCCTGTCACTTGACAATCAGTCGATTTTAATAACTGGCGGCACGGGTTCATTTGGACAGGCTTGCGTACATAGCATTCTTAAACACTACACGCCTGAGCGCCTAATAGTATATTCACGTGATGAAACAAAACAATTCGACATGAGCAATGAATGTAATGCTCGGCTTGATGAAAATTCCCCATTACGATTTTTTATAGGCGATGTACGAGATATTGAACGCCTCAAGCTAGCAATGGTAGACGTAGATATTGTTATCCATGCAGCTGCCCTAAAACACGTACCCATTGCAGAATATAATCCAATGGAGTGCATCCGTACAAATGTGAACGGTGCCGAAAATATTGTAATGGCAGCGCTTGAATGTGGCATCAGCAGGGTTATAGCCCTCTCCACTGACAAAGCAGCAAACCCAGTGAACTTGTATGGGGCGAGTAAATTGGCAGCTGATAAGATTTTTGTGGCCGGTAATAATTTAGCGGGCAAGCGTTCCACAAGGTTTTCCGTAGTACGCTACGGTAATGTGCTCGGATCGCGGGGCTCTGTTTTGCCATTCTTCCGATCTCTCATTAAGGAGGGTGCTTCAGCATTGCCGGTAACTGATGAAAGAATGACTCGTTTTTGGATTACCCTTAATCAAGGGGTTAGCTTTGTCCTATCATCTCTTGGGATAATGAAGGGCGGCGAAATTTTTGTCCCCAAAATTCCCAGTATGAAGGTAATTGATTTAGCAAAAGCCTTGGCACCAGATTTGCCATATAACTTGATTGGAATACGCCCCGGCGAGAAACTTCATGAAATTTTGGTGACTGAAGACGAAGCACGAAGCACTGTCGATCTGGGTGACCGTTACGTTATTGAGCCATCTCTGGGATTTTGGTCACGCGATAATATCCATACTGGGACCACACCGGTGGCCGAGAGCTTTGAATATAGGAGCAATGTTAACAAAGACTGGCTAACTCCAGAAACCTTAGCCAAACTAATATCGGACCAAGTAGTTTGAAAAATTTCTTGCCTTATTCTCGTCAACTTATTGACGATGACGATATTGCAGCAGTGACAGAAGTGCTTCGCAGCGACTTTTTGACAACAGGCCCCAAGGTCAATGAATTTGAAGCAGCCTTTGCCACAAAAATTAATGCTAAGCATGTGGTGGCTTGCAGCAGCGGCACCGCTGGATTACATATGGCAACCAATGCAATAGAGCTTTGCCCCGATGATATGGCAATTGTTCCTGCGATCACTTTTCTCTCTACAGCAAATGCAGTTCGCTTCACTGGTGCGGAAGTTGTGTTTGCTGATGTAGATCCCGATACTGGCTTAATGACAGCAGAAACTGCCGATGCTGCTTTGGTGCGCGCTAAAAATGCGCGCGCTATCCTTCCAGTTCACCTTAATGGACAATGCTGTAATATGGGTACTTTGAAGCCATGGGCAGATCAGAAGAATCTTTTTGTAATTGAGGATGCATGCCATGTTTTAGGAGGGGGCTATGGTGACGGAAATTTGGTCGGGGGCGGTTCCGACAGAATTACTGTATTCTCTGGCCACCCGGTTAAAAACATTGCCATGGGTGAAGGTGGCATAGTTACCACCGATAACAGCGATTTATTCAGCAAATTAATTCGTCTCCGGAGCCACGGAATGGAGCGTAATTCCGAGAATTTCAAAGCTGCGGGGCAAGCTTTTGCTGCTGATGGTAAACCTAATCCATGGTACTATGAAATGGACTCTCTCGGCTTCAATTACCGTGCTAGTGATATTCACTGTGCGCTGGGCCTAAGCCAATTGGGAAAGCTAGATGCCTTCGTGCAAAAGCAAAATAGATTGATTAAGGTCTATGCCGAACTACTTTCCCCGCTATCGCCAGTAGTAAAACCTGTCATGCCAACTAACAATGGCATGCCCGCCTGGCACGTAGCAACAGTTTTGATCGATTTTAAGGCAGTCAAAATTGATAGGGCGACAGTGATGAATAAGCTTCGGGAAAAGGGCGTTGGAAGCCAAGTCTTATATATACCACTCACTCGTCAGCCTTATTACCGCCATCGTTACGGAGAGCTACCGCTGCCCAACGCAGAGGCTTATTACGCAAGAACACTGTGCCTTCCGCTTTTCCCAAGCATGACCGATGATGACGTCGACCGCGTGGTCGAAACACTTAAAAATATACTTGGATTAAATGGTGTATGAATTTGACAGCGATTAGGACGGTCGCAATTATACAAGCGCGCATGACATCAACCCGGCTCCCCGGAAAAGTAATGATGCCTTTAGCAGGAGCGCCACTTATTCTTCGAATGCTAGAGCGCGTTAAACGCATAAAAGGTTTGGATGCTGTTTGTCTTGCAGTGCCTGAAGGAAATGTCCATGAACCGCTTATTCAAATAGTTCCAGAACATGTTGAGGTTTTTCGTGGCGATGAACAAGATGTTCTAAAGCGTACTCACGATGCTGCCTATTACATGAAGGCTGATGCAATTATGCGTATCACATCCGATTGCCCTCTAATTGACCCTGAAGTGAGTAGTACAGTATTAAAAGGATTTTTGAATTCAGACGTAAGTTACGCGCGAACGTCCATCAATAGCGGCTATCCTCATGGTTTCGATACTGAAGTGTTTTCTATGGCTGCATTGAATTTAGCTAATAACAAAGCGCAGAGAAAATATGAGCGCGAACATGTTACCCCTTTCATATGGCAAAAGCCTGAGTTTTTTCGAGCAGTCGAGGTTGATTTCTGGCCCAATCGACGCTTCTGGCGTTTAACAGTTGACACTAAAGATGATTATGAGTTGGTTAGCCAAATCTACGACAGACTGTACGCTAACAAACCATTTTTTGGTTTCACTGATCTCGAAAAACTTTTCGATGCCGAACCAGATCTTTTAGACATCAATCAAAAATCTGTGCAAGACACTAGTCCCATTTTCTTAGGATAAGAACATGAGCAAAGGTGAAAAACAACTGGCGGCTTGGAGTGGTAATTTTGGAAATGAATATTTGCGACGAAACCGAGTCACCCCAGAAGCCATAGATAATCGCAAAAAAGCTTTTACCGAGATTTTTAAGAACCTCAACTCTGATACCAAGCTTGAGTCAATTCTAGAAACTGGCTGTAATATTGGTATTAACATGCATGCTCTTACAAAAATAACGGATGCCAAATTATATGGCGTTGAACCAAATGGAAAAGCACTTCACATGGCGGTCGAGAGTGGAGCGCTTAAGAGAGATCGGGCCCACAAAGCCAGTCTTCAATCGCTACCGTTTGGTTGTAATACAGTAGATCTAGTATTCACCTCCGGCGTACTCATACATGTTCCCGACCAGTCATTAGAAAAGGCATTGTCGGAGATATATCGCGTGAGTCGACACTATATCTTAACGCTTGAATATTTCTCGCCAACCACTCAAGCAGTTCAATACCATGGTCATAATGATTTTCTCTTTAAAAGAGATTATGGAGGACTATTTGCTGACGCCTTTCCTGACCTCAAGCATGTTGCAAACGGGTTTTTCTGGAAGCGAACAACCGGAATGGATAATTTAAATTGGTGGTTATTCAGGAAAAAGGTTAATTAATTCAGCAAAATGACAAGTGGCAAACTAGTAGTATTTCGTTGTGATGGCGGGCCCAAACTAGGGGCTGGGCACGTGATGCGTTGCCTTGCCATGGCTGAAAAATTGCAATCTTTGGGGTGGAAATGCTGTTTCGCAGTTAACGCCAATACAAAACTTAAACTACTCGACAAAAGTCCATTCAACCAAATTATCCTCGCTGACAACCATATGCCTGAGGACTTAGGTGATAAGCTAAGCGAAGAATGTGCACTATTAGTAGTTGATCATTATGATCTAGATGCTAGCTATGAAAAGGGTTGTCGCAAATGGGCACATAAAATATGTGTCTTCGATGACTTGGCCAATAGGTCACATGATTGCGATATATTGGTAGATTTCACCCCTAACCGCCTACCGAGCCAATATAAAGGCATTACCCCTCAAAAATGCCAATTCTTCATGGGTCCAAATTATGCCCCACTGCGGCATGAATTTTTCACTGCTCGAATACATCGATCCAGGTCAAAAAAACCAAATACTCCCCCACACTTGCTTATCACACCTGGCGCCACTGACCCTACCAATATTACAGGGACCATTCTAAAAGCTATCCGGGACTCACAATTGGATATCAATGTGACGGCAACACTTAGTGCTGATGCCCCTTATAAGAACGAGGTTGCAAAACTTCTGAATACTATTGGCGGCACACTCTTGCTAGATTGTGGTGTAATGGCGCAAATTATAGAGAGGGCAGATCTTATTATTGGATCTGGTGGCATGAGTTCTTGGGAGCGCTGCTGTTTGTCAAAGCCTAGCATATTAATCATAAATGCTAAAAATCAACAGGCCAACGCATCTGCTCTCGAATCGATAGGCGCGGCAAAGGTAATAAACACATGGAGCGGAGGTATGGAGATTATAAGCGCGGTTTCCACCTTGCTAGAAAATAAGCCCGAGTTAGACAAGATGGCAAAAAAAGCAGGTAAAATTTGTGATGGATTAGGGGCAAATAGGCTTGCATTGGCCATTGATAACGGATTAAAGACGAGGGTCGGCAAAGCAGTTCAATTACGCCCTGCTCTTCAGAGCGATTCTGATACTATGCTTACTTGGCAGAAACATCCTTCAATAAGAAAATTCGCTCGTAACTGTGCGATACCCGATCGAAAACAACATTTGAAGTGGCTCATGAACAAGTTAGCGGATCCGTATTGTATTTTCAATATAGTTACATGTAACGACGAGCCTGCTGGTGTGCTGAGGCTTGATTATTTGTTTGAAAAAAAGGGATTTGAGGTTTCTATATTAACTGCCCCCGATTTTCAAAACCTTGGAGTTGCAAGTCTTGCGTTAGCACAGTCGCGTATATTGTTACGTGATTGGGATCTTTACGCCTATGTAAAAAAATCAAACAAAACCAGCATGAAATTATTTAAACATTCGGGATACATTAATACGTCAGAACCTGGCTGGCTCTTGGCACCCAACAATATTCAACAACCTGATCTTAAATGACCAACAAAGCAGATCTGTGAAAAAAAATAATATTATACTTGATGGTCGAAAAATCGGTGCCGACCAGGCGCCATATGTTGTTGCCGAAATGTCTGGGAACCATAATGGCGATATTGGTCGTGCTTTCGCAATACTTGAGGCAGCAAAATATGCAGGCGCGGATGCAGTAAAAATGCAAACTTATACTGCCGATACAATTACGATAAACCATGATGGACCTGATTTTATGATCCAGGGAGGCTTATGGGATAAATATTCACTATATAATTTATACGAAGAAGCTCATACACCATGGGAATGGCACGGCCCACTATTCCAAAAGGCCCACGATCTAGGTATTACTCTTTTTTCAGCTCCTTTCGATGAGAGTGCTGTCGATTTTCTCGAACAATTTGATAGCCCAGCTTATAAAATCGCTAGCTTTGAAATAATTGATCTTCCTTTAATTACCAAGACAGCTGCGACTGGAAAGCCGTTAATAATTTCTACCGGCATGGCAACGTTTTTAGAGATTGAAGAAGCAATCAAAACGGCACGTGCCGCGGGAGCACATGACATTCTAGTCTTACACTGTGTAAGTGGGTACCCTACCCCAGCCAGAGACTGTCATTTGGCTACAATCCACGATCTTTCTTCAAAGTTTAATGTTTTTACAGGACTTTCTGATCACACCTTGGGAATTGCAGTTCCAATTGCAGCTATTGGATACGGAGCTATTATGGTGGAAAAGCACATTACGTTGTGCCGAGAGGATGGCGGACCAGATGCTGCTTTCTCCATTGAACCCGACGAACTAAAAACACTAGTTGACGGCATACGAACTGCTTGGGAAGCTGGTGGACACCCAAATTATGGCGTAACAGGGAGTGAAAGAAAAAATGCCAAGTTTCGACGCTCCCTGTATGTCGTAGAAGATATTCAAAAGGGTAATCTTTTGACTAAAGCTAATGTTCGTTCAATCCGACCAGGCCATGGACTTGCACCAAAATATCTACCGGATGTTTTGGGGCAAAAAGCCCAACGGGATCTCAAACGCGGAGAGGCCCTTGCCTGGGAAATGTTAGAAAGCAAATAATATGACGGCCCTCTGTCTAGCGGCTGGCATAGAGCCTGCAAGTACAATTGTCAGTCGTATGCTCAAAAATCTTTCCTCCGCTGAACAAGCATTAAGCAAAGTAAGCCCTGTTCCGGACTTAGCGCTCGGCCATGTATGGCATGGTTTTCTTGATTACCTTGGGCCACCTGTTTCTTTCTCAGATGGGATCACAGTCTTAGTAAGTGGTGATATTTATGATGATGATGGACTCGCATCCGCACCCACAGAACTAATTGCAGACCTTTATAGATCAGACCAACTTCATAAAATTGCCTGGCTCAACGGAAGTTTTTGTATCGCTATACTCGACCCTCCGAAAAGCAGAGTGGCATTAATCACAGACAGATTAGCCTCCCGAAGCCTGTTTGTTTGGCATGATAACAAAAGATTATTAGCCAGTTCTCGACTCCTGTCTTTAATTCGGGAAAAAATTGTACCCAAAAAGCTGAGCAGGCAAGGAATAGCAGAATTATTAGTTTTTCAACGCACAATCGCAAGCCACACACAATATGAAGACATCGTATCAATGCCTGCTGCCCAAGTTTGGACGTGGGAAAAAGGCAAATTAGAAAAGAGAACATCGCGCAAACTTTCTTGGACAAAACCTGATTTTTCTAAATCCGAAGCAGCAGAGGGATTAGCAGCAGCCCTCGTACGAGCTACCGCACGAAGAATATCAGGTTCAGCACGGCATGGATTGCTCATGTCTGGTGGCCTAGATTCCCGCACAGTATTGGCGGCTGCCCAAAAAGCTGGACTGTCACTTGGCTGCGCAACCGTAGGTGCTTGGGATAATGCTGAAGTCGGGCTTGCTCGCAAAAGTAGCGCAATAAGCAATGTGCCATTCAAACTTCATTATTGCACCGCTGATACATTGGGTTCAGCCATAAAACCGTCAACTATTGCGAGCGATGGACTATTCTCAGCACCCATCAATCTCTTTCCCTGCCTTTCGGAAATAGCTGAGGACTATGATGTTATGCTCAGCGGACATGGTCTCGACTACACTCTTCGAGGCTATTATCTGCCTTGTAGAACACTAAGGTTATCTGGATCCGTTACTCGGTTACCGGTGCTGCGTAAAGTTAAGGATGGTAATCCACAAACAGTGGCTGACAGCTTACGAGTTGGAATATCACTCGATGTAGCCGAGAAAATTTTGCTTCCCGATTTTGCCTCTGAACTCGATAAACGAAGAATTGATGGTATGGCATCAGCACTCATGTATGCGGATGTTGAAAATAAATATGATGCTTGGGATGCTTTCGTCTTACATTCACTGGGACGTCACTATGCATACTCTGATTTTGTTTCAATTGATGAAGTGCTGCATCATCGACCTATTGCCTTTGATCCGGTGGTGTTTGACTTGTACCTTTCAATGCCTCCTTCATGGCGTGCTGAGGGGAAAGTTGCCCATGCTGCGATGATGAAACTGAGCCCAAAACTGATGCAACTTGAGGATTCAAACACCGGATTTTCTGCGCGGTTCGGCTTTAATAAACAAATTGCCTTGATATTAACGCGCGCACTATTACGCCGCATTAACTTAGCTGCCCGTAGTCCATTACCAAACCCCACTTTTACCCATGGTTCATGGATGGATACGGCAATGCTATTCCGGTATGACACTGCATGGCGCAGCCGAGCGGAAAGTTTGCCAGAAGACCCAGTGATCAATGATACAGGTCTCTTTAAACAAAGTGGGCTACAGGAAGTGGTTTCTGAACATCTGAATGGCAAGGCCAACCATAAGAAACTACTGATGCAATTATTGACAATTGCTAGCTGGTTTAGCGCTTATCCATTCGAGGAAGTAGAAAAATGACCACTAAAACATCCTTTTCTCCCAAAGGATACGAGAAACTCATTAATGGTCTTCTTGAACGAGGCTATAACGTTAGGGATTTTTCTGAGGCCGATCCTGCAGAATCTCATTTAGTGCTAAGGCATGACATTGACATGAGTCTTGAGGCAGCAGTTGAAATAGCAAAGTTAGAGGATCGGCTTGGAATAGCTGCCCATTACTTTGTTCTACTTCGAACCGAATTTTATAATATATTCTCTAAGAATGGACTGCAGGCAATAGAAGACATCTTAGGATTGGGACACAAAATTGGTCTTCATTTCGATGCATCTTTATACACTAATGAAGAACTTGAGAATGCGGCTGAATGGGAGATTGGGTGTCTTCAATGCGTAACAGGTCGCGAAGTTGAAATGGTAAGCTTTCACCGTCCAGCAAAGTTTTTGCTCGGTCGTAAGAAACCATTAGCTGGCCGCTGTCACTCTTATCAGCCTCAATTCTTCGAAAAAATGGCGTACTGCTCAGATTCACGCGGCGATTGGAATTACGGTCACCCGCATACCCTAAAGGCAGTACAAGAAGGGCGCGCGTTACAATTACTTACCCATCCAATATGGTGGACAAAAAATAATTATAGTGGACCAGTTCCAATACTTGACCAACTTGCAAACGACCGACATTTCTGCATGAAAAAAGAGCTAGCCCGTAATTGTGAGCCTTATAGTCACGCTTATCCTAACTTGCTCGATATTGATTAATTAAAAGCCTCAACCGAATAATCTAAGAAAGTAATCTTATGAGCGATGCAAATTATATCTTAGGTATCCATGATGGACATAATTGTGGTGCGAGTCTTTCTCGCAATGGTAGAATCGTGGCATCAGTTTCTGAGGAGCGCTTGAGCCGATCCAAAAATGAGGTCGGATATCCCGCTAAATCTATCGAAGAAGTTCTCCGCATTGAAGGTATTGAGAGTGAAGACCTTTCAGAAGTTGCCTATGCCTCACTTTTCATGCACCAAAAGTCGTATCTTACAGAATTGGAGAGTTGGTATTGTGTCGGGATCGAGGAACAACGTGCCGATTTTGCAAAGCCGCGCGAATATCAGAAGGTAATCTTTGAACAGCGCAAAACAGCGCGTATAGAAGCTGTATGCAACCACTTGAGTATTCCGTCCGCCAAAGTATTCTTCGTTGAACATCACCTTGCGCATCTGACCGCCGCATACTTTACTGCACCCAATGTTTCTTTGGGCCAACGAATTCTTGGATTAACTTGCGACGGTGCTGGCGATGGACTTGCAGGGTCCGTTTCGGTATGCTCCGGCAATAATATTGAACGTATCGGGATCATCGACCGCCATGCCTCTCTAGGCAAAATATATTCTCGTGTCACAATGCTTTTAGGGATGACGCCTTGGGAGCACGAGTACAAACTCATGGGCATGGCGCCATATGCGGATCCTGAAAGAGCCGATATAGCAGCTGGTACTTTTCGTAATCTTCTAAAGCTTTCGGATGATAAAACCACATTCGTTCAAAACAGTGAAATATCAATGAATTACTGCTACAATGTGTTGCGCGAATCCTTTGAACGCATTCGCTTCGATACTTTAGCAGGCGCAACCCAGCTCTTTACCGAAGAAATGCTAGTTGATTGGGTGCGTGGGTGTATCAAGAAAACTGGCATCAGCGATATTGTCGCAGGTGGTGGTGTTTTCATGAACGTTAAGGCCAATATGCTCATTGCACAATTACCTGAGGTGACTAGTTTTTACGTGATGCCAAGCGGTGCTGATGAATCACTTTCTATTGGTGCATGCCTTCACCGATATTATTATCAAAACGAACAAACCGATCATAGTGAGAGTGTTTTCGAAAATCTTTACCTCGGGGGTGAATTCACTAAAAAACAAGAAGAACGGGCAATTGCGGAAATATGCGGTGACAACATAGAGGTTGCGGAGCTGGAGAATGTTGATGGTGTAGTTGCTGACCTACTGGCTGAAGGTGAAGTCGTGGCACGCGCGCGAGGGAAAATGGAATGGGGTGCCCGCGCTCTTGGTAATCGTTCAATCCTTGTAAGCGGACATGATTACCGCGTAGTTGATCAGCTCAATCAGGCAATTAAACAGCGTGATTTCTGGATGCCCTTTGCGCCGTCCGTGCTTGAGGAGAGCGCCCATCGATACTTTAGCGACCCGAAAAATCTGAGGCCCTATTTCATGACACACACATTTGAAACAAATAACGAAGGTCGTGACCATTTATCCGCCGGGACTCATCCGCGTGACCACACAATTCGAGCTCAGGTAGTTACAGAGAAAGCTAATCCTGATTATCATGGTCTTCTTAATTCCTTTGAAATGAAGACTGGACGCGGTGGGTTAGTGAATACATCATTCAATCTACATGGAGAGCCGATAGTCCACTCACCAGAAGATGCTATTCGTGTACTGAAGAAATCAGGCTTAAAACATCTAGCCCTGGGGCATTTTCTCTTGAGCAAGAAAACCCAATCCTGTAACAATTCGTAAATCATATCCGGATATGCGAATACACCTTTTCACAACCGACCCAAGCGGACTGCAGCTTGAAAATATGCTCCCCTCTGGTGTCGAATTATCTTGTGTCATCATTCCTCAAAACAGAAGAACATCAGAAAAAGTGGCTAATGTCGTAGAGTTATGCCAAAGGTCAAATATTGAAGTTTTTGAGCACAAGCGCGGGGAAGTATTGCCTAACACGCTACCGATAGCTGAGCGTGCGATATCTTGGCTCTACTCACAAATCATTAGTAAAAAAGATTTAGAGCGTTACCCTCGGGGCATGTTGAACATGCATGGTGGAAAAATTCCTGATTACCGTGGTGCCAGCGTGATGCAATGGCAGATCATTAATGGCGAAAAAGAACTTGGTATTACATGGCACGAAATAGTTGAAGAAGTAGATGCTGGGCCAATATGGGCTGAGACAGTAATCCCCATTAACGAAGATGCCACCGCATTTGAATTGCGAAACGACATGATTCATGCCGGGCTCACACTTTTCAAGGAGGCATGGCTTAATTCAACATCGGAAAATTTCATCCCACGCAAACCTGATCTTCGTAAAGGGCGAGTATGGCCAAACCGCCAACCAAAGGATGGCTTTTTGACTTCCGAATTTACTGCTAAAGAAGTCAGAAATACGGTCAGAGCACTAAGCCCTCCTTGGCCACCCGCAACAACTGAAATAGGTGGAAAAATCGTAGCGATAAACGGCGTATTTAACATGCCGGCTCATGGTCGTATTCCTCACAAAACTGCAGACGGTGAAACACTGTATCTTGATACATACGATATCGGGACACAATGAGAGTTGTAGCTATCCATCAACCAAATTATCTTCCGTGGCTTGGTTACTTCGCAAAAATTTCTGAGGCCGACGAGTTCGTTTTTCTTGATGATGTGCAATACAGCAAAAATAGCTATATTAATAGAGTCAAAGTTCTGCACGCGGGCAAACCGCGTTGGCTTACCGTGCCAGTATCATTTAGATATGGTGATACCATCGATAATGTTATGCCCGCCCAGGATGATTGGGTGCGGCGACATATTGACGGGCTCAAGAGCTTTTATCAAAAATCACCTTTTTTCAGCGAGATCTGGACCGATATTACGGATATTTATTTTGAACTACCGTGCGACTCCCTAGCCTCCATTAACATTGAGCTAATCGAACGTGTCAGTACATTATTAAAACTTCGCTGCACGTTCAAACGTTCATCATCAATGGTCTTAGGCGACCTTGTGGGCGATAAACGCCTCGCCGAAATTGTTAGTATACTCGCACCCGGCGGTAAATATCTCTCAGGAGAAGGAGGTGATAATTATCAAGATAAAGAAACATTTTCCAGCGCAGGAATTTCGCTGACGTACAGGGCTTTCGTCAATCCTGTATATACTCAGAGTTCGGATCAATTTGTTTCCGGGCTATCGGTAATAGACGCAGCTTTTCACCTTGGCTGGGCGACTACTGCTAAAATGTTATCACAAAATAGAACGTAATCGTGAAAAAACTTAGGGTGCTTTGTCTTGACATTGAGGGCGGATTCGGTGGGTCCTCGCGAAGCCTGTATGAAAGTATTGCGCATATGGACCGAACCAAACTAGATTTATCCATCTGGTGCAAAGCTGCAGGACCAATCCAAGATAAATATAGGAACCTCGGCGCAGCAGTTACAGTTCATCCAAAAATGCCAAAAGTCTCCTCTCTGCCCAGGTTAAGCAGAAACATAATAGTCTACCTGCGTTTCATATCTGATTGGGTCAAGTCTCGGTATTTTCGGAAAAAATTATTGGAGGCATCGCAAATTGCTGATGTAGTCCACTTCAATCATGAGTCTTTATTTTGGTTGGCTCGCTGGCTAAAACCACGCACCAATGCCAAACTTTCGATGCATATTCGCACCAACCTCTACGGCACAATCTTTTGCCGGTTCCAAATTAGATGCATAGCAAAAACAATACACAAATTAATATTTATTACTGAAAATGAACGATCCACGCTTGGACGTATTACTGGCCTACCAATAACCGGTGACGTAATCCACAATATTGTTGATCTAAAAGAACACAAACCCCACATACTAGTTCCATCGGATGATCGGTTTAAAGTAGCCAGCTTATCTAATTTTGCCTGGGTACGCGGGGTGGATCGCTGTGCAGAAATTGCCCGCGCATTAAAGGATCAAGGGCGGAACGATATTTTATTTATTCTTGCGGGTAAGATGTACATGCCGCGTACGTTGCCGGGCCCTTGCGGAAGAGCAGCTCGCAAAGGTAAGACCTTCGATGATTTTATTGCTGAATGCGGCCTCTCTGATATGTTTGTTTTTTTGGGGCACGTAATTAACCCAGAAAATGTACTTGCGTCCTGCAACGCGCTGATCAAACCAACCCGGGAGTCTAACCCTTGGGGTCGCGATATCCTAGAAGGCCTTGCAGCCGGAAAACCCGTCATATCAGTAGGTACGTATGACAAATTTGTCGAGGATGGTGTGACGGGTTTTTTAAATCATGATTTTGATGCCGGAGCGATTGCAGCGAATATAATATCGCTAGCGGATAATCCTGTATTGGAAAAAAAAATGGGTGCAGCTGGACGCAAGCGCGTGGCAGAACTGTGTAATGGCAAAGCGCGAGCAAAGGACTTGCTTATAGCTTGGCAAAGCACGGTAGCCGGATGAAATATAAAATAGTTTTTTTAGTGCCTTCGTTTGCAGGAGGCGGAGCCGAGCGAGTAATTATTATGCTTGCAAATAGCCTTGATCGAAATCGTTACATCCCTTCGATCATTGCGCTAGATGCGAAAGGCCCCCTCCAGAATCTCATAGCCAACGATGTTGCAGTTGTTAATCTCGAACGCCCGAGATTACGTTATGCGATCATACGCTTAATCAAGGAGATTCGAAGGATAAATCCCTACGCCGTTGTCCCAACTATGGGCTATCTGAATCTTTGCGTCCTTTCAATATGGAAGTACGTCGGCTCTGATATTAAAGTAATAGTAAGAGAAGCAAATGCGGTAGATGCTACGTTGAAGGCAATTAGATTACCGTGCCTTGTCCGATATCTTTATCACTACCTTTACCCTCGCGCGACACATGTAATTGCTCCAAGTCAGCTTATAGCAAAAGACCTGCGTGAAAGATGGAGGGTATCCGATGAGAAGTTAGTAGTGTTACCCAATCCGGTGGATACAAAATGGATCCGCAACCAAGCTAACAAAATCAAACGCTATCCAGGAAAGGGAAGGCGGTTTGTCGCATCGGGTCGACTTGTTGACCAAAAAGGATTCGACCGCCTAATCTCTTGGCTGCGAGATATGCCGCCTGATACTCATGTTACAATATTTGGTGAAGGGCATATGAGAAATTCCTTAATTGCCCAAGCTAATGAAATGAAGGTGATGAAACAGCTTCGGTTCGCGGGTTTCGTAAAAAATCCATGGGGTTTCTATGCTGGTGCCGATGCTTTCTTACTCACATCGCGATGGGAGGGTATGTCGAATGCGTCGCTGGAAGCACTTGCACTAGGGACCCCCATAATTGGAACACCACAAGCGGGCGGTCTTAAGGAAGTCGCAATTCAGACGTCTCCTCAAGCAATAACACTTGCCGAGCCGGGAAGGGATTTTGTGAATGCGTTAATGCGGGTGCCGACATCAATTCCGAGTATATTACGTCCGAGTTTACTCCCTGATTCATTCTCACTAGAACATGCTAATAAGAAATTTGAAGAAGTTTTAGTCTCTTAAGATTTTGATGACCATTGATACATGCATGCCCCGGTCAATCGGGGCATTTTGCTTTCTGAAGGCCTTGGCCCATAATAAATCCGAATTTAATTACTATTTTTGGTATACACTTCATCTAACTCAGGAGGCAGACATGGAAAAAATGACCACAAGGTTAAGGGAATTAATAGCAAGCAATGAATTTTTATATATGCCCGCTGCATACTACCCACTATGCGCCCTTGTAGCACAACAAATAGGGATAAAAACAGCTTACGTAGGTGGGTACGTCACAGGTGGCTCTAAAGCGGTCTCGGAACCTCTTTTATCTATGAGTGAACAAGTAAACGTTGCTAGTGAAATCGCCCAAAGCTGCTCAATTCCAATTATTGCTGACGCTGGCGCTGGTTTTGGTGAACCACTTCATTGCATGCGGACCGTGAGAGAATTCATCAGTGGGGGCGTTGCTGGAGTACATATAGAAGACCAACTCTATCCAAAGCGAGCGCACTATCATAAATACGTAGCTCATGCAATTCCAGCCGATGAGTTTGCATGCAAAATCCGCTATGCTTGCCGTGAACGCGACGCTAAAGATCCCGATTTCGTAGTAATAGTACGTTCAGATACCTGTCGTTTTGAAGGTTTTGATGAAGCAGTTAAACGCGTCAACATGGGTGCAGAAGAGGGCGCTGACATGGGACTTATATTTCCAACTAATCACGACGAGGCTGTGCAAGCGCCACAAGAATGCACCATCCCTATGGTTTACGTACAAAGCCGCGGCAATCGAGATGGTAGACCATTATATGGTAATAATGAACTCCAGGATATGGGCTACAAGGCATGTATAGATGCACAGCTTTGGTTGATGGTGAGTTTTCATCATGCGAAAAAAGCTCTGGAAGAAATTTACTCAACAGGAAGTTATACGGGTATGACCGACGCCGAAAATATTTCAGTGCGTCAGGATATTGAAGATGCTATCGGGCTAGAGGACTACTATCTCATCGAAGAAGAAACTGTTGAAGACAAAAAATGGGGAAAACGTTGATAGGTAACGGCTAGAGATACTTTAAAGTAGTAAAAGTAGAGTCATTCCGGCCCGGAGAGCTGCCAGACCTTAAAGTGTCATTTGGTTTGAAGAGAAGTTGTATTTAAGACTAAATTGAACCTAGCCACTATTGAATAGTGTATCAGACAAACCCTAGAAAAATGCTTTTTACTATTTACAAATAAGCAATGCAATTCGCGACTTACGAATATAAGAGGGAACATGTCACGAACACTTTTTTTGAGCATATCAGCCGAATAAGCTCTCCTAAATATTTCTACTATATTGTCTAAATCCCGAAAGACCGTGATTTGAATACCGTTAAAAATGGCGACGTTGCGACTGGAAACCCTGTCCAATTATTATTACTGACAATTGGTGTATGCCTTGCTTCAGGCATGCAGTCGATGGACACTTTTCTATCTGGCATTGCTTTACCCAAAATGATGGGCAGCTTCTCTACCTCTCACGATGAAATTTCTTGGGTCCTAACCGCGTACCTCATTGCTGTCGCTGTTTTTACCCCACTCACGGCT
>MDTD01172229.1_pt1 | contig 27406 bp, 27 predicted proteins | sample 811221 | NCBI WGS metagenome assembly MDTD01 (sample SAMN05326646, study PRJNA326480) | marine metagenome | isolation source: seawater | place: Pacific Ocean: South West | collected 2011 | reverse complement strand
CGGCTTCCCAGCGCATCGGCAATCCGCTGCACCACCGGGGTCTTCGTGTTCAGGCTGTGGCTGGCGACGACGAAGACGCGCCCGGCGGAGCGCAGGTCCGCTTCCGCCACCACCGCCTCCGCGGCCGGCCGGCCCCAGATGACCCGCTCGAGCTTGAGAAAGTCGTAGGCGCCCGCATCGACCCCGGCAGCCTGTGCGCCACCTGCCTGCTGCCCCCCGGATTCCTGTTCCGACATCTCCGTTCCTCCCTTCGTTCGACCGCCGCTACCAGGGCGCCAGGGAGGATTTCGGCGGCTCATCGAACCTGAGCGTATAGCCCTCCTGGCAATAGGCGTCGCCGTTCAGGCGCCACTGTACCGGTGCCTTCTTGATCTTGGTCAGAATGCCGACATCCTCCTGCTGGCAGGAGCAGAAGCGGGTCTGGCAGGCGCCGGCCATGCGGCGCGCCTGTTCCTCCGGCGGCACGCTGGTCCCGCAGCCGGCAAGCAGCACGGACAGCAGCATGACCGGGACCGCAGCGAACGGCATCGCGGATCTGGGTCTAGATGTCGGTTTCAGCATGGCCCTGCACGAATCTTGTCTCCCGCCGGTGGCGTCGGCGCGGGACTATGCCAGCCTTCGCCACCGGTTGCACGGTCCCCGAGGTAGCGGTTGGGGCACGGGGCTGGAAAGCTGCAGGACGGGGAAAAAGTGCGGGGCGGCCGGTGGGAGGCTGCGGTATACCGGCCGCCCCGTCTTCGCAGTCGTCGGGTGGTGGGGACATCCCGACACCACATACATAGGCACGGCCGGCCGCGGCGCCTGTGTCGGCCATCACACTCCTGCGCGCGGGCGTTCGCAAAGCTTTCGGGGTCAGAAATCGAAGTGGCGCGCGACCTCCGGCGGCAGGGCCCCGTCCGCCGCCAGGCAGCGCGCCCGCAGCGCGACCAGGATGGTCAGTGCATCCCGGATCTCCCCCCGGTCGATCATGGCGTAGAGTTCCGCCAGCGGCAGGCGCCGCTGCGCCAGCACCTCCGCCTCCTCCGGCTCCGCCTCGCCTTCGCTCAGGTCCCAGGCCAGATAGCCGAAGGCCCGTTCGTCCGACAGGCCGTTCGACATGTCGACATCCAGCACCTGCAGCCAGCGGGAAGCGGTCAGGCCGGTCTCCTCTTTCAGCTCGCGGGCGGCGCCCTCCTGCGGCGCCAGGCTGCGGTCGCCGCCGCCCTCCGGGATCTCCCAGCTGTAGGCGCGCAACGGGAAGCGGTACTGCCCGACCAGGCGGGTGCAGCCTTCGGAATCGAGCGGCAGCACGCCGATGCCGAACTTCACTAGGTGGACCGTGGTGTAGCGGTGCGGCCGGCCGACGGGATTGAGCACCTCGTGCTGGTGCACGGCCAGCCAGGGATCGCGATAGATCTCCGTGCGGCCCAGCACCGTCCAGGGATTGCCTTCGCCGGGTTCTGCCGGGCGCGTCGTCGATGCGGGCTTCGGGTCGTTCATCCGGTCTCCGATCGGTGCAGGGCATGTTCGTCGTCCGGGCAGGTGCCGATATCGACCTGCACCGTGGTGTGGTCGATGCCCAGGTCATGCCGCAGAACCTTCTTCACATTGGCCAGGATCTCCGCCGCGGCGGCGCCCTCGGCCACAGTCACATGCAGGGTCAGCAATGGCCGCTCCGCCGTCAGCGACCAGAAGTGGATGTGATGCACGTCCAGCACGCCGGCGACCTTCTCCCGAAGGATCGCGGCGATCCGGTCCGGCCCGCTGCGATCGTCCGGCGTGCCTTCCAGCAGCACGTGGACGGAACGGCGGGTGACGATCCAGGCGCTGCGCAGGATCAGCACGGCGAAGACCACCGACAGGATCGGATCGACCGGCACCCAGCCGGTCGCGATGATGATGCCGGCGGCCACCACCGCGCCGAGGGAGCCGAGCAGGTCGCTCACCACGTGCAGCAGCGCGGCCTTCATGTTCAGGTTGTCGCGGTCCCCCATCGCCAGGATCAGCATGCCGCCGGCATTGGCCAGCATCCCCGCCACCGCGACCACCAGCATCACCCAGCCGTCCACCGGGTCCGGCGACAGCAGGCGGTCCGCCGCCTCGTAGACGATCCAGGCGGTGATCAGCAGCAGGAACAGGCCGTTGGTATAAGAGGCGACCACCTGGAAGCGGTGATAGCCGTAGCTGCGCAGCGGATCCGGCGGGCGACGGGACAGGCGGAACGCGAACCAGGCCATGAACAGGGCCAGCAGGTCCGTCAGCATGTGGGCCGCGTCGGCAATCAGCGCCAGGGAACCGGAGATGACGCCGCCGACCACCTCCACCAGCATGAAGACCAGGGTGAGCAGCATCACCCACAGGATCCGGCGCTCGCTGTCCCGGGTCACCTTCGCGGCATGGCTGTGCCCGTGCCCGCCGTGCCCGTGCCCGTGCCCGTGCCCGGCGTGGTCATGTCCGGCGTGATCATGTCCAGCATGGCCGCCCTGCGGCTGCTTGGCATCGTCGTGCATAGGAGTTTCCGGGACCGACCTCGGAGAATGGGCGAAGGCCATGGCGGCGAAGGCCTTGGCGACGACAAGGGGGCGCGGCGACCATAGCACCGGTCCGGCCCCGCGGGATATCGGCCTGCAGCGTCTTCGGCTAGGCTGCCGCTCGTCAGCGTCCCTGTCCCGTAAAGATCGAGGTCGTCATGTTCCCTGCGTCGCGCCGCCCCTGGTCCGGCATCTGTATCGCTGTCCTCCTGGTCGCGGGCGGCACGGCGCTGGCACAGCCCAAGGAGGAGACGCAGCCCGGACCGCAGCCGGAAGGCACCCGACCGCTGACGTCCCTGGCCAATCCGGCATCGAAGAACTGCATCGACGAGGGTGGCCGGCTGGAGATCGAGAAGACCGACAAGGGCGAGATCGGCATCTGCGTGTTTGCCGATGGCAGCCGCTGCGAGGAATGGGACCTGCTGCGGGGACGCTGCAGCCCGAAATGAGGGGGGCAAGCGGCCTGCGCGGCCGTGGCGATCGTGACTTCCGGTGATCCGGCGGGCCCGGCCCTGCGAATACCGGGTACCGACCGATCAGTCCGAAAGTCCTGTCATGGCCTGTTCCTATTGCGCACGCCCCGCTTCCAGCGATCATCCCTATCTGTTCGTCTGGCCAGGGCCGCGTCACGTGCTGGGCAAACTGCAGCAGGCGGTCGCCGCTGGCCGGCTGGCGGCGGATTCACTGCCCGGCGGCCGCGGCCTTATGCTGTCGCGGCCGGCCGCGGGCTGGACACAGGTGGCGGACCGCCTGCAGGACCTGCTGACCCCGCTGGAACTGCAGGAGACCCGGGTGCTGACGGGAGAGCGGCCGTCACCGGATGCGGACGGCCATGAGCGGGTGATGCAGGCCGACCGGTTCTGCGGCGAAGTCCGGGGCCTCTGGCTCAGCGAGCTGCTGGACGAGGCGCGGCTGACCGCCTGGTTCCAGCCGATCGTCGACCGCGACCGCCTGGCCTTCGGCCATGAAGCCCTGGCGCGGGGCCTGTCCCATGATGGCGGGGTGATCGCCCCGCAGGCCATGCTGGAAGCCGCCGCCACGCCGCAGCTGCTGGCGCGGTTCGACCGCCTGGCCAGGCTCACCGCCGCCGGTGCCGCGGATCGCGCGGGCCTGCCGGGCCATCTGTTCGTGAACTTCGTCCCCTCCACCATCTACGATCCGGAGCAGTGCCTGCGCTCGACGGTCGCGGCGATGACCCGGCTCGACCTCGACCCCGAGGCGGTGGTCTTCGAGGTGGTGGAGAGCTATTGCATCGACGACATGGCGCATCTGAAGCGGATCTTCGACCGCTATCGCGCCCACGGCTTCGGCGTCGCGCTGGACGATTTCGGCGCCGGCTATGCCACCCTCGAGGCGCTGGTCCACCTGCGCCCGGATTTCGTGAAGATCGACAAGGAGATGGCGCGCCGCTGCCGCGACGACGACTTCTGCCGGCGCCTGGTCGGCGAGATCGTCCGGCTGGCGCATGAGGAGGGGATCAAGGTGATCGCCGAGGGGATCGAGGACCGCGCCGGCTTCGACCTGCTGCGGGAGATCGGCGCCGACCTGTTCCAGGGCTATCTGTTCGGCCGCCCCGCCCCGCTGCCGGCGGCCGGTCCTGCCCGCGCGACCGACGACCAGCCCTCGCGACCGGTGGCCGGTGGCCGTCTGTCCGCCACCGATCGCAGGACAAGCGTCACGCCGATGTCAGGTGCCTAGCCGGCGTCGCCCCGCGAGGGCCCTTGGCCGGACAGGCAGGCATCGACGAGGCCCAGCAGTTCGGACAGCGAGAACGGCTTCTGGATAATCTCGGTAGCGCCCAGGGCGCGTGCCATCCGCAGATAGTCCGGGGTGGTCCGGTCGGCGGTGCCGGACGGCATGCTGGGTCCGCCGGTGATGGCGATGATCGGCACCTGGGAATTGTCCTGCCGCAGCAGGCGGATGGTCTCGATCCCCTCGACCTCCGGCATGAACAGGTCGGTGATCACCAGTTCGAAGCGGCCGGCCCGGAAGGCCTCCACCCCGGCACGGCCGTCGGCCGCGGCTTCGACCTGATGGCCGGCATCCTGGAGGTGGATCGCGAGGGATTCCCGGACCAGGCTGTCGTCGTCGATCAGCAGAATGCTGGCCATCTGCGGCTCCTAGAGGTCACGCCCGCCCCCGTCCAGCACATCGCGAAGGGCCCGGGCAAGCTCGCTCCGCCGATAGGGCTTCGACAACAACCCTATTTCATCCAGTGACGCCGCATCGTCAATGTAACCGGACGTGAACAGCACCTTCAGCCCGGGACGCAGTTGCCTGGCCCGCTCCGCCAGCTGCGTGCCGTTCATGCCGCCCGGCATGCGGATGTCCGTGAAAAGAAGGTCCAGGTCCGGCTCCGTTTCCAGCATCCGCAGGCCCTCCGGCCCGTCGGCCGCCGCGATCACCCGGTAGCCGAGCCTGACCAGCTGGGCGTTTACATGGTCGCGGACCAGCGCGTCGTCCTCGACCAGCAGGATCTTCTCCGTTCCGCCATGCACCGGCTCGCCGGATCTGTGCCCGGCATCCCCGGCGCGGCTCTCCGCGGGCGGCAGGTACAGGCGCACGGCGGTCCCCTTCCCGGCTGCGGTACAGAGCCGCGCCGTGCCGCCCGACTGTCGCGCAAATCCGTAGACCGTGCTGAGGCCGAGGCCGCTGCCGCGTGCCATCTCCTTGGTGGTGAAGAACGGTTCGAAGGCCTTGGCGGCAACCTCCTCGGTCATGCCACTGCCGTCGTCGCGCACTTCAACCATCACGTATCCGCCGGGCGCCAGGCCATCCTCCGCGATGCCGTCCGCTACCCCCAGCTCGACATTGCCCGCCGTGATCGTCAGCCGGCCGCCGGCGGGCATCGCGTCGCGGGCATTCAGGACCAGGTTCAGGATCGCCGCTTCCAGCTGCGGGGGGTCGGCCATGGCGCCCCAGCAATCGGCCGCCACGTCGACGCCCACCGCGATGCCATCGCCCGCAGCCTGCCGCAGCAGACCTTCCATTCCCTGGATCAGGGCGCCAAGGTCGATCGCCGCGGGCTGCAGCGCCTGCCGTCGGGCCACCGCCAGCAGGCGCCGGGTGAGGTCCGCGCCGCGCTCGGCCGCCTCGCGCACCATCTCCGCCAGCCGGCGGCGGCGTTCCCCCTCCGCCGGAAAGCCTTCGATGAGCGCCTCGGCATTGCCCAGGATCACGGTCAGCAGGTTGTTGAAGTCATGCGCCACGCCGCCGGTCAGCTGGCCGATCGCCTCCAGCCTCTGGGCCTGGTTGACCCGCGCCTCCAGCTGCCGGGTCTCGGTCACGTCGCTCATGCCGCCAACCATCCGCACCGGCTTGCCGTCGACGCCGAAGAACACGTAGCCGCGGTCGGCGATCTGCGCATAGCTGCCGTCGGGGCGACGCATGCGATACTCGGCCCGCCAGCTGTCGCGCCGAGCGTTGAGGACGTATTGCAGGCTTTCCAGTACCCGGGTGCGGTCCTCCGGATGGATGCGCTGCGTCCAGGCATCGGTGTCCGACCAGCCGTCTCCGCAGCTTTCGCCAAACAGAGCCTCGCCGCCTTCGCCCCACCAGAACCTGTTGGTCACGAGGTTCCAGTCCCAGACCGTGTCCGTCGTCGCCTTGGCAACGAAGCGGAACCGGTCCTCCGCCTCCCTGATCCGGCTGATGTCCTGGAACGCCCCGTTCACCCGGACGATCCGCCCGCCCGCGTCGCGTTCCGCGATGCCAATGGTGCGCACCCAGCGCCGCTCGCCCTGCGGGGTCAGCAGTTCCGTTTCAAGGTCGTAGGGGGTCCCGCCGGTGGCGCAGCGGCGGTAGGCTTCCGCGATCATCTCGCGATATTCCGGGGCGAACATGCCCACGGCATCGTCCAGGTCCAGCCAGGTGCCCTGCGGCAGGCCGTGGATCGCGGCCTTCTGGTCAGTCCAGTAGGCGCGCCGGCGCGCCACGTCCACCGACCAGCCGCCCACCTGCGCCAGGCGCTGGGCCAGGTCGTTGAGGGTGTCCAGCGGCGGCTCGCCGCCGGCGCCGGCAACGGTTTGCGGGTGCAGGCGCGACAGCGTGCTCGCCGCAGCCAGTGCCAGCTCATTCAGCACGGCGGCGGCATCCCTGTCGAACCCGGCCTCCGCTTCGCTGCGGGCGATCATGCGGCCATGGCGGCGGCCCTGCGGATCGACCAGCGGAACGACGATCTCCCGCGACTGTGCCGGCCGTGTCGACCGCCCCGGCGCGGGCGCGCCGTCCTCCTCCTCGATCTCCAGCTGGCGCGCGGCGGTCAGCGCCATCACGGCACCGGTCAGGCGCGCACGCAGTTCCGCGTCGCCCGCGGCGGTGTGAATGGCGTTGATCGCCCGCAGCCAGGCGAGCTCCCGCTGCGCCGCCATCATGGTGATGTCCGCCGCCAGCATGATTCTATCGTCCACCGCATGCCCGGCCACAGGCGCAACGGCGGGTGGCTGCCGGTTGTCCTGCAATATGCTCGCTTCGTCTCTGGGCCATATCGTCCCGGTAGGTGCCGCAGGAGGCACGGTGGCGGGTCGGGATTTCCCGGAAGGCGGCACCACCGCATCTGAATTAGGACCGCAAATGCCTTTCGGCCAGGTTAAGGGCGCGCATTGAACCGAACGGCGCCGCGCTGCCGCCCGCCATCCTCCGTCGTCCGGGGCGCTCCCGCTGGTCGGCCCGATGCGTGCCGCCGGGCTCAGTCCTCGTCGAAGGAACGGCGCAGCCGTGCGCCGCGTCGGGCTGTCGCCGGTTCGCCGCCCCGTTCCTCGCCCAGTGCCGGGCCCAGGCGGGTGCGCCGGGCCGCCTGCGCGGCCCCCCGCCCCTCGCCATCGTCCCGCGGGGTGCGACGTTCCAACACCGGCTCGCGGCTGTCATGATCGTCATCGCGCTCAGCCAGGGGACGCGACGCCGCAGGTTCGGGCACTGCCTCCGCCCGCCCCTTCCGGCGTTCCGGTTCCGCGACCGGTGCCGGCGACGAAGCGCCGATCTCGCCGCGCAGGGTGCGCACCGCCTTGGTCAGCTCCTCCACCGCCCTGGTGGTGCCGCGCACCCGGGCGGCGACACTGCCCAGCGCCATCAGCATGGCGCCGGAGAAGAACACCTGCGCGCCGGAAACCCAGGCATCGACCGCCTTCTGCGTCTCGCCGAAGGTCTCGTACAGGCCCGCCGCGGTCGCCGCCGCGCCTGCCAGTACGCCGATAAGCCCGATAAGGGTAAAGATCGCTGCCATCTGATGCTCCTGCCGCCGTGGCACGATAGGCGGCGCAGGCTGAAAGGTTCAAGCGGACAGGGCCTCCGCCCGGTCCTTTCGGACTGCGCTGTGGCACCAGGGGCGCAGGCGATCCCGGGCGATGCCGGACAGGCGCCGGGCAGAACCGCCACAAACCTTTGATATTCCGGGGAATTTGGTGAGCCCGCAGGGATTCGAACCCTGGACCTACTGATTAAAAGTCAGTTGCTCTACCAGCTGAGCTACAGGCTCTGGATCGCGGCGACCGAGGATGAAATGGCCGGCCGCCGGAAGTGCGCGGACCATAGAAAGCTTCGGTCCCAGAATCAATTCTCCGGACCGTCCCCGGTGTCGCCGGCTGCGGCCGCCTCGGTGCCGGCGGCCGGGCTGTCCAGGAAGGCGCGGCGGAAGGAAGCGAAGCGGCCGGCCTGGATCGCCTCGCGCATGTCCCGCATCAGGTCCTGATAGTAGGTCAGGTTGTGCCAGGTCAGCAGCATCGCGCCCAGGATCTCCTTCGCCTTCACCAGGTGGTGCAGATAGGCGCGGCCATAGTTGCGGCAGGCCGGACAGGCGCAGGCCGCATCCAGGGGCCCCGGATCGTCGGCGAAGCGGGCATTGCGCAGGTTCATCGGCCCGGCACGGGTGAAGGCCTGGCTGGTGCGGCCCGACCGGGTCGGCAGCACGCAGTCGAACATGTCGACGCCGCGGGCCACCGATTCCACCAGGTCGACCGGCTTGCCGACGCCCATCAGGTAGCGCGGCCTGTCCTCCGGCAGGTAGGGCGCCACGGCGTCCAGCACCAGGTTGCGCAGCTCCAGCCCCTCGCCCACCGCCAGGCCGCCCAGCGCATAGCCGTCGAAGCCGATATCGACCAGGCCGGCCGCGCTGCGGTGGCGCAGGGTGGGGTTCACGCCGCCCTGCACGATGCCGAACAGGCCGTAGCCGGCGCGCGGCTGGAACGCCGCCTTGCAGCGCGCCGCCCAGCGCAGCGACAGCTCCATCGCCCGCTCCGCCTCCGCTTCCGGCGCCGGATAGGCGACGCATTCGTCGAGCTGCATGGTGATGGTGGAATCCAGGTCGTTCTGGATGCCGACCGCGGATTCCGGGCTCAGCAGATGTTTGCCCCCGTCCAGGTGGGAGCGGAAGGTGACCCCCTCCTCCGTCACCTTGCGCAGGTCCGCCAGCGACATCACCTGGAAGCCGCCGGAATCGGTCAGCACCGGACCGGACCAGTTCATGAATTTCCGCAGGCCGCCCAGCCGGCGGATCCGTTCCGCGCCGGGGCGCAGCATCAGGTGGTAGGTGTTCCCCAGGACGATCTGCGCGCCGGTCTGCGCCACCGCTTCCGGCGTCATCGCCTTCACCGTCGCCGCGGTGCCGACCGGCATGAAGGCCGGCGTCTCCACGATGCCGTGGGCGGTCGCCAGCCGGCCGCGGCGGGCCTGCCCGTCGGTGGCGAGCAGCGCGAAGCTGAGGCCCCTGTCCGGCAGCACCGGTCCGTCATGCGCCCCCGTCGTGCCGGACGCCGTCGTGCCGGACGCCGTCGTGCCGGACGCCGTCATGCCGGGCGCCGTCATGCCGGATCCCGCCGCTGCAGCAGCGAGGCATCGCCGTAGGAATAGAAGCGGTAGCGCTCCGCCACCGCCACGCGATAGAGCGCCTGCATCCTGTCCAGGCCGATGAAGGCGGCCACAAGCATCATCAGTGTCGACCTCGGCAGGTGGAAGTTGGTCAGCAGCAGGTCCACCGCACGGAAGCGGTAGCCCGGGGTGATGAAGATATCGGTCTCGCCTGCGAACGGTGCCACCGAACCGTCGGCGGCGGCCGCGCTCTCCAGCAGCCGGAGGGCCGTCGTGCCGACCGCGACGACGCGGCCGCCGGCGGCGCGCACCGCGGCGATCCGCGCGGCGACCTCCGGGGTGACCTCGCCCCATTCGGCATGCATGCGGTGATCGTCGGTGTCGTCCACCCGCACCGGCTGGAAGGTGCCGGCGCCGACATGCAGGGTGACGAAGGCATGGCCGATCCCGGCCGCCGACAGCGCCGCGATCAGCCGGTCGGTGAAGTGCAGCCCGGCCGTGGGCGCCGCGACCGCCCCTTCGGCCCGCGCATAGACGGTCTGGTAGTCCTCCCGGTCCTGCACATCGGCCGGCCGCCGCCCGGCGATATAGGGCGGCAGCGGCATCGTTCCGTCGGCAGCGATGGCACGGTCCAGATCCGCCCCGGTTCGATTGAAGACCAGCCGGACCAGGCCGCCGGGCGCGACCTCCAGGACCTCGGCCGCCAGCGGTTCCGGGCCCTGCACCTGCAGCCGGTCGCCGGGGCGCAGCCGTTTCGCAGGCCGGGCGAGGCCCTCCCAGCAGCCGTCGTTTCCTGACGGCTCCGGTGCCGGCCGCAACAGGGTGACCTCGACCTGCGCCACCGCACCGCCGCGCGGGCGCAGCGCCGCCAGGCGGGCGGCGATCACCCTGGTATCGTTGAAGACCAGCAGGTCGCCCGGCCGCAGCAGGCCGGGCAGGTCGCCGACATGGCGATGGCCGAAGCCCTCGCCATCCTCCGCCAGGCAGGTCAGCAGCCTGGCAGCGTCGCGCGGACGCACCGGCCGGGTGGCGATCAGCTCCGGCGGCAGGTCGAAATCGAAAAGGTCGACGCGCATGGGGGGCGACGCGGATAGGCCGCCGTCAGCCCGGCGCGCGGCGGTCGCCCGCGTCGCACCGGGCTGCAGGGATCACTTCTCGGCGTCGGACATCATCTGCATGCGGACGATCTTGTCGGGATCCTCCACGATGCCGTTCGGCGGCTGGCCGACCTTGATCTTGTCGACCGCATCCATGCCTTCGACCACTTCGCCCCACATCGTGTACTGGCCGTCCAGGAAGTTGGAGTCGGCGGTCACGATGAAGAACTGGCTGTCGGCGCTGTCCGGGTTCTGGGCGCGCGCCATCGACACCGCGCCGCGCACATGCTTGCCGGAATTGAACTCCGCATCCAGCTTCTGGCCGGAGCCGCCCATGCCGGTGCCGGTCGGGTCGCCGCCCTGCACCATGAAGCCGGTGATCACGCGGTGGAACGGCGTGCCGTCATAGAAGCCGTCGCGGACCAGTTCCTTGATGCGGGCGACATGGTTCGGCGCCAGGTCGGGACGCATGGCGATCACCACGCGGCCATGCTCCAGCTCCAGGTAGATCGTGTTCTCGGGATCCAATGCTCTTTTCTCCTCTGCTGCGCTTGCGCCGGACACCGTCAGCGCCGCCCCCGCGAGCAACAGGAGCGCTGCGAGGCAGGCTCGAAGCCGGGAATGAACAGACAGCATTGGCACACCTCTTCAAGGGTTCGTTTCGGTCGCGACGGTCCGGGGGCCGGTCGCCCGCCGGTGGATCAGTCGCTGTTGTGGCGCTTCGGCGCCCGGCGCTTCGGCTCGCCGCCGACCTTGGCCAGCAGCTTTTCCGCGACCCGGTCGGAGACGAAGGGATAGACGTCTCCGCGCAGTTGCGCCACCTCCCGCACCAGCTTCGAGGCGATGAACTGGTGGTTGTCGGAGGCCATCAGGAACACCGTCTCGATGTTCGGGTTCAGGCGGGTGTTCATGCCCACCATCTGGAATTCGTAGTCGAAGTCCGACACCGCCCGCAGGCCGCGGATGATCACCGAGGCGCCGATATCCTCGGCGAAATGCATCAGCAGGTTGGAGTAGGAGACGACCTCCATCTCGCTGCGGCCGCCGATCGCGGAACGCGCCTCGTGCTCCACCATCTCCACCCGTTCCTCCAGGGTGAAGAGCGGGTTCTTGCCGGGATTGGCGGCCACGCCGATCACCAGGCGGTCGACCAGCTTGCTGGCCCGCATGATGATGTCGTGATGGCCGCGGGTGATCGGATCGAAAGTGCCGGGATAGAGCCCGACCCGCTGGATGCTGCCCATTCGGTTTCCCCCTCAGGCGGCCCCTGCCGGGCCGCATGCCGGCGCGCCCGCCGACTCCGTTCGGATCCTGCGCCGGTCAGCCTGCCGCGCCGCCATCCCCCGGCGCATCGTCCCCGTCCGGCGCATCGCCCCCGTCCGGCGCGTCCCCTCCGTCAGGCGCGTCGTCATCGGGCATGCCCTCCTCCGGTTCCTCGCCGTTCGGGTCCTCTTCCGGGCCGGTATCGTCCAGCCGGGCGATGGAGACGACCTGCTCGTCCTCCGCCGTGCGGAACAGGGTGACGCCCTGGGTGTTGCGGCCCGCGATGCGGATATCGTCCACCGGGAAACGGATCAACTGACCGCCATTGGTCACGGCGACGATCTGGTCGGTATCCTCCACCGGGAAGGAGCCGACGACGGGACCGTTCCGCGCCGAGGTCTCGATGTTGATGATCCCCTGCCCGCCGCGACCGGTCAGCCGGTATTCGTAGGCGGAGGTGCGCTTGCCGAAGCCGTTCTCGGTGATCGTCAGGATGAACTGCTCTGCCGCCCCCAGGGCGCTGGCACGTTCGGCGCTGATCTCCGACGGCACCTCCACGCCCTGCTCGCCCTCGCGGATCGACCGCTGGGCGGAGGCATAGCGCAGATAGATGTCGCGCTCCGTCATCTCCACCGGCATGTGGCGCAGGATCGACATGGTGACCACCCGGTCGTCGTCCTGCAGCTTCATGCCGCGCACGCCCAGCGAGGTGTTGCTCTGGAACACCCGCACGTCGCCGGCGCGGAAGCGGATGCACTTGCCGTCCCGGCTGGCCAGCAGGATGTCGTCGTCCTCGGTGCAGGTGGCGACGCCGACCAGGCGCTCCCCGGTGTCGTTCTCGTCGAACTTCATGGCGTACTTGCCCAGCGCGTTCAGCCGGGTGAAGTCGTTCAGGGAGTTCCGGCGCACCATGCCGCGGGCGGTGGCGAACACCACCGTCAGATCGCCCCAGCTTTCCTCGTCCTCCGGCAGCGGCATCACCGTGGTGACGAACTCGCCATCCGCCAGGCGCAGCAGGTTCTGGAAGGCCTTGCCGCGCGACTGCGGTGTGCCCTGCGGCAGGCGGTAAACCTTCAGCATGTAGACCCGGCCGAAGGAGGAGAACAGCAGCAGCGGCGTATGGGTCGAGGCGACGAAGACCTGGGAGACGAAATCCTCGTCCCGGGTGGTCATGCCGGAACGGCCGCGGCCGCCGCGGCGCTGCGGGCGGTAGGTCGACAGCGGCACCCGCTTCACATAGCCGGCATGGCTGACGGTAACGACCATGTCCTCGCGCTGGATCAGGTCCTCGTCCTCGAGATCGCCGAAGCCCTCGACGATTTCCGTGCGCCGCGGCGTGGCGAAGCGCGTGCGGATCTCGACCAGTTCGTTGCGCAGCACCTCCAGCAGCACGCCGCGATCGCCGAGGATGCGCAGATACTCCCGGATCTTCGTTGCCAGCTCGGTCAGCTCCGCCTCGATCTCCTCGCGGCCCAGCGCGGTCAGGCGGTGCAGGCGCAGGTCCAGGATGGCGCGGGCCTGGGCCTCCGACAGGCGGAACATGCCGCCCTCGATCCTGTGGCTGGGATCGTCGATCAGGGCGATCATGTCGGCCACGTCATGCGCCGGCCAGTGCCGTTCCAGCAGCTTCTCCCGCGCCTCCTGCGGCGTGTTGGAGCCGCGGATCAGCGCGATCACCTCGTCGATATTGGCGACCGCGATGGCCAGGCCGACCAGCACATGGCCGCGCTCGCGGGCGCGCTCCAGCAGGTAGCGGGTGCGCCGGGCGATCACCTCCTCGCGGAACGCGACGAAGGCCTGCAGGATCTGCTTGAGGTTCAGCAGCTCCGGCCGGCCGCCGTTCAGCGCCAGCATGTTCATCCCGAACGAGGTCTGCAGCGGCGAATGGCGGTAGAGCTGGTTCAGCACCACGTCGGTGACCGCGTCGCGCTTCACCTCGACCACGACCCGCACGCCGTGGCGGTCGCTCTCGTCGCGGAGGTCGGAGATCCCCTCGATCTTCTTGGCGCGGACCGCGTCGGCGATCTTCTCCACCATCGAGGCCTTGTTCACCTGATAGGGGATCTCGTCGATGATGATCGCCTCGCGGTCGCGGGCCAGGGTCTCGATATGATGCTTGCCGCGGAGCAGGAGGGAGCCGCGACCGGTGGTGAAGCCGCTGCGGATGCCCGCGCGGCCGAGAATCAGCGCGCCGGTCGGGAAATCCGGGCCGGGCACGATCTCCATCAGCCGTTCGATCGGGACCTCGGGATCGGCGATCAGCTCCAGGCAGGCGTCGATCACCTCGCCCAGATTGTGCGGCGGGATGTTGGTCGCCATGCCGACGGCGATGCCGCCGGCGCCGTTCACCAAAAGATTCGGGAACTCCGCCGGCAGGACCGTCGGCTCGGTCGTTGTCTCGTCGTAGTTCGGCTGGAAGTCGACCGTATCCTTGTCGATATCGGTCAGCAGCGCCTCGGCCGGCTTGCCCATGCGGATCTCGGTGTACCGCATCGCCGCCGGCGGATCGCCGTCCATCGAGCCGAAATTGCCCTGCCCGTCCAGCAGCGGCAGGCGCATGGCGAAGTCCTGCGCCATACGGACCATGGCGTCGTACACCGCCTCGTTGCCGTGCGGGTGGTACTTGCCGAGCACGTCGCCGACGATACGCGCCGATTTGCGATAGGGCTTGTCGGAGGTGAAGCCGCCCTCGCGCATGGTGTACAGGATCCGCCGGTGCACCGGCTTCAGGCCATCCCGCACGTCGGGCAGGGCGCGCGCCACGATCACGCTCATCGCGTAGTCGAGGTAGGAGCGCTTCATCTCCGTCTCGATGGTGATCGGAGCGATGTCGCGGGGCGTTGCAGGCGTATCGTCAGCCATGTGTCGTCAATGCAGATCCGTCAGGATGCCCGTCCGGCAGACCGGTGTCGGCCGGGACGCGGCGGGGCCCGGTGCGGGGGGACCGCAGTCCCGGGCGATCGGGGGGTTCACGTCGCGCCGCCGTGCCGGTTGCCGGTCCGGCCGGCGGACGCGGCAGCGCTTCTCCGGAGGGGCGACCCGCGACCCGGCTGCGGCAGATGCCGGAGCCAGGCTGTCAGGGGCGCGCCGCCGTGCCGGGTGTTATCAGGTCGGCGGACGTTACACCAGCACGGAACGTCACGCTAATCCCGTCTCGCCGCCCCTTGCGTACCCTCGATCGCAGCAGACGGAGCCTTTCAGAATCAATGACTTGAAAGCCAGTTTGAAGATCACGCCGCAGGCTTCTTGGCGATCAGGACCTTGGTCATGCCAGCGATCAGGACCTCGATTCGGGGCTCCTCGAAACCCGACTTCAGGATCTGCTGCCGCACGCCGCCGGCCGTCAGGGACATGCCTTCCGGCGTGTAGACCATGTGCTGCAGCGCCCAGAGCGCGGCGAGCGGCGGGCCGGAGCGGTCATCCTCGACCATGAAGTCGTGCACGATCAGCACGCCGCCGGGCTTCAGGCTGGCATAGGCCTTGTCGACCAGGCCGGGGATCGTGTCGGCCGGCACCCCGCCCAGCAGGTAGGACATCAGGATCGCATCCTGGTCCGGCGGGAAGTCGCTCTCGATCGCGTTGCCGGGGATGAAGCCGACCCGGTCGCTCATCCCCGCCTTCTCGACGAAGGTCTTGCCGACCTCGCAGACATTGGCGAAGTCCAGCACCCAGGTCGCCAGGCCCGGATAGCGCTTCGCGAACATGATGGCGAAGGCGCCGGTGCCGCCGCCGACGTCCAGCAGGCTCTTCGCGCCTTCCAGGTCGACCATGCGGGCCAGCACGGCGCCGGGGCCCAGGGATCCGGAATGCTGGGATTCGCTGAACAGCCGCGCCTCGTTCGGGTCGGCCATCCAGGCCTCGTAGTCCGGCGCCTCCGCCGCCTCGCCCTTTTCCAGGACCGGCACCAGCTCGGTCATCATCGGGAACATCTGGCGGTCGATCTGGTAGCGCAGATAGTCGCCGAAATAGGCCTTCGCATCCTGCACCAGATAGTCCTGCGCGCCGGGAGCGTTGCTGTATGAACTGCCGTCCTTCTCCACCAGGCCGGACGCGACCAGGGCAGTCAGCAGAGTGGTCAACCGCCGCTTCTGGATCCCGGTGGCCTTGGCCAGCGCATCGACGCTCATCGGCCCTTTGGCCAGCGCGTCGAAGACCCCCACATGCAACGCCGAAAACAGCGCCTTGGAGGCCATGAACCCGAAAGCTATGGTTGAAATCTCTTCCGCTGTTCTGATCGACTCCATAACCTCTTACCCAGTTGTTGAACCTCAGACCTTAATATAGTGCAGCGCAACATGGATCAAGCAGGCGCAGCCATGTTTCAATACCTGCTTGAACTTCTCCACGATTTGATGAGGATCGGGAGGGATATCACAAGGCGTGTTTATCAATGCTATGTTGAACATCAGGCGTATCATGCAAAAGGGCAGGTTCATGCCTCTTCCCCTTCCCCCCTCCCCGCGGCCCGGCGACCCGGGGGCCGAAGCCGCCGCGCTGCCGGACTTCGGCGCAAGGCTGCGCAGCCTGCGGCGGTTGCGGGAACTCAAGCAGGCCGTCGTCGCGGACTGGGCCGGCGTCACCCAGGCAACCGTCTCCCGCTGGGAGCGCGGCGAGATCCGGCCTGCCACAAACCTGGCACAGCAGCTCCTGGATCGGCTTGCCGGACCGGCAGAGGCGCTTCCCGACGGACCGCTGCGACGGCTGGTGGAGGGCTCGCCCCTGCCCGTCCATCTGGTGGTCGATACCGATCACCGCCTGCTGGCGGCCTCTCCCGCGCGTGAGCGGGAATGGGGGCGGCCGGCGGCCGAGCTGTTGGGCCGGCCGCTCTGGCGCCATGCCAGCCGAGAGATCCGGGCGGCGGAGGCCCGCCTGCGAGCGAAGGGGTGGTGGCGCGACCCCGATCCGCCGCCGGTCCGCCTTTGGACCGGTGCGCATGACGACGGGCTGCGGATCGTCGCGGGCGAGATGCTCTGGGAACGTTTTCGCCTCGGCAACGGCATGCCGGTGCGTCTCTGCCTGAGTCCCGCGCCCTGACCCGGCCCGTCACGCCGCGCGCATATCTTATGCGGTGACCGCACCGCTGCGGCGCGACTAGGCTCCTCATCCTGCTGGAAAGGGAGGCGCCAATGCGCTCGCAACGCTGGCTGGAAGAGCTCGACATGCGGCTCGCGGACCAGTTCCGCTTCCTGGTCGCCGCCGACGCGCTGAAGGGGGTGCGCCGGGGCACCCGCATCTGCGACGGCTCGCGCCACGAGAACAGCGCGGAGCATTCCTGGCACCTGGCCCTGTTCGCGCTGGTGCTGCAGGAATGGGCGGCAACCCCGGTGAGCATCGACCGGGTCGTCCGGATGCTGGTCCTGCACGACCTGATCGAGGCCGAATGCGGCGACACCCCGCTCTACGACCAAGCGGCGGCGGTCGGCCAGGCCGCGCGCGAGCGCGAAGCGGCGGACCGCATCTTCGGCCTCCTGCCCGACGACCAGGGCGACGGACTGCGGGCCCTGTGGGAAGAGTTCGAAGCAGCGGACAGCGCCGATGCCCGCTTCGCCAAGGCCCTGGACCGGCTGCAGCCGGTGCTGCTGAACCATGCCGTCGGCGGCGGCACCTGGACCGACTATGACTGGGACGCCGGCCGGGAACGGCAGGTCATGGGCGGCATCGCCGATGGCGCGCCGGCCCTTTGGCAGGCGGTGGAGGCGGTGCTGACCGATGCCGTGGCGCAGGGCTGGCTGAAGCCGGCCGGCAGCACGAAGCGCGGCTGCTGAGCCGCAGGCCGGCGCCACCGGGCGGGAAGCCAGCCGGGCGGGAAGCCAGCCGGGCGGCCGGGGATCCTAGCCGGCGCCCCCGTCGACATAGACCCAGCCCGCGCCGTCGCGGCGAAAGCGGCTGGTTTCGGTCAATCGACCGGTCCGCTGTCCCGATCGCCATTTTGCGGTGAATTTCACGATGGCGGTGTCGGGGCCGGTCAGCCTGTGATGATGGATTTTCAGTCCGGTCCATTCCTGCTGCGGGTCAAGCGACAGCGAGGGCGGCCTGGTCTCTGCCGCCCAGCTCTTCAGCAGGTACGCGACATCTGCCCGCCGGAATGCGCTGTAGCGGGATCGCATCAGGGCTTCGGCATCCGGTGCCGGGGCGCCGGCGTGGAGGCGACCGCAGCAGGTGATATAGGTGGCGCCGCTTCCGCAATCGCAGGGCTCGAACATTCGGGCTCTTCCGCGGTGAACCAAAAAAAGCGCCGCCCGGCGGGCGTCGCTTTCTCGACAGTCCTGGGTCCTGTCGCGCTGACGGGAAATCAGCGCTTGGAGAACTGGAAGCTCCGCCGCGCCTTGGCCCGGCCGTACTTCTTGCGCTCCACCGTGCGGCTGTCGCGGGTCAGGAAGCCGCCCGACTTCAGCGCCGGGCGCAGCGCCGGCTCGTAGAGGGTCAGCGCCTTGGAGATGCCGTGGCGGACCGCACCGGCCTGGCCGGACAGGCCGCCGCCGGCGACGGTGCAGAAGACGTCGTACTGGCCGACCCGCTGCGCCGCCTCGAACGGCTGCTGCAGCATCATCTGCAGCACCGGACGCGCGAAATAGGTCTGCTGGTCCTTGCCGTTCACGGTGATCCGACCGGAGCCAGGCTTGATCCACACGCGGGCGACCGCGTCCTTGCGCTTGCCGGTGGCGTAGGAGCGGCCCTGCGCGTCGATCTGCGGCTCCGGCAGCTCGGCGGGCTCCGCCGCGCCGCTGAGATCCTTCAGATCGGTCAAAGTCTGGGTTTCGGCCATGGTCAGCGCACCCTCACGTTCTTCGCATTCATCGCCGCCACGTCCAGCGGCTCGGGCTGCTGCCCGGCATGCGGATGCTCAGCCCCCTTGTAGACCTTCAGGTTGCCCAGCTGCTTGCGGGCCAGCGGGCTCTCCTTCGGCAGCATGCGCTCCACCGCCTTCTCGATGACACGCTCCGGGAAGCGCCCGTCCAGGCGCTGCGCGAAGGTGCGGCCCTTGATGCCGCCCGGATAGCCGGTGTGCCAGTAGAAGCTCTCGTTGTTCCGCTTGTTGCCGGTCAGGCGCACCTTCTCGGCATTGATCACGACGACATTGTCGCCGCAGTCGATATGCGGGGTGTAGAAGGGTTTGTGCTTGCCGCGCAGGCGGGTGGCGATGATCGCCGCCAGCCGCCCCAGCACCAGCCCCTCGGCATCGATCAGCACCCAGCGCTTCTCGATGTCGGAGGGCTTAGCCGACAGTGTCTTTGTCACGTTCGTCCGTCCATTCGTCTGACGTCATGCGAGCCGGCGCCCTGCCGGCGCCCGCAGCTGCGACCGCCTGGGCGGTCTTTCAGGGGTGCCGTGGCGCATTGCAGCCGTCACCGGCCGCAGATCCGTCTCGGGAGCGGTCGATATATCCACACGCCGGACCCGGGTCAAGCGAAATAGCATACTGATTTCAGTGATTTACGTTTGCGGTATTAAATTACCGCATTCAGGCCTTCGCTGTCTTTGCCTTTCGCCATCATCTGATATAAAACCGACCGACTGGTTGGTTAATTCAAGGAGCGCCGGATGGCGACCCGATCCGCAGCAAATGCAGCCGCAGGGCCGCTGCCTGCCGTCGCGCCGCCCGGTCGGGACGGCCGGGTGGCAAAGGGCGAAGCGGCCCGCGGCCGGATCCTGGCCGCGGCGGAGGCGGCGTTCGCGGAACAGGGCTTTGCCGGCGCCTCGCTGCGGGGGATCGGCGCCGCGATCGGCATGGGCAACGCCGCCCTGCTGCATCACTTCCCGAACAAGCGCCGGCTCTATGCCGCCGTCCTGCAGGCGATCGCCGACGAACTCCAGGCCGTCCTCAGCCGGCCGGTCCGCGGCGCCGACCTGCACGGCATCGCCGGCGGTTTCCTGGACTGGAGCGTCGCGCGGCCGCAGGCCGCCACCCTGATCCTGCGGGAATTGCTGGACAATCCGGCCCGGGCGGAACGGGCGCGCTCCTGGCCGATGCAGCCGCTGATGCGGCAGCTGGAGGCCGCCGCCGCGCAGGCCGCAAGGGGCGGCCCGATGGACGGCCAGGACCCGATGATCATCGCCTTTCAGGTGATCGGCGCGATCGCCTATGTCACCGCCGGCCGCCGCACGATCGCCGCCCTGATGGACACCGCGCCGGAGACGGTGATCGACCGCCTGCGCGCCGCCCTGCACGCCCAGATCGACGCCATCACTGCAGCCCCGCGCGCCGGCGCCGCTGCCACCGGAGGAAAGCCATGAAACGCGACCAGCAGCTTGCCCTGATCGAGCGTACCCGGCGCCATATTGACGCCCGCAGCACCGAGCGCGAGCCCGGCTGCTTCCGCACGCCGGTCGCTCTGTACGACGACCCGGCCCTGCTGGAGGCGGAGCGCGCCAGCCTGTTCCGGCGCTATCCGCTGGCGATCGCCACCAGCGACCGGATCGCCGCGCCGGGCGACTGGATCACCCACGACCGTACCGGGGTGCCGATCCTGCTGCTGCGCGATGCGGACGGCCGGGCGCGGGCCTATCTGAACGCCTGCCGGCACCGCGGCGCCCGGCTGGCCGGGCCGCCGGACGGCCGCCCGGCCGGCGGCAGCGGTGCCCGCGCCTTCGCCTGCCCCTATCACGCCTGGACCTACGGCCTGGACGGCCGGCTGGCCGCCCTGCCCCACGGCCACGGCTTTCCCGACCTGGAGGCGGCGCGCTGCAGCCTGACCGCCCTGCCGGTCACCGAACGCGCCGGCATCGTCTTCGTCACGCCATCCACCGATCCGGCGGTCGATGCCGATGCCTGGCTGGACCCGATCCTCGCCGACCTGGAGAACTGGAACCTGCAGGGCCATACCGCCTATGCGCCGAAGACCCCGCACATCGCCGCCAACTGGAAGTTCCAGATGGAAGGCTCGATGGAGACCTATCATTTCCGCCATGCCCATCGGCAGACCATCGCCGGCATGTTCTTCGACGCCCTCAGCGTCTTCGACCGCTTCGGCCCCCACATGCGGCTGTTCCTGCCGAAGAAGGAGATCCGCGGGATGGATCCGGCGGCGCTGCCCGCGGAGATGCGGGAGCCGATCCGCATCGCCGGCAACATCCTCTATGTCATCTTTCCCAACACCATCGTGCTGGTGCAGCCCGACCATGCGCAGCTGAACACCGTCTGGCCGCTCGACCCCGGCCGGTCGGTGATCGAGGCCTGCATGATGGTCCCCCAGGCACCGGCGACGGAGAAGGCGCGCCGCCACTGGGACCGCAACTCCGACATCTTCTGGGCGGCGATCCGGGAGGATTACGAGATGATGGAGAGCATGCAGTCCACCCTGCGCTCCGGCGCCAATGCGGACCTGGTCTTCGCCGAGTTCGAGCATTCGGTGCGCTGGTTCCACGAGGCGATGGCGCAGGCGATGGGCGCCACGCCCGGCTACCTGCAGGCGGCGGAACGGGCCGGCGCCGCCTGAGCGCCCCGCCTGCCACCATTGCGCTGCCGCCCCACCGCCCTATCATCCGCCGCGACGAGGTTCGGCAGCGAGGATGAGATCATGGCGGAAGCGGCCACCACGAAGGCGGATCCGGCCGCATCGGCGGCGGACAGCCCGGTGCGGCGCGAGAATCGCGACGGCATCGCGATCCTGACCCTGCAGAAGCCGGCGACCCGCAACAGCCTGTCCAGCGCGACGATGAGCGTGTTGCAGGAGATGCTGGCGGCCTGCGCCGGCGACCCGGCGGTGCGGGTGATCGTGCTGGCGCATGAGGGGCCGGCCTTCAGCGCCGGCCACGACCTGCGGGAGGTGTCCGGCCTGATCGCGGCCCGCGACACCGACGCGCAGCATGCCCTGCTGACCCAATGCTCCACCCTGATGCAGCAGGTGCAAAAGATCACCAAGCCGGTGATCGCGGAGATTGCCGGGGTCGCGACGGCCGCAGGCTGCCAGCTCGCCGCGGCCTGCGACCTGGTGGTGGCCGGCCGCTCCGCCCGCTTCGGCACGCCGGGGGTGAATATCGGCCTGTTCTGCTCCACACCGATGGTGGCGCTGAGCCGGGCTGTCGCCTCGCCAAAGCATGCGATGGAGATGCTGCTGACCGGCGAGCTGGTGGACGCCGAGCATGCCTTCCGGATCGGCCTGGTGAACCGGGTGGTGGACGATGCGGGCCTGCGCGACGCGACCCTCGCCCTGGCGGCGCAGATCGCGTCCAAGTCGCAGGCCACGATCGCGATCGGCAAGGCGGCCTTCTACCGCCAGCTCGGCATGCCGCTGGCCGAGGCCTATGCCTTCACCAGCGACGTGATGGTCGGCAACCTGGCCATCGACGATGCGAACGAGGGGATCTGCGCCTTCATCGAGAAGCGGGCCCCCAGCTGGTCGGACCGCTGAGCGAATGAGCACAGAGCAGCAGCCGGCACCGGCGGACGAAAGCTACAGCGACGACTTCATTCGCGAGGTGCTGCGCGACGGCCGCACCATCGCCATGGTCGGCGCCTCCGCCAACTGGAACCGGCCCAGCTTCTTCGCGATGAAGTACCTGCAACAGAAGGGCTTCCGGGTGATCCCGGTCAACCCGAAGGAGGCCGCTGCCGGCACCGAGATCCTGGGCGAGAAATGCTATGCCGCCCTTGCCGAGATCCCGGAGCAGGTCGACATGGTCGACTGCTTCCGCAATGCCGAGGCGGTGCCCGCGATTGCCGATGAGGCGATCGCCATCGGTGCGAAGATCCTGTGGATGCAGCTGGGCGTGCGCCATGACGAAGCCGCCGCGAAGGCGCGCGCCGCCGGCCTGCGTGTGGTGATGAACCGCTGCCCGAAGATCGAATATGGCCGCCTGTCCGGGGAGATCGGCTGGATGGGCCGCAATACCGGCGTGATCTCAAGCAAGCGCAAGCGCAAGGTCTGAGCGCACCGCCCGCCCCTTTTCGCCATCATCGATGCACATCCACCAACGACAGCCGCCCATAGGGAGAGAAACATGACCGACAAGCCCGGGTTCGAGACACTGGCCATCCATGCCGGCGCCGCCCCCGACCCGACCACCGGCGCCCGGGTGACGCCGATCTACCAGACGACTTCGTTCGTCTTCGACGATGTCGACCATGCCGCATCGCTGTTCAACCTGCAGGCGTTCGGCAACATCTACACCCGCCTCACCAACCCGACCAATGCGGTTCTGGAGGAACGGATCGCCGCGCTGGAAGGCGGCACCGCCGCGCTGGCCGTCGCGTCGGGCCATGGCGCGCAGTTCCTGGTCTTCCACACCCTGATGAACCCGGGCGACAATTTCATCGCCTCGACCCGGCTCTACGGCGGTTCCATCACGCAGTTCTCCTCCAGCTTCAAGCGGATGGACTGGCATGCCCGCTTCGTCGATGTCGACGACCATGCGGCGGTCGCGGCACAGATCGACGACCGCACCAGGGGCATCTTCGTGGAGAGCCTGGCCAATCCGGGCGGCGTGGTCACCGACCTGGAAGCGCTGGCGAAGATCGCCAACGACCATCAGATCCCGCTGATCGTCGACAATACGATGGCGACCCCGGCGCTGTGCCGGCCGTTCGAGCATGGCGCCCATATCGTCGTGCATTCGGCCACCAAGTTCCTGGGCGGGCACGGCAATTCCATCGGCGGCCTGATCGTCGACGGCGGCAATTTCGACTGGGGCGCCACCGACAAGTTCCCGCACATGACGGAACCGCAGACCAGCTATCACGGCCTGCGCTTCTGGGAGACCTTCGGCAATATGGGCTTCGCCATCGCCTGCCGCGCGGTCGGCCTGCGCGACCTCGGCCCGGCCATGTCGCCGTTCAACGCCTTCCTGATCCTGACCGGAATCGAGACCCTGCCGCTGCGCATGGAACGCCATTGCAGCAACGCCATGGCGGTGGCGGAATTCCTGAAGGGCCATCCGAAGGTGGAATGGGTCTCCTATGCCGGCCTGCCCGACGACAAGTACCATGCGCTGCAGCAGAAATACCTGCCCAAGGGCGCCGGCTCGGTCTTCACCTTCGGCGTGAAGGGCGGCTACGACGCCGGCGTGAAGCTGGTGGAGAATGTCGAGATCTTCTCCCACCTGGCCAATATCGGCGATACCCGCAGCCTGATCATCCATCCCGCCTCCACCACCCACCGCCAGCTCAGCGAGGAGCAGCTGAAGGCGGCCGGCGCGGGCCCCGATGTGGTGCGGCTGTCGGTCGGGCTGGAGACGGCGTCTGACCTGATCGCCGACCTGGACCAGGCGCTGAACGCCGGCTGAGCGGCGCGGCGGAGACGGCGCCGGATCAGCCGGTCGCCGTCTCCGCTGCGATCCAGTCCAGGAAACCGCGATTGCCGCCCTGCACCGGCAGTTGCAGGACGCAGGGGCAGTCGTAGGAATGGGCGGCCTTCACCGCCTCGGTCGCCCGCTCCGCCAGGTCGGTGCGGGTCTTCAGGATCAGCACGCATTCGCGGCCGGTCTGCACCGCCCCGTCCCAGTGGAAGACCGAGCGCATGCCCGGCAGGATGTTGGCGCAGGCGGCCAGCCGGGCTTCCACCACGCGGCGGCCGATCGCCTCCGCCTCGGCCTCGTCCTCCGTCGTCACGTACAGCAGCACCGCTTCCATCACTTCCTCGGCAGGTTCGGGGAGCTATGCCCCGCCGTTGCGGCGGGTGCGTTCGCGATCCTTGAACTCGGCGACCTTGCGCTCTTCCCAGTCGCGGTCGAAGGACGGCATGGCAAAGGTCCGGACCGCATGGGCCGCCAGGCCGATGCCCCAGCCCAGAAGCGGCCAGTAGAACCAGAGCTGGTCCGGTGCGGTCAGCAGGTTCAGGGCCAGGAGGAACAGGTTCACCGTCACATAGGCGGCAAGGTGACGATAGAAGCCGCGCAGGGTGTCGACATGCGCACGGGCGCGACGGTCAAGGTCGGCCTCGTGGTCGTCGCCGCGGTCCTGTCCTGTGCCTTGCTCTGGGCTCATGCCCATCCCCTCCTCTGTTCGGTCGGACACCGCCGGCCGGAGCCCGGATCAGGCACGCGCCGCGGCTTCCGCCGGCGCCCCGGTCGTCGCCGAGGCCGGCATCGGGTGGATCCGCCCGAACAGGTGCCACAGGCCCAGGCCCGTCACCACCACGGCCCCTGCCTGATGTATGGCGGCGACCGGCACCGGCACGACCAGCAGCAGGGTGACGATGCCGATCAGGACCTGGAGCACGACCGAAGCCAGGACAAGAGCCGCAGAGCGCGCCCCGCTGCCGCCGCGGGCCTGCCACCACAGCAGCAGGGCCATGGCCAGCACCAGATAGCCGATCACCCGGTGCTGGAACTGTACCGTCGTCACGTTCTCGAACAGGTTCAGCCAGCCGGGCGACAGCAGGTCCAGCCCGTTCGGGATCAGCCGCCCGTCCATCAGCGGCCAGGTGTTGTAGGTCATGCCGGCATTGATTCCGGCAACCAGCGCGCCGGCCAGGATCTGGACGAAGACGAGCAGCAGGAAAAGCCCGGCCAGGCGGGCGCCGCGCCGGTCGCGGCCCGGCGGTGCCGCAGCGCCGCCCTTCCCCCCGACCGCGCGTATGTGCAGGCAGTTCAGGGCCGTCCAGAACAGCCCGGCGAAGATCAGGAAGGCCAGGCCCAGATGCATGGCCAGCCGGTACTGGCTGACATCGGGACGGTCGACCAGGCCGCTCTGCACCATGAACCAGCCGACCGCACCCTGCAGGCCGCCCAGTACGAACAGGCCGACAAGGCGCGGCACCAGCCAGCCGGGCACCGCCCGGCGGACCAGGAAGTAGATGAAGGGCAGCGCGAAGGCGATTCCGATCAGCCGCCCGAGCAGGCGGTGCGAGTATTCGAACCAGTAGATCGTCTGGAAGTCGGCAAGAGACATGCCGAAATTGATCTTCTGGTATTCCGGGAAGGCCTTGTAGGCGGCGAATGCCTTCTCCCATCCCTCGTGGGAGAGCGGCGGCAACCAGCCCGTGACCGGCCGCCACTCCACCATCGACAGGCCGGATTCGGTCAGCCGGGTGATGCCGCCCAGCACGATCATCACGAAGACCAGCGCGGCCACCACCAGCAGCCAGGTGGCAATCGCCCCCAGGGCTCCCTCGCCGCCGCGGACGCCCCGCCCCACGGGGCGCGGTGTCCCGGTGGCCCCGGGCCGTGCGATCGGATCGTTCATGCTTGCCGCCATTCAGAATGCCGCTGCCATCCAGGGTCCATCCGACGGCAGGCCGCCGGCCGGACGGCACACCGGTCAGCGCTTCGTCCGCAATGGATGACCTTAGCGCGCGCCGCCCCGCTGGACAGGCGGCGCCGCGTCGCAGGCCGCAACGCCGCCCGGCGGCAGGTCAGTTGCCCGAATCGCGGCCGTTGCCATGGCTCTGGCGCACCCGCGCCAGGATCTCCGCCCGCGTGTCGGCGTCGAGCTTGTCCCGCAGTGCCGGTGCCAGCCCGCCGCCGCGCGGCGCGCCGTGAACCGGCGGGATGTCCAGGTCGGGACCCGGACTGTCGTCCAGGTCGACATGAAAGGCCGGATCCAGATCCGGTGCCTCCTTGGAATCCTCGCCCGCCGCGGCCGCCGACCATTCGCCGCCGCTTCCGGAGGCATAGGAAAGGTCCTCCTCGGCCAGGATGGCGTCGAGTTCCGCCAGGGCGTTGTCCTCTTCGGCATCGGGCCCCCGCGCCGGTCCGCCGCGCGTCATGCCGGCGGGCGCCTGGCGGCCCTGCCCAGGGCCGCCGCCAGCTGCCCGGCCGGCCGCATTGCCCTGCCGCGCTGCGGCAGCTTCCTGCGCTTCCTGCGCGACCCGACCGAGAACCTCGGCACGCCAGCGCTCCAGCTCCGCCTCCTCTTCCGCCGTGACCGCATCCGCCGCCCGGTCGCTGCCGGCACCGGCGCCCGCCCGCTCCGGCGCATCGACGGACGGGCCGTCGTCGATGACCTCGAAGCCCCCCTCGAACGCGCTGTCGAAGTCGCGCTCCGGATCCCCGTCCAGATCCCCGGCGTCGCGCGCGCCCTCCAGGCTGTCGCCCTCCGACTCCGCCTCCGGCGGCCCGTCGATCTCTCCGCCCAGGTCCAGGTCGGACAGGTCGAACGCATTCTCTTCGTCGGCTTCCGCGACTTCCTCGGCCTCGGCTGCGGCGACAGGCCCGAAACCGTCTTCCGCATAATCGTCGGCGGAGAACAGGCGGTCGGCGGTCATGCCTTTCTGCAGTTCCTCCTCGTCGAGCAGTTCGAACCGCGTGTCTTCCCCGCCTTCGCCGCCCGCATCGCCAGCCTCCCGGCCGTCTCCGGTCCCCGCCGCCGCCATGCCGGCGGCCTGCTCTGCCCGGATCAACTCTGCGATGTTGGCGATCGAGGACTGATTGAGAGGCGTATCCCCGTCGCCGGCCGCAGGGTCGTCGTCGGCGGTCTGCTCTTCGGCCGCCGCAACGGATTCCTCCAGCATCTCGGTCAGTGTCGCCAGGTCTTCCGGTGTCAGCCGGTCCCCGTCGATGCCAGTCAATGCATCCCCGGCCTGTTGCTCCGCCGATGCCTCGGCAAGCTCCAGCACCTCTTCCAGGGAAAGCGGCGACGCAGCCGCACCGACGCCCTCATCCTCCAGCAGCTCAGCGCCCAGGGCCCCGGAAACCGGCAAGCCGGCTTCCTCAGGACCAGCTTCGGCCTGGTCCGGTTCGGGCAGTCCCGTGTCCGGGGCACTTTCCTCCGCCGGCAGGCGGTCGGCCGCCGGAGCCGCATCCTGTGGCGCAACGTCCGGCACCGGCGCCGGCGCATCGCCGGCAGCCGCCAGGCCG
>MDTD01180880.1_pt1 | contig 27410 bp, 25 predicted proteins | sample 811221 | NCBI WGS metagenome assembly MDTD01 (sample SAMN05326646, study PRJNA326480) | marine metagenome | isolation source: seawater | place: Pacific Ocean: South West | collected 2011 | reverse complement strand
TGGCGGGCGAAGGATCCGGGGGCCGGTGTGCACTCCGCGCGGGGAGGACTGGACGAAGCGGGAGCGCGGGCGATGCGGCGGATCAACCGCGAGTTCTTTCAGCGGCGGATCGACGCCCGGGCCGGGACGGTTCCGGATAGCCTCGAGCACGCCTGGCGAGGTGAGATTCTCACTCCACCGATCAGGTGGACCGCCGGACAGAAGGGAACGACGGTGACGATGCCCCGCTACGCGCACCACGATCTCGCCCGTGCCGCCGGGGCCGCACGAGCTGAGTGTGCCGCGTGAGGTGGGCACGCCGCATGAGGCGGGTTCGCCCCGTCAGGAGCTTCAGGTGCCCTCGCTGCGTGCACCGCGAGAGCTTGGGGACGCCCCGTGACGCGTCCCTCGCGCAACACGCTTCTGTATACAGCCGAAATTTCACAGAAGCTGTTGACAAATAACAAAAACTGTACAAATAATGGAAAAAATTGTATTGAGAAAAACGTATGATTCTTGTTTTTTCCAGTGATACCGTTCTTTCTGACTGCGTCCACGTTGCCGTAGATGATGCTGTTCCCGTCCAGATCGAGTCCGATACCGACCAGTATTTTCGATGGTCCTCCGCAATCCTCCTTCCAGTGTCGGTGGCGATCGTCGACTGCCGGGGTGAGGCACCGGACGCGCTCGCGCGCCTCGACCAGGTGCTTCGCCGACTGCGGGGAATCCCCGTGCTGGCGGTCGTGGACCGCGGCGATTCGATTCTCGCCTATCAGGTCGGCGACCGTGGCGTCTCGGGATGGATTCCGGCGCCGTTTACCAGTGCGTCCGTACGGGAACGCCTGCTGGACGTACTCTCCCTCCCAACGGTTGTGGATCAGGCGAGGGAGGTCCCGCCGGAGCTGGTATCCCAGTTGGTAGGCGGCAGTCGCCGCCTCTCTGACCTCCGGCGGCTGATCGTGCGGGCAGCGGGCTGCGACGTCCCGATCATGGTGTGCGGAGAGACAGGCGTTGGGAAGGAAGTGGTTGCACGGGCGATTCACGGTGCCTCCTCCGTTGCCGACGGTCCGTTCGTCGCCGCCAATCTGGGCGCCCTCGCCCCGGGCGTCGTTGAGTCGGAACTCTTCGGGTCGCGGCGGGGTGCGTTCACCGGTGCGCTGGACAAGCCGGGCCTGTTCCAGTCAAGCCACGGGGGAACGCTGTTTCTCGACGAAGTCACTGAGATGCCGGTGGAGTTGCAGCCGAAACTGCTGAGGGCGGTTGAGTCGATGGAGATACGGCCGGTCGGCGGGCTGGCGCCGGACCGTATACGGGCCCGGATCGTCTCGGCGACGAATCGCTCGCCCGCGATCCTGCGGAGGACCGGACGCTTCCGCGTTGATCTGTGGTATCGACTCGCCGGTATCGTGCTGCAGATTCCGCCTCTGAGGGACAGGCCGGAAGACATCCCGGCGCTGGCGTCGGCGCTACTGGACCAGGCCGGTCACGGCGACGTGCGTCTGGCGCGGTCTGCGCTGCGTCTGCTGGCGGAGCACCGCTGGCCGGGGAACGTCAGGGAACTGCGCGCCACGCTGCTCCGGTCGACGGCACTCTCCGGACGGCGGGTACTCCGGGCCCAGGATATCGTGCTCGACACGACCTTCCTGTGAGGCTATCGAAGGCCGCGGATATCGAACGCCTGAATGACCGGTACGAGGGTTCCCTCCGGTGTTTCCGCGACGCTAACCAGCCGTCCTGCCACCAGAATTCTGTCGTTCCGGACGATGAGCTCCGGCGGCGGGTCCCGCGGGACGCGTTCGGCGACGCGGTCGGCGAAGACAGGGTCATCGAGGATCACGTAGGCGCTGTACATCTCGACAGAGTCGAGGCCGTTCCAGGCACCACCCACGAGTTCGACCTCCACGTAGAAGTCGTCGGGTTCCGTGGAGTACACGGTGATCGAGGCGGCGGTACCGTCGAGGACCAGAACCCGCTCCGCGAGTGCCTGGAGTTCCTCCATGTCGCCGGCTGCGCGGCTCACGTCTGCGAGCGACACCTCCAGGGACACTGCCTGCCGGAACGCCGACGGTGTGTCCAGGGACACCGCCGATTCCTGCGTCATCGCCGGCGCCGCAACCAGCGCCAGCACAGCCAGGGCGCGAAACAAGGTCTTCATATTGGCAGTATAGGTTGCTCAGAAGGTGAATACAACTGTACTCTTCACCTCATATGGGCCTGCTCAGCCGGGTCGACACCCACAGCACGCGACTACAGAATCATCGGGCGCTCATCATTGGCGGAAGCGGCGGCATCGGCCGTGCGGTTACCTATTCCCTGGCCTCTCAGGGGGCGGCGGTCGTTTGCCACGGCGGTCACAACCGCGGCAGGCTCGAGCAGGTGGTGTCGTATATTCAGCACCACGGCGGCCGTGCCCGGATGCTCTTCCAGCCGCTGGAATCCGCCTCCGACATCCTCCCCCGGCTCGACGACCTCGGCCGGATCGATATCCTCGTTGTGGCGATGGGGCCGGTGGACTACCGATCGATCGCCGATACCGATCCGGAGACGTGGCGTCGAATGGCGGAACTCAACCTGGTTCTGCCGGGACTGCTCATGTCACGGTTTCTCCCGCCGATGGTTAAGGCAGGGTGGGGGCGTATCGTGCTGTTCGGTGCGCCCCACGGTGACACACTCCGTGGATTCCGGACGATGGCGGCGTACGGCGCCGCAAAGACGGGACTCGCGGCGCTGTGCAAGTCCGCCGCGCTGCAGACGCAGGGGCAGAATGTGGCGGTGAATATGGTGGCCCCGGGGTACGTCGACACCGAGTATCTGACGGAGTCACAGCGGCGAACCGCCCGGCGTCGGTCTCCACGGGGAGTACCGATCGCGCCGGAACGTGTCGCACGCCTCGTGAGCCAGCTCGTCCTGGCGGAAGAGCCGGACATGAACGGGGCGATCATCGCCATGGATCAGGGGTTGGAATGAGGTGAGCTGGTTTGACAATTTCATCGGGCACATCTAATATGAATGAATCATTGGGAAGTACAGAACCGTATGAGCAATAACGACATCGTACCTGGCTTTGACGAAGAAAAGGACGAGAGCCTCAAGATTCGCCTTCAGAAAGTTGACAGTGTTGAAGGCTGCCTGGTGCTCTATCTGACCGGATACATCGATACCTACAACTCAAATTTCTTCCAGAAGCGGGTGAATCGCGCCGTGGAAGCGGGTTTTTCCCGGTTGATCTTCCACTGCGGTGGGCTCAACTACGTATCCAGTACCGGCATCGGCTCTTTCACCGCGTTTCTCAAGGCGGTGAAGCCCAAGGGTGGTGATCTGGTCCTGCTTGAGATCCAGCCGAAGGTGTACGAGGTCTTCCAGCTCCTCGGGTTCTCGCAGTTCTTCCATATCAAGGATTCGCTGGAAGATGCCGTGGAGCATTTTTCGCGTGGCGGCCAGATGCAACAGTCGTCCGATGTGTTTCCCAAGATCTTCAAGTGTCCGATCTGTTCGACCAAGCTCAAGGCATCCAAGCCGGGTCGCTTCCGGTGCTCCAACTGCAAGACGATCCTCGCCATTGACGCCGGCGGACAGGTGTTTCTCGGCTAGGTCGCAGTCGAACCCGACGCCGGTGCCCGGAGACCGGCACCGCAGGAATTCGAAGGAGACTCATGGGAGTGTTTGAACGCCTCCGCAGACTGATCCGGTCCAACGTCAACGACATGGTTCGCAAGGCCGAGGACCCGGAAAAGATGCTTAACCAGCTCATCATCGACATGAACAAGCAGCTCGTCGACGCCAAGCGCAACGTGGCGACCGCTATCTCGGAAGAGAAGCGGCTGCAGCGCCAGGTCGAGTCGCAGCACCAGAAGGCGAGCGAGTGGGAACAGCGCGCCATGACAGCACTTCGCGCCGGGAAGGAAGACCTGGCACGGGAGGCGCTGCAGCGCAAGAAGCGCGAGTCCGACTACGCCACACAGCTGCAGGAGCAGTACGACAAACAGCACGAGGCCGTTGAAGGACTCAAGGCATCGCTGCGGGACCTGCAGGGACGCATCGAGGAAGCGCAGCGGAAGAAGAACCTGCTTGTTGCGCGGGCGAAGCGTGCCGAAGCGCAGAAGAAGATCCAGGAAATCATCACCGGTCTTGGCAATACCTCAGCCTTCGACGCGTTCGACGAGATGTCGAAGCGCGTGGAACAGCTGGAGCTGGAGAACGAGTCTCTGGCCGAAGTCGCCGAGAGTCCCGCTGACCTCTCTCTCGAGGAAAAAATCGCGGCGCTGGAGCAACCGAGCGACGATGCGATGCTCGACGACCTGCGCAAGAAAATGTCGCTCGAGGATCAGCGCGGCTCGACGAACACCGCCGACGGCGCCGCGGGCACGGCGGCAGGTGGTGACGACGATATCGACGCTTCCCTCGCGGAGCTGAAGAAGAGGCTTCGCAGCCAAGAGTAGAGACGGGTGCGTCGCATTTTCGTCGTCGATGCAACCGGATCCACCCGCACCGTCGCCGCCGCCCTGGCGGCGACCCCCGACTGGCACACGACAGACACACGACCGCAGATCGATGGCGCGCCGGCGATCGTTGTCGCCCCGGTGACCCTTGTCCGTGCCGCCGATATTCACGGATATGCGGCCGTTGAATGGCTGCCGTACGGACCCGCCGAGGCGATGCTCACCGCGTTTCTCCTGGGTGCAGCGGACTACCTTCGCACGCCGCTCTCTCTTCCCGAGGTGCAGGCGCGCGTGGCACGGCTGGCCCGGGGGCTTTCCGGGCGAGCGGATCTCGGGTCCGTGGTGACGATTGAGGGAGAAGCGGTGGTCCTGCCCGGTTCGCTCCACGAGATCTGGGCGCTGCTCGATCGACACCGGGGACGAATCGTCGACCGACCGGCGATCGCGGCGTGCTGCGGCATGACCGATGGTGCGGAATCACGGGCCGTGGACATGGCGGTGTCGCGTCTTCGGCGGCGGGTGGAGCCGCTCGGAGCCACGATCGAGACGATCCGCGGTCGTGGCTACCGCCTCCGGCGCTGATTCTTTCATTCTTTCCAATTCAATTGTGGACAACCTGTGGAAAACTGTGGATACCCGGGGTCGAATCCGGTCACGCTGTGCGTGTTGCATGGGCGCGAAATCGCCACCATTCGGTGGTACCAATTGGTTGCTTCTGTAAATCATTTCATTGAAATAAGTTATATACTGTCAAGTCGAGAGGTGGGGGGCTGGTGTGTCAATTTAACCCGGAAAACCCGTGTCCGCAGCTCCCACCGCCCGGGGCCGGCTGTGGAAAAGCTGTGGAAAACCTGTAGTCTCTATGCTAATCTTGGGATCCGGTGAAACACGCACTGTTGCTCCCGCCGCTGATCCTTCTCGTCATGACCGGACTTGTCGTGGCCTTCGGTACGCTCCTGGCGGTGGTCGGCGTGAGCGTGTCGGCGCTCCCGACGGTGTTGCCTCCGGTACTCCTCGTTTCGGTGTCCCTCGCGGTGGTGACGGGACTGAATCGTGCCATCCGTCGCCCGCTGGCGGCCGTTCCGGCGTTTCTCCTTGTTCTTGTAACCGTCGCTCTGGTGACCGTCGGCGCCCATCTGCTGTACACCCTCCGCGGCCCTGTGGACTCGGCAGTGGTTACCCGCGCCGCCGAGCGCGGGTCGATCCTACCGCACACGATCTACCACGGATCCCGCTTTGCCGTTGTCGTCGCCGACCAGACCGGTGCCGATCTCTCCGATGTGGTGGTGATCGACTATTGGTCCACCGCCTCCGCCCGCGTGAACCGCTATCCGGCAGCCTACTGGAATCGCGCCGACGGGCTGCTGATTCTCCCGGACGGACCCGACGTCCCCACGGATCGGCTGACCGGGTTCGGCCGTCCTGAGCTTCCCGCCGTGGTTCGGAATTCGATCGACGATGTCCTGATCTTCGTGGATCACATCGAACGGTCGTGGCGAGCGGCGCTTCCGCCCCGTCTGCAGGAGGTGCTTCCGTCGGTCGCCGCCGCCGCTGCCCGACCGGCGCTCACCGTCCTCGTTGTTGCCCTCGCCATCGCCGCCGTGTGGACACCGGTCCGATTCAGTCGCTGGCCACTGTTGAACGTCGTGGTGGCTGTGGCGTACCTGCGCCTGCTCGTGGCGGTTCCGCGGATCGCATGGGTCCCGTGGCTCGAATCCGCCGTGTGGCGACGCGCGCCCTCGTGGGTCGTCGACGACCGCGTCCTGCTGATGTGGGCGGCGATGGCGATCGTCCTGCTGATCGCGGCTGTCGCCCTTCCGTCGCTGACACGCTGGCGGCACGCGATGCACTACCAGGAGAACGCGACGTGAGTCCTCGCGGACGGTTCTTCACCGTGTTTGCGGTTTCGGTCCTGGTGCTTCTGGGGCTTGCGATTCTCGATGCGACTCACCGCGTTGCGGCAGTGGCGCCGATCGACCAGTTCCGGGGCTCGTTCTGGTTGCTCGCATGGCTGCCGTTCTTTTTCGATCATCTGTCCATCGTTGTGGCGGTGACCGCCGTGGTGACGTTTTCTCTGGTGATCGATCCCTATGACCTGGGTGGTACCGGCCGGTTGATGCCGGCGATCCGCTCGGTTCTGATCGGGATCCTCATCGTCGGTTTGGTGAACGGGTTGTGGTTCGGCCTGTTTGGTCCGTCGGTCCACATGCGCCTGGACAGGATCGCGTACCGCAGTGATGTCGCGCGAAGCGCGCGGGAACGGGCGGATACCTACGAGGCGCAGGCGCGCTATGAGGCGGCGCTCGCGGAGTTGAGGCTGTACCGTTCCGTCGTGGGGACCTCCACGGAGCTCGAACGGTCGATCGAACGCCTGGAGATCGCGGCGGGTCAGGCGCGGCGGGATGCACGTGAGGCGAGTCTCACCTCGCTTCCGGAACGGGTTCCCCGCGCGTTCGAGGTCGAGGGCCTTTCGGTGCCCGATCTTGTGAGCCGGGCGCGCGATGCGCTTTCCGATGGTCAGTTCTATACCGCCCACTACTACGCCAGCGTGGCCGCCAGACAAAGCACGTTTCGCCGGGAGGACGCGTTGCAGATCCAGGCGGAGGCGCTGAACGCGATCGAGGACGGAATTCGTCGTCGTCAGGAGGCGGGGCAGCAGTCGCTGTTCCAGGACAAACTGGCGGCGTACCAGCTCATGCAGCGGGGAGAATCGGATCCCCGGGCGCTCGTCGAGGCCTACTACCGCTTCGAGGACCTGGCCAATCGGGCGCCGGACGACCCGGACGTGATCCGGTATCGCCGACTGACGCAGGAGCGCCTGAAGGCGGTCACCTTTTTTGTGGATGAGGCGGTGCAGGCACAGGCGCTTCCCGGACGCCGGAACGTGGCGTTTTTCAATCCGCGACTCGCGGATCGCCGGGAGCTGGTGATCGTCGGCTCCGTGGTAACCGCGCCGGCGGGAGACTTCTTCTACGATGTGGAAATCCTGCGCTGGCCGAAGCAGGGGGCGGAGGGTGGCGTCACCCATCTGCGGGTCCCGTATGGAAAACGGATCGGCGACATGCTGGCGCTTCGGTCGATCCAGCGATCCGGAGGACCGGAACACACCGAGCAGTACGTGATCGACCCGGAATACCTGGAGGGGCAGCCGGACGACACCACGCTCGGTGAACTGGTTCCCCTCCAGCTGGACATGGATGAGATCATGCTGGTTGCCGGCGGCGTTCCCGCGCTGAACACGCTGAGCCTGGTAGACCTGGTTCGGGCGCCGGCTGCGCTCGCCAATGCCGGCGAGTCCGTGGCGCCGGCGGGATCCGAGCTGATCGAACGCATCGTCCGGATCATCGGCTATTTCGTTCTCGCGTTTTACGCGATCTCCCTGGGGTGGCGGTACCGAAGCCTGTACCTGGGGCGTCCACCGCTCCCCATTCTGCTGCTTGTGCCCGTCCTTCCATGGGCGATCTGGTGGACGGTATCACTCGTTCGCGTGGTGCTGGACGTCCTGATTCGCACTGTGGCGCCGTCGGGGTCCGCCGGTGCGACGATCCCGCTGGTAAGCGCGGTGATGCTGATCGCCCTTCTCGTTGCCATCACCTCCCTCGCCCGACAGACGATCGAACCATGAGACCGTACATCGGCCGTATCGCCGGTGTCGCGATCGGCGCGCTTGCGGGCCCGGTGGGTGCGGTGTTCGGATTCCTGGCCGGATGGCTGGTGGACCAGTTCCGTGCCTTCGGCGGTTCCGCAGGCCGGCTCGAACGATTTCTGGACCATCCCGAGGGCGAGCGTCCCGGGGCGCTGACCGATCGGTTTGCCGTTGCCGCCCTGGTCGCCGCGGTCGCTGAATCCGGTGGGCCGCCGCACCCGGCGCAGGTGGAACGCGCGCTCGCTGAGCCGTGGCCGACATCGGCGCCTCCGCGCCGCCGAAGACGGCTTCCCGGTCGGCAGGTGACCCTGGACCGGTGTCTGGGAAGCCGTCGGGAAGTGCCCGCTGCCGCGGTGGCGGTGCGGCTGTCCTCTTGGGGGCCGACGGAGGTCTCCGGACTCATGAATCTGCTCGTGGCGGTTGCCTGCGCCGATCCCCGCGGGATGAGTGCCGCGGAACGCGCGGCGATCGAGGAGGTCGGCGCGGCCCTGGGCGTGGATGCCGCGGTCCTGCGGGAACTGGAACGGCGCCACGGTGGGCTGGACCGGGAGGCGTGCCGTATTCTGGGCGTGGAACCCGACGCGGATGCCGATGCTGTCCGCCGTGCATTCCGCGGGCTGGCGGCGCAACTGCATCCGGATACGGCGGTGGGTCTGGAGCCGGGGCAGCAGCGCACGATGGAGGACGCATTTGTCCGGATTCGCGGCGCCTACGACCGGTTGCGCCTCCAGCTCGACGCGCGCGGCGAGGCGGGGACCGCGGCCGGCGAGGAGGAGCGGTAGGCGGCGGCCGGGGGCCTTGCTCCGGACGCCGGCCACCCGGCTGGCGGGCCCCTCAGTCCGCCACGGTTACGCGCTGAATGTCGGCCCCGAGGCTGCGCAGGCGCCGGGTCAGATGCTCGTACCCGCGTTCGATCTGGTACACGTTGTGGATGACGCTGTTTCCCTCGGCGCAGAGGGCGGCGATCACCATCGCCATACCGGCCCGGACGTCCGGCGACGTGAGCTGAGACCCGGTGAGTGGCGCCGGGCCGCTTACCACCGCCCGGTGGGGGTCGCAGAGAACGATTCTGGCGCCCATGCCGATCAGCTTGTCCACGAAGAACATGCGTGACTCGAACATCTTCTCGTGAATGAGGACCGTCCCGGTCACCTGAGTCGCGACCACCGTAACGATACTGGTGAGGTCCGGCGGAAACCCCGGCCACGGACTGTCGTCGATCTTCGGAATCATGCCGCCCAGGTCCGTCTGGACGGTGAGCTTTTGATCCGCCGGAACGTGGATCGTCTGGCCGTCGACCTCCCAGTCGATCCCGAGCTTGTTGAACGCGATGCGCGTCATTTTGAGCTGCTCCGGCGCCGCGCGTTCGATGGTGATCGATCCACGGGTGGCCGCGGCCAGCCCGATGAAGCTTCCCACTTCCATAAAATCGGCGCCGATCGAGAACGATGCACCGTGGAGTCGCGGAACGCCGCGGATGCGCAGGATGTTGGATCCGACCCCGGAGATATCGGCGCCCATCGCGTTGAGCATTCGACACAGATCCTGGACATGGGGTTCGCTGGCGGCGTTCTCAATCACGGTGTCGCCGTGGGCGCGGACCGCCGCCATGATCGCATTCTCGGTCGCAGTGACCGACGCCTCGTCAAGGAATACATTCGCGCCCGTGAGCGTGCCGGCCTCCAGGTGGAACGCGCCGTCGACCTCGACCGTTGCTCCCAGCGCCTCGAGTGCCAGAAAGTGGGTGTCCAGGCGGCGGCGTCCGATGACGTCGCCACCGGGAGGTGCAAGCGTTACCGTGCCGGTGCGGGCCAACAGCGGTCCCGCAAACAGAATCGAAGCCCGAATCCGACTCGCCATCTCCGGGGATATCTCGGAGGTCGTCAGACCGGCGCTGTCAAAGCGCCACGTGTTCGGGCCCTCCTGCTCGGCGGATACGCCGAGACTCCGGAGTATGGAAACCATCACGTGAACGTCCTCGATATCGGGGACGTTACCCAGAACGACCTCTTCGTCGGTGAGAAGCGTGGCGGCGATACAGGGAAGGGCGGCGTTCTTGTTTCCGCTCGCCTGGATCGTTCCGTGAAGCGGGTTTCCGCCGTTTATGATGTACTTGTACATAGGTTCAGAGTCCTTCAATGCCGTCGACGTATGCCGGCTGTTGTAGCAGGGGATTGGCCTCCAGGTGAATACGAATCCGGTACAGATTGCCGTCTACGGCGATGTCGTGGGCGAAATCCCACGCCGGCAGCCCGAGGTCCAGTGAAAGCTCGGTGATCCGCGGCACGTTGACCACGTCCCCGGGGAGTACATCCCGCGCCGGTACCGCTCCCTCGATCGGCGAAAGCGCGGCGTCGGCGACGGAGATCCACTCGCTACTGCCGTCCCGGGCCAGACGCTCCTCCAGGTGCCCGAGCACCGCATTCAGTGCCCGCAGGAGGGACACGGATCCGGCGTGCACGAAACTGTCGCCGTTCCACCGAAAGGCGTCGACGATCACCTCCCGGCGACCGGCGGCGTCAAACACCACCGCTGTCTGCGTCATCTCCCGCAGTCCGTCCCCGTCGAGATCGTGAATTCCGGTGCGTTGCACCGCCGAGACCGGGATGCGCAGCACGTACGGACTGTCGCGGCGGGCGATCACGATGAGCGCTTCTTCGCGCTCCGTGTCCGCCAGGCGCGCGCGGAATCCGTTGGGCCGATCCGCGGCCGCGTCGATGAACAGCGGCTCCAGGCGCCGAAGATCCCCGGCACCGCTGACCGGATAGGCGGCCTCACCGGCGGCTACCACCATGCGGTCACCGATTCCGAAGAGCCCCATCGCCACCGGATCCGGCGATCGTCCGGCCCGCGGCGGAGGCACAAACCACCCCACCGCCGGCGTGCCGTCGGTCTCCAGGACGGTGTAGGCGGGATCGACCACCGGGCGCAGCGCCACCACCGCCGTGGCCGGGCTCAGATCCTGCCGCTCCCCGCCTCGTTCCGCCGGCATCGCACCGGTCTCGCCGTCCGCGGGCGTCGTCGCCGGTACGGCAACCGTCTCCGCGCCACCGGATGCGCCGGGGGACACGCAGCCCGACAGCGCGAGACCGGCAGCGACGACCAGGCAGAGCGACAACCACAGGGTGTTGGTGGGGTACAGAGATCGGCGGGAGCGCATACTTGCAGCAATGGTATCGCTTGGCTACAGTGGGGCGCAACATGAAAGTGATGAAATTCGGCGGCAGTTCCCTCGCCGACAGCAACCGCATTCGCGGTGTGGCGGCGATCGTACGGGATGCCATGCAGGACGAACCGGTGGCGATCGTGCTGTCGGCAATGAAGGGTGTGACCGACAGTCTCATTTCTGCCGCCCGGAGCGCGGAGCTCGGCGACGCCGGGTACCGTGAGGCGCTCGAGGAACTCCGTCGTCGCCATCGCGAAACGATCGCGGATCTCATCCCCGGCGCCGCCGGCACCGCCGTCATCACCGGTGCCATGGACCTCATCGACGAGCTTGCGGATCTCCTGCACGGTGTCGAACTGATCCGCGAGTGCTCCGATCGCACCATGGACCTGGTGCTCAGCTTCGGCGAGCGCCTCAACTGCCACACGGTGGCGGCATTTCTGAGCCACGAGGGGGAGCCGGCCGAGTTTGTCGACGCCCGCGAGATCATCGTTACCGACACCACCCACGGGAGCGCCGTGGTGGATTACGCCGAGACGTACCAGCGAACTGCCGCGCGACTGCACCGCTGCGCCGGCGTACCGGTGATCACCGGATTCATCGCCTCCTCGGAGGACGGGTTTACCACCACCCTGGGACGCAACGGCTCGGACTACACCGCGTCCCTGGTGGGTGCCGCGATCTCCGCCACCTCCGTGGAGATATGGACCGACGTGGACGGCGTCATGAGCGCCGACCCGCGCTTTGTCGAACAGGCGTTCGTCATTCCCGAGATCAGCCTGCAGGAGGCGATGGAACTCTCGTACTTCGGCGCCGAGGTGATCCACCCCTACACGATGCTGCCGGCCGTGGAGCGCGACATCCCCTTGTGGATCAAAAACACGCTCAACCCCACCGTGCGCGGCACGCGAATCAGCGGACACCCGGTTCACCACGATCGGCCGATTACCGGTCTGGCCTCGATCGGGAACGTGGCGCTCATCAACGTGGAAGGCGGCGGCATGCTCGGTATTCCCGGCATGGCGTCCCGTGTCTTCGGTGCCCTCGCCAAGGCGGGGGTCAACATCATCATGATCTCGCAGGCGTCGAGCGAGCACAGCATCTGCATCTGCATCCGCGAGTCGGAGCTCGAGCGGGCCAGCCACGTGCTGCGGGAGGAACTGCGCGAGGAACTCGACCAGCGGCGGATCGACCAGTTCGAGGAACAGCCGGGCCTGGAGATCGTTGCGGTGATCGGTGCCAACATGCGCGGTCGCCCCGGCATTTCCGGCCGTCTGTTCAGCGCCCTGGGCTCCCACGAAGTCAACGTTCTCGCGATCGCCCAGGGATCCAGCGAGATGAACATCTCCTTCGTGATCGACCGGAACGACCGCAAGCGTACGCTGAACGTGGTGCACGACGCCTTCTTTGTGGAGGATCTATGAGGTTTGTCAGTACCCGCGACCGGAGCGGCCGGGAGGTGAGCTTCGGCGAAGCGATGTTCCGTGGGCTCGCACCGGACGGCGGGCTCTATCAGCCCACCACGGATCCGGACCTGCGGGCGCTCATACGCAGTTTCGGGGCCGACATGTCCTTTGTGGATCTCGCCGGCGCCCTGATCCAGGGGCTCTTTCCCGAAGAATACGACGCCGCCTCGGCACGGGATCTCGCGCTGCGCGCTTTTCCCTTCGCTCCACAGCTCCGGCGTCTGGAGCCGGGGGTTGTTCTGCTGGAGCTGTTCCACGGACCGTCCTGCGCGTTCAAGGACTTCGGCGCGAGCTTTCTCGCCGCCTCCATGGAGGAACACCTGAAGGCGCGGGGCGAGCGGGCTACGATCCTCACCGCCACCAGTGGTGACACCGGTAGCGCCGTCGCCCAGGCGTTCCACGGGAGGGAGAACATCGACGTGGTGATCCTCTACCCGTCCGGCAGGGTGAGTCCCCTCCAGGAACAGCAGCTGACCACCCTGGGCGGCAACGTGCTGGCGCTGGAGGTGACCGGGTCGTTCGATGACTGCCAGCGGATGGTCAAAGATGCCTTCGTCGACGAAGCGCTCAACGATCGGCTCAACCTCACCTCTGCCAACAGCATCAACGTGGGTCGCCTGATACCGCAGAGTTTCTACTACATCTACGCGTTCGCGCAGCTCAAGGAAGAGGTCGAGGACGAGATCGTGTTCGCCGTACCCAGCGGGAACTTCGGAAACCTCACCGCGGGGGTTTTGGGATGGCGCTGGGGGATGCCGGTGTCGGAGTTCATCGCGGCGACAAACGCCAACGACGTGGTGCCGCAGTACCTGGACACGGGCGTGTTTACGCCCCGTCCCTCACTCAAGACGCTGGCGAACGCGATGGATGTCGGGAACCCGAGCAATTTCGAACGGCTGCAGGCGATCTTCGCCGACGGCATGCTCGACATTAACAGCCTGATCTCCGGCGTGGCGGTCTCCGACGACCTGATCCGCCGCACGATGAGGGACGTCTGGGAGCGCGACGGCGAGCTCGTGTGTCCCCATACCGCCACCGGTGTCTACGCCGCCCGGGAGCGGTTGGCGGCGGAACCCGGGAGCGACGCCACGGTGGTGACTCTCGCGACCGCGCACCCCGCCAAGTTTGTTGAGGTCAGTCGCGAGGCGGTGGGCGTGGAACCCGAGATTCCGGAACGCCTGGCGCGGCTCCTCGACCTCCCGAAAGAGTCAGTGGTCATCGAACCGACGGTCGACGCGTTACGGGCGGTGCTCCTCGACCGCTACTGAGCCGGTGGCAGACGCCCACGGTCTCAGCCGCGACTGCCCCGGTGGCCCGTTCCGCCGGGTGGCCTACTCCACGTACAGGTCCACCAGACGACGGACGCGGTGCTCGTCACGGTTGTGTCGCGCGCGCTTCAGGTAGCGGCGGTACACGCGGCAGGCGCGATAGTAGCCGTCGGGACCGCGGAAGGTTGAACTCAGGTCGCAGCGGTACACCTCCAGCAGCTGGGGGAACAGCGGCGACGCCATGATCGGGTCGCGGCGGTGGTCGGGCAGGCGTTCGAGCGCTCCGGGCATCATGTGATGCCGAACAAGCCAGCCGACCGTCGAGATCTCTTCCGACGACATCTCCAGCCGTTCCATCAGTTTCCGAGCCAGGTCAGCGCCGATCTCGGCGTGGGCGTTGAATCGACGGTGCCCGTCAGGTTCTGCGAACGGCTTCCCGGAGTCGTGGAGCAACAGCGCCAGGCTTACGGAGAACGCCGGTGTCTTGCGGTATTTGAGCGTCTCAAGGCTGTGACGCCACACGTTGCCCTCCGGATGCCCTTCCTTGCTGTGGTCGGTGCGGTTCATGGGAGCCAGCTCGGGGAGTGCCTCCTCCACGTATCCGCTCCGGTAGAGGATGTCGAGGCCCCGCCACGCGAAGCGTCCGGTGAGAATCTGTTCGAGTATCAGTCGATGCCAGAGGCCCGGCGCACCGGGCTCAGGCGACCAGGTCGGAACATCGCGGGGGTACCCGGCAGGGACCAGGGGAAACCGGGCGGCGATAATCGCGGCGGTCAGGCCGTCCATGCCATCCACCGGCACCGGCTCGACATCGGTGTCGGCGACCGGGGATTTTGCCGGTGTCATAAGACGCCCGCGGGCCTCCGCCAGCGATTCGTACAGACCGGTGGGATCGGCGAAGGCGCGGCGGTCGGGATCCCAGGAAAAGGTGTTCAGCGGATGGGCCGTGGGTCCGTCGGCTTCACCGAATCGCTCAACGCTCCGGACGAGTATGCGGCGACCGTCGAGGCGCACAAGCGCGTCCCACCCGGGTAAGCCGGGGAAATCCACGTGGTCGAATATGGTTGCCAGCTCGACGATCCCGGCGGTTGTTTCGATCGTTGAAACCGCGCCCGCGGGCATGCGGAAGAACACCTCCAGGGCGGATACGCCGACGAGGCGATACGGGACGGATCGCTCCATGAGCTCGGTGATACGCATCGTCCTTCACACCATACTGCGCCGACTCGCGCTCAGTCCAGTTCGGCGGCGAGTTCGGGACGGTCCAGCGTTATCAGCATGGCCCTGATGTCGTCGTCCACCTGCCTGACGAAGTGGTCGTCGGAGGTCTCCGTATGGGTCCGGGCGTAGTCGGGGATGATCTCCGGTCCCCGGACATGGTCGCGGTTCCGGGACTCAACGACGCCATGGCGGAGCCACAGGAGCAGCCTGCCGAACTCCTCCCGCGAGTCCGGGCTCAGGTCTTCACCGGAGGCGTGCCGTGACCGGTACTCGCCGAGACGGATCGCTCGGTCGTACGCGTCCACCGCGGAACGCCGGTCCTCCTCCCGGATAACGTTGGCGCCGATTCCTTCGATGTCGCCGGGCAGATAGACGCGGTCCGGGGCACCGGCGGCCACGGCGACCAGTCGGTCCCGGGCGGCGACCATCAGGCGACGGATCTCGGGGCGGAGGACGTCGAAATCGAAGGTGCTGCGGATGGCTTTGTTCCGTTCCCGGAACTTCGCCTCGTTGCGCATGATGGCGTACAGGTTCCGGCGGAGCAGCCACGCCGGGACCAGCAGGTTGAGTCCCTGGGGAACCGGCCGGTCACTATCGGCGAGAAGCTCCCGGGGCAGGTCGGACACCAGCGAGAACGGGAACGCCATCCGCTGTGGTGCTGTCACAATGCCGGTTGCCAGGACGCTGTACGGCGCGTCGCGAAAGTTGGCGGGAAACTTCACCGCGCAGTCAAGGCCGAAGAACATCCCCTCGCCGGGCCAGATCTCCTGATCCGGCGCCCGGGACGTGTGGTTGCTGCCCACGTTGGCGCCGTAGCCGACGTTGCCGCGGCCCTGGGGCCAGAACGCGGCGATCACCAGCGACTGGTGGTGAGCCGCGGTGAAGGGACCCACAAAACTCGCCGTGACCTCGCCTTCGCCGATGGAGCTGTTGGGCCCCACGATCGACTCGCTCACCTTTCCGTGACGTTCACCGTGGGTATGCTCCATCATCACACTGCGCGTGATCAGGGCGCCGCTTTCCACCACCGTTCCCCACTGAACGATCGCGTCCCGGACCGCTGCGGCGCCGGAGATCCGGGTGACCTCGTTCGGGCCGCTGAGGATCGTTGAGCCGCTGATGATCGCCCGCTCTCCGACCCGGGCGGATGGGCCGATCCAACTCGCGGTGATCGTCGCCTCGTCCACGCGGCATTCCGGTCCAATGTACGACCACGGCAGGTCTGCATAGCGACGGTAGTCCGCAACGAAGCGCCGATAGCTGTCCAGATTCCCGTCACTGTCCCCCGGTGCCGGTTCCAGGATCCGGTGGGCGAGCTTGTGGTCGATATCGGCGAATACCGGTATCCCGCGGCCCCCGGTCTCGATCCCCACCTCCAGAACGAGCCCGTTCCCGAAGGACGGCGCGGCTCCATCGTGACGACCGGCCACGCGGCTCCCCACCAGCGTCACACCGCGGTCCACGACGGTGTGTTCGACCAGCGGACAGCGGTAGACACGGCATTCGTTTCCGATGGCGGCCTCCCGGAGTGTGGAGTGGTAGATCCCCGCCGGGAGTCCATCCTGATCGTGAAACGCCCCCAGCACGCAGCTCCCGATGAAGTGCGAGCCGTGGACGCGTTCGGTGACGAACTCGTGGGCCACCCGGATGGCGGACCAGTCGGTGGATACGTTGCCCTGCGCCTCCAGGTGTCGGATTTCCTCCGGCCGCAGTGGTCTGGTGTTATCCGCCAGGTGCACGGGAACGCCTCCCGAGGTCGCGAGAAACCGCACCGAACGGATGAATTCGCTGCGATTGATGTCCGGGAGCTGGAAAACCATGCGCACAATGTACATGATGATTTTATGTTGCGGAAGCTGAGCCGCGAGGAACGGAGCTGGGTCGCCTACGACTGGGCCAATTCGGCCTATTCGATCGTGATCACCACGGCGATCTTTCCTCTGTTCTACGAGAGTATCACGCCCCCTGAGATCTACGTGAGCACCTGGGGATACGCAAACAGTATCGCCAGTCTGGTGGTCGCGGTTCTGGCTCCGGTGCTGGGAACGATCGCCGACTACTGGGGACGGAAGAAGAAGTTCTTCTCGGTGTTCTTTCTGCTCGGTGTGATCACCACGGTGAGCCTGGTCATGGTCGGAGAGGGGCAGTGGCTCCTGGGACTCGTGCTCTACGTGGGATCGGTGATCGGTTTCTCCGGGGCAAACCTGTTCTACGACAGTTTTCTCGTCGATGTGAGCGCCGAAGAGCGAATGGACTGGGTCAGTGCGACCGGTTTCGGGTTCGGGTACGTGGGGAGCGTCATCCCGTTCGTCGCCGGGATCGTGCTGATCGTCATGGCGGAGCAGCTGGGACTCACGACGATGGCCGCCACCCGTGTTGCGTTTCTGATCACCGGCGTCTGGTGGCTTGTGTTCGGCATTCCGCTGTTGCGGAACGTGCGTCAGGTCTACGGCATCGAGCCGCAGGCGCACCCGATCCGCGAGAGTTTCGCCCGTCTGGCACGGACCGTGAAACACATTCGACGCTACCGGGCGGTGCTGGTGTTTCTGCTCGCCTATTTTTTCTACATCGACGGCGTCGATACGATCATCCGCATGGCGACACCGATCGCGCGTGCCATGGGCATCGACTCCAACATGCTGCTGGTCGTGCTGCTGGCGATCCAGATCGTGGCGTTTCCGTTCGCACTGCTCTACGGCCGCCTCGCGCAGCGGTTCGGGGCGTGGCGCATGCTGTTTGTCGGCATCGCGGTCTACGTGGGGGTGGTACTCGTGGCGTTCTTCCTCCCCTCGGTGGACAACATGTCAACGCGTGCCGCGATGTTCTGGGTCCTGAGTATGATGGTCGCCTCGAGTCAGGGTGGTATTCAGGCGCTCAGCAGGTCGGTGTACGGGAAACTGATACCCAAGAAAAACAGCGCGGAGTTTTTCGGGTTCTACAACATTTTCGGAAAGTTCGCGGCGATCATGGGCCCCTTCCTGGTGGCGTTCTTCACCCAGGTCACCGGCCAGGAACGCTTCGGTATTCTGAGTGTCCTGATTCTCTTCGCCGTCGGCGGGGTGGTGCTGGCGATCGGTGGCGACCCGGCGGGACAGCGGATCGGCGACACCTGAGGGTGTGTCGCGATCCGTCCCGAAAGGACTCGACGGGCGGTGCTCTCCGCCCGGCGGTTATCGGCGATTGCCGAGAAAACGCAACAGAAACAGAAACAGGTTGATGAAGTCCAGGTAGAGCTTCAGCGCCCCCATGATCGAGACGCGCATGTAGTCGGCCTCGTCGGCGGACGCGCTCATCTGGTCGGACCAGCGCTTGATCATCTGCGTGTCGTAGGCGGTGAGCCCCATGAAGAGGAATACGCCGATGAACGAGATCACGTAGTCGATCGTCTGGCTGCCGATGAACATGTTGATCAGTGAGGCGATCACGATTCCGATGAGACCCACGAACAGGTACTGCCCCATTCCACCCAGTTCACGGTTCGTGGTCACCGCGTACACGCTCAGGACGCCGAAGGTCGCCGCCGCAACGAAGAACGCCAGCGCGATGCTGGTGCCCGTGTACGCCAGAAAAATGACCGAGAGGGTCACACCGTTGAGAACGGAATACCCGGCGAAGGAGAGTGTCGCCGCCGTGGGACTCATCGTTGAGATGCGCGCCGACAGAAACCACACCAGCGCCAGTTCGCCGATGACCAGTCCGAAAAAGAGCCCTCTATTGCCGACGATCGCCCGAATGAGCTGGGTATTGCCGGCGACATACATCGCCACCACGCCGGTGATCGCGAGACCGAGCGTCATCCAGAGGTAGACGTTCCTGAGAATACTGCGCTGCCGTACAACGGCCTGTGAGAGTGTCTGTGCCTGATCCTGAAATGCCATATCGTTTTCCTCCGTTCGCGTTCGAACGCTTAGAAACTACCACCGGGTACACAAAAGTCAAGCACTCCGGCGACGGGAGGCGTGGTACAATCGTGTACGGACAGTACGAATATGGAAGACGTCACAATCGCAGACTCAGAACTCCACGAAGCGCTGTTCCGATCGTTTATTCGCCCCATGGTTGTGGCGGACCGGAACGGTCGGATTGTGGAGTGGAATCACGCCGCCGAACAGTGTATCGGCCTCTCCCGGGAATGGGCGGTTGGCCGACAGCTGTGGGAGGTACAGGCGGCGGTCGCGCCCGCCGCGATTCCCTACGAACGGGCCTGCGAGACCGCACGGGACACCTTTTTCCGTCTCGTGCGGCAAAGTGACAGCGAACACCACCCCTGGCGTGTCCGTTCCCACGGAAGCATCCTTTCCGCGCAGGGCGTGGTCCGGCAGATCCGATCCGAGATCTTCCCCGTATGGATTCGTCACAATCTGGTGATCGTCAGCACGCTCAGCGACCCCAGCGGCGACTGGTTCGCCGCCGGTGAGCCCGACGGCTGGGTAGCTCCCACGGCGTCGTAGGTCCCCCGGCTGGGTAGCTCCCACGGCGTCGTAGGTCCCCCGGCGCGGGAACCGGCAGCTACAGGCGGCGCAGTGTCGCCACCGCCGCGTCCCGCACCGCGGGCGGGGTTATCGCGCTCACAATGCCCCACGGACCACCGGTGAACGCGGGGTGGTCCAGACCGTAGAAGCTTCCGGGATGCAGAAACACCCCCGTCTCCCGAACCAGTCCCGTGGCGATCGCCTCGTCGTCGACCGTGCCAAACCGCTCGGCGGCGAACACCGGATCGATCCGCACGGGAATATGAATTCCGCTGTCGGCGTCGGTGGGTTCGATCCACGGAACCGAGCCCACGGCGCCGAGCGTCTCCCGACGCAGTACGGCGACTCGCCGGCGCAACTCCTCGTGGGCGGCTCCGGCTTCCTGATCCGCAACAAACGCTCCGGTGGCGGCCTCGGCAAACCCCGAGAGGGTCAGGTAGGTGTCGTGGGCCGTGTCGAGCGCGTCGAGCAACTCCTCCCGGGCGACCGGGTCGCCGCCCTCGACGGCGATCCATCCGAGCTTTACCTCCGGGGCGGCGCACAGCTTTGAGACGCCGTTGAGGTGGGCGATCGGCGCGCCGGTCTCCGGAGGGCGGTGAACGGCCACGGACCCGGTCGTGCCGTCGCGGAACAGGCTGAACACTTCGTCCAGGATCAGAAGCGTCCCGGCGGAGGCGCAGCGCCGGGCGATCTCGGCCACGAGGGAGTCAGGGTAGGTGATGCCGGCCGGGTTGTTCGGGCTGATGAGAACCAGCGCCGCCGGCGGTCGTCCCGGTGTGGGGTCCGACGCGGCGGAACCGGGTCCGGCGAGGACCGCGTCCACCGAATCGAGGTCCGGGAGAAACCCGGTTTCCGGCGGGCACCGGTACCACGTCGGCGTCATGCCCAACGGCTGCAGGATTCCCTCGAACAGCGGGTATCCCGGGAGCGGCAGGGCCACGGTGGCGCCGCCACCGGCGTCGCGCAGGACGCTGAACAGGAGCTGGTACGAGATGCTCGAGCCGCCGGTGAGAATGAGTCCGTCCGGCTCAACGGCGAGTCCCTCGGCGGAGTAGGCGGCGGCGATGGCGCTGCGCGCTCCTGGGGCTCCCCGTCCGTCCGCGGTGTACGCGGGCTGCGACCGCCAACGGTGCCACGCCGTTCGATAGCGCTCCTCCGGCCACGTCAGTCCCGCGTCGGCGAAGCGTGTGGAGATCAGACTGAGCTCGCGGCCCTCGGACGCCGCCGTCCGCCGCGCCGCTTCAAGGGGATTCAGCGAATCAGCCATAGGCGGTGCATTGTGGCCCCGCTGCACTGCGATTACAATACCCGCAGGAGACAGGACACGCATGACGGAAGCAATCGCGGTATTTGACGTCGGCAAGACGAACAAGAAGATCATGATATTCGACGGGCACCTGAAGATCCTCGACCGCCGGTTCCGCCATTTCGAGAGCGAGGTGGTGGACGGGGTGGAACTCGAGCCGATCGAAGCGGTACGGGAGTGGCTCTTCGCCACCCTCCGCGAGCTTGCGGCGGAGTTCACGATCACCGCCCTGGGTATCACCACCCACGGCGCAAGCGTGGTAACTCTGAACGGCGACGGAGAGATCGCGTGCCCGGTGGTCTCGTACACCCACGTCCCCGACGAGGGTCTGCACGATCGGTTCTTTCAGGCGGTGGGCTCCCGGAACGACCTTCAGCGTCAGACCGCCACTGCGGAATTGAAGCCGCTGATCAACCCGGCGAAGCTGCTGTACTTCACCCGCGAGACGTGGCCCGAGCGGTTCGCGACGGTGAAGTCGGTGCTGTTCCTGCCGCAGTACTTCGGGTACCTGCTCACCGGCGCGACCGCCGCCGACTACACCTACATCGGCTGCCACACCTATCTCTGGGACTACGGCGCGTGGACCTGGTCGCACGTCGCCGATACCCTCGGTATTCGCGGCGCCCTTCCCGAGAAACCGTCGCGGTCGTGGGAAACGATCGGAACGGTAAGCGCAGCGGCGGCGGAGGCGACCGGCATCGGCACCGAGGTACCGGTAACGGTGGGCATCCACGACAGCAACGCCTCTCTTCTCCCGTATCTGCTCAAGAAGCGTGGCGAGGACTTTCTGCTCAACAGTACCGGAACCTGGTGCGTGGCGATGAACCCCGGCCCCGGTGGCGCGGGTATGGACGCGACGTTCGCCGAAGAGGAGATTGGAAAGACGGTCTTCTTCAATATTTCGGCGTTCGGGAAGCCGGTGAAGACCTCGATCCTCATGGGGGGGCAGGAGTTCGAGACGTATACCGACATCCTCAAACGGATTCACAGTACCGATGTCCTCCCGGATTTCAACAAGAGCCTCTACCAGCGCGTGATCGATCAGCGGCAGCACTTCATCATCCCCGGCGTTCTTCCGGGAACCGGCCAGTTTCCCGACAGTCGCGCGCGGATTGTGGATGCCGGCCGCGAGTACGACCTGGAGGAGGTGCGTTCCGGGACTGTTGTGCCACCGCTGTTTCAGGACCTGCCCGCCGCCTACGCCGCCCTCAACCTCTCGCTGGCCCTGCAGAGCAAGGTGGCGCTGCAGCGCATCGGGATCACGCCGGGGATGGCGATTTTCACCGAGGGCGGGTTCCGGCACAACCTCGACTACAACGTGCTGCTCGCAGCGTTCCTCGACGACAATCCGGTGTACCTGACCGGAGTGGAGGAGGCGACCTCCCTCGGCGCGGCGATCACCGCGATCGCCGCACGCGACGGTGAGGAGCCCATGGCGTACGAGTCGCTGTTTGAGATCGAGACGTTCCCCGTTCGTCCGGAGTCGTTCCGTGGCCTCAATGAGTACGAGGACGCGTTCCTGAAACTGATATGACGATCATTCCCGCGATCGACCTGATCGATGGCGCCTGCGTGCGCCTGCGTCAGGGCTCGTACGACGACACCACGGTCTACGACGCCGACCCCGTGGCGGTGGCGCGCTCCCTCGTTGGCGCCGGCGCGAAGCGGATTCATCTGGTGGATCTCGACGCCGCGCGGGGGTCCGGTCACAACCGGGCCGTGATCGCCGCGATTCGCGCGGCGGTGCCGGCGACGCTTGAGGTCGGTGGTGGTATTCGCGATCGAGACACCCTGGCGGCGGTGCTGGGCCTGGGGATCGACTACGCGATCGTCGGGACGGTGCTCGCCCGCGACACCGACACGGTGGCGGCCTGGGCCGCCGTGGACGGCGAGCGTATGATCGCCTCCATCGACGCCCGGGACGGCATGGTCCGTGTCGCCGGCTGGCAGGAGGGTACCGCGATCCGTGCCACCGATCTTGCCGCCACGGCGGGCTCCATCGGCCTGGCGGCGGTGGAGTACACCAACATCGCCCGCGACGGTACCCTCAAGGGGCCCGACATCGCCGGCACCGTTGAGGTTGCGGAGGCGACCACGATTCCCGTGATTCTTTCGGGGGGAATCGCCCGAACCGACGACGCCGTTGAGGTGGCGCGCTTGAGCGAGGGCCGGGTGGCCGGTATTATCGTCGGACGCGCGCTCTACGAGGGATATTTCGACCTCGCGGCGGCGATCGCGGCCACCCGGACCCAGGGGCCGGCGTAGGGCCGACACCAGGAACAGGGAGTTCCCATGTCCGACACACTGATCATCCTGGAGGACGGCGGCAGTCCCGCCGTCGCCGCCGTGGCGGCGTGCTCCGAGAAAAGCCGAAACAAGAGCCTCGAACAGGGAGAACTGTGGGTCGTGGACCGGGAGACCGGTCGCGTTCTGCCGTTCCGCGGCGGCGGCGTCCGTCACGGAACCTTTGCGCAGCGCGACGGGTGGTGGGAGGTCACCGTCCCCGGGAGGGCGGACGGCGCGGAGCGCGTCGACACGCCGGGGGTGGCATCGGTGTCGCCGACCGGAGCGCGGGCCGAAGCGGATACCGGACTCCGCGCCCCCGCCGCCGGCACCTCTCCGCCGCTTTCGCCGACGGAGGTGGGAACCGTCCTGACGGACCTGGGCGCCGTGATCGCCGAGCGCCGCCGGACGATGCCGGAAGGGTCCTACACCACCCATCTGTTCACCAAGGGTCCCGCCAAGATCCGAAAAAAAACCGGCGAAGAGGCGGTTGAGGTCATTCTCGCAACGTCCGCAGACGAGCTCCGCTCGGAGGCCGCGGATCTTCTGTACCATCTCCTGGTGCTCCTGGAGGTTGAAGGACTGAGCGTGGAGGAGGTGGTCGCCGAGCTCGACCGCCGCCACCGGAAGGGATAGGGCCATGGCCAGCGGAGACCGCGACGGCCGCACGACGGCGCTGTTCTCGCGCCTCGAGGGCTGGTCGCTCCTGTGGGGCGACGCGGTTTCCGGGGACGCCGCGGACCCGGTTCTGGCGCAGGACCTGCGCCTCCCACAGCTTCTCGAACGGCTGACCCCGGTTCACCGCACCCGTCGCACGCTGGAGCAGCTCCTGGCGATACCCGCCGGCGACGCCGACCGCGAGGAGCGCGCTGCCGCAATATCCGATTTTCTCGACAATCCGGCACTCGGTGAACTTGTGGCCCACCTTGGCGACCACCTCGCCGAAGTACACACCGTGAACGAGCGCGAGTCCGACCGCGACATCCTCAAGCTTGTCTGGCGCCTGGGGGATCTGGCGCTGATGGTCGACGCAGTCGACGCCCTGCGCGACGCCTTCGCCGGGATTCGCAACGGTCTGCGTTCCGTGCGGCTCCGGCATCTGGCGGATCTGGTCGCCGAACTGGACGGTGACAGCCGGATCAGCCGTCTTCGCCGCGACCTTCCGAGCATCCGCGCCGGTCTCAGGGAACGTCGGAGCGTGACGATCGGCGTAAATCTGGATGACCGGCTGCGGCCGCGGGAGGCGATGCTGCTGTCGGTGAACGACGGGGAGTACGAAAGCGGCGGCGTCCTGGATTCGGTGGGGTCGGCGCTGTTCGGTGCGGACAACCCGTACCGGGCCCGGACACCGTTGCACCGCAACGCCGCCGGCGCAGACACCGTTGCCGGTGTCGAAACGAGCCGCACCCACGCCGGTGACACGGCCTCGGCGATGCCCCTGGAGCCGCTGTTTCGCGACCTGGACGAGCTTCTGCGGGACGTATCACGCCCCCTCGCGCGGGCGATCAAGCGCTACAACGCCGTGTCGCTGTCGTGGCTCCGGCGACTGGTCGATGAACTCGCCGTCGTGGAGACGGTGGCGCGCTTCGCCCGTCGCCTGCGGGATCATGGCCTCCCGGTCACCTTCGCCGAGTCCGTCGGCGACAACGCGATCGACGCCGAGGCGCTGTACGATCCACTCCTGGCGCTGGAACGGATCGACGACGGGTCGCCGGAGAGCATCGTTCGAAACGACGTTCGGCTGTTCCACGACCACCCGACGGTCACCGTGACCGGTCCCAACAACGGCGGCAAGACGACGTTCCTGCGGGCGATCGGACTCGCCGCGGTGTTTTCCGCCGCCGGATGCCCCGTTGCGGCAGACCGCCTCCGACTGCGGCCGGGAGTGAAGGTGCTGACGGAGTTCGCGGGCGGCGAGTCGACCGGGCTCGACGAAGGTCGCTTCGCCCACGAGGCGCACCGGGTGGCGGAGCTCCTGCAGCGTTGCGACGATTCGGTTCTGGTTCTGCTGAACGAGACGTTCTCCTCGACGGCGGTATCCGACGCCCTCGAGTTGTCGCTGGAACTGATGGAGGTGATCGCAGCGCGTGGCGGTCGCGCGGTGGTGGCGACCCATCTCCACGACCTGCCGCGGCGGGGACGGGCGGAAAGCCTGACCATACGACCGGACGAACCCTTTGCGCTGATTCCAGGGTTGCCCGACGGGCGGAGTCTCGCGCGGGAGGTTGCGCGGCGCGCCGGCCTCGATTTCGACGCGCTGAAGCGCGGTGAGAAAGCGGTGTCGGGGCCAGCCGACCCGGACGTTCGGGACTCCTAAAAGAGGCGCGCTCCGGCGGGGACCACCGTGTCCGGTCCGATCAGGACCACTGAGCCGTCGTCGTCGGGTACACCGAGCGTGAGGCATTCGGATTTGAACCCGGCTATTCGTTTCGGCGGCAGGTTGGTCACCGCCAGCACCTGCCGACCGACGAGATCCTCGGGCCGGTAGCGGTCGGTGATCTGCGCGCTCGACCACCGGACATCACCGGCGCCGAACTCGATACGGATCTTGATCGCCGGTACCCGCGCCTCGGGAAAGGGCTGTGCCTCCTGCACGGTGCCGACCCTGATTTCCACCGATTCAAAGGCGTCCCACACCGACGGTGAGGCGCCCGGCGCGGGGCTGCCACGCCGCGCAGCCGATTCGCCGTCCTCGCTCATGACCGTGCCACCGCGTCCGCGATTCGCCGGCCGATCTCGACGGTGCCCACGATCGTGTCACCCTCGCCGGCGATGTCGGCGGTCCGGTAGCCGGCGTCCAGCACGCCGCGGATCGCGGAAAAGACCGCGTCGTAGGCCTCGTCCATCCCGAAGCTGTACTTGAGCAGCATGGCAGCGGAAAGAATCTGCGCGATCGGGTTGGCGATTCCCTTACCGGCGATATCCGGGGCACTTCCGCCGGAGGGCTCGTAGAGTCCGAAGCTGTCGGAGGCGAGGCTGGCACTGGGCAGCATACCCAGGCTGCCGGTGAGCATCGCCGCTTCGTCGGAGAGGATGTCGCCGAACATGTTTCCTGCCAGGATTACGTCGAACTGCTGCGGGTTTTTCACGAGCTGCATCGCGGCGTTGTCGACGTACATATGACTCAGCTCCACGTCGGGGTAGTCTGCGGCGACCGCCGTTACCACCTCCCGCCAGAACACCATCGACGTGAGTACGTTGGCTTTGTCGATGGAACACAGTCGCGGGGGGGTACTGCCGGTGGCGCGGGAGCGGGCGGCGTCGAAGGCAACGCGGGCGATGCGTTCGATCTCGCTGCGGTGGTAGACCAGGGTGTCGAAGGCGCGGGGATCGTCGCCGTCCTCCCGACCCTTGGGGCTGCCGAAGTAGATCCCGCCGGTGAGTTCGCGGACGACCAGGATGTCGAGCGTGCCGCCGAGCACCTCGCTCTTGAGGGGCGAGGCGTGGGCCAGCTGTGGAAACACGATCGCCGGTCGCAGGTTGGCAAAGAGTCCGAAGATCTTGCGGAGCGGCAACAGCGCGCCGCGTTCGGGCTGCTGTTCCGGCGGCAGATCCTCCCACTTGGGACCGCCGACCGAACCGAAGAGTACCGCGTCGGCGGCGCGACATGTTTCCACGGTCGATTCAGGCAGCGCGGTGCCATGGTTGTCGATGGCGATGCCCCCGACATCGGCGTGCTTCAGGGTGAACGACACCCCGAACCGCGTTTCCACGGCGGACAGTACCGCCTCCGCCTGTTCCATTACCTCGGGGCCGATCCCGTCACCGGCCAACACCGCGATCGTCTTGTTCATGGCGGCATGGTATCCGGACCGGTCGGGAGGATCAACGGGCGGTCGCGCGTCACCGGTCCACGGCGTCGGGCGCGTCGTGGACCGGTGAGGTCAGCGCTCGATCGGCGTCGCCGCCAGCTCCATGAGGATCACCTCTTCGCTGCGATAGCCGCCCCAGATCGTGAGCACGCTCTCCGCGGGTCGTTCACCCTCGATGTAGTACCCCTTGAGCAGTACCAGGTTCTCCAGGAGCATGTCTTCGAACTCGGAGAAACTGCCGGCGCGACGGTTGCGAACCACCGACGAGCCTGTGAGCGTGCCCTCCTCGTACTCCGGACCGGTGCGGGTCGCGTCCGTGTGCACCCGGAACAGGTAGCGGCCGTCAATCGTG
>MDTD01146174.1_pt1 | contig 27412 bp, 25 predicted proteins | sample 811221 | NCBI WGS metagenome assembly MDTD01 (sample SAMN05326646, study PRJNA326480) | marine metagenome | isolation source: seawater | place: Pacific Ocean: South West | collected 2011 | reverse complement strand
CGATTGCTTGGTCGGCTCGAGTCCCTTGTCTAATTTTTCTTTGGAAAAAAACCGCTTAAAAATCCCCATTCTTCTTTTTTGTAAATGTAAGAAATAAAAAAAGCCACGAATCGTGGCTTTTATAATTGTTTACTATGGTTGTTATTTTTTGGCAAGCCACTCATTCACTTGCTCAGGAAGCATCGTGGATTCAACAAAAGTGTATGCGCCAGATTTATCGCTTTTAACCATTTTTATGGCTTTTGTCAAACGCTTTGATGATGTCTGTAAAGTTGCAACGGTTTTCTTTGCCATGATTACTTAATTTCTTTGTGAACAGTCATTTTTTTTAAAATCGGGTTGAATTTTTTCAATTCAATACGATCAGGAGTGTTCTTTTTGTTTTTGGTTGTGACATATCGAGATGTACCTGCAAGCCCTGAAGATTTGTGTTCTGTACATTCTAAGATCACTTGAACTCTGTTTCCTTTTTTGGCCATGACAATGTGTTTAGAGGACGCCTTGGGCTTTGGCTTCTTTGAGCACGGCCACGAGTCCTTTTTTATTGATGGTTTTTAAAGCAGACGTTGAGAGTTTGAGGGTGATCCACTTCTCTTGATCTGTCAAGTAAAAGCGCTTTTTAATCAAGTTAACTTCAAAACGTCTTTTTGTTTTGTTCATTGCGTGGGAAACATTGTTTCCAACCAACGCTTTTTTACCGGTAATTTGACAAACTTTTGACATTGCAAAAATTGATTTTTGTAATCGGAGTGCAAATAAACAATTTTTTTAACGTACTGGCAAATGTTTTTTATCGATTAATCCAGCATTTTTCTCGCGAGCTCCAAGGCCTTATTCACGGTTTTCTGAACGGTCTTTTCTCTGTTCTTGCCAAAGGCAAAGCGTTCAACACGTTCAAAATCGGGTCCGACAAGGGCAATCACCACAGTTCCCACCTCTACATCGGAGTCGCCTTTGGTTGGTCCGGCATTCCCAGTTGTTGCGATAGCAAAGGTACTTTTCATTCGATCACGAACCCCTTTGGCCATCGCCAAAGCGACCTCCTCACTCACCGCAGAATACTTTTGAATCAGATTTTTTGATACGCCCAACACATCCTGTTTGGTCTTTGTTTTATAAGCAACTACTCCTCCATAAAAATAGGCCGATGCACCAGGAACTGACGACATTAATGCCGCAACACGTCCCCCAGTACAACTTTCTGCCACAGCAATTGAGGATTGCTTGTCGATCAGTAAACCACCGATTATTGCCTCAATCGGAAGATCGGATTCAAAGCCCGTAATAATTTCTCCAATCAACGGACGAAGACTGTCAAAATAATGATCCACCTCCTTTTGCAGTTGACCCTCATCATCGCCACGCGCCGTGAGTCGCAATCGCACACGACCTAAATTGGGCAAATAGGCGAGTTTGATGTGTGCGGGCAGTGCTGCTTCCCAATCGTGGATGACTTCCGCAATACGGCTTTCGCCCCACCCGTAGGTCATCATGGTTTTATGAATGAGTACGGGTCGTTTAAAATGGTTTTTGAGCTTTGGAATAAGCTGCGTATCCATAATGCTTTTCATTTCATAGGGGACCCCTGGCAAGGCCACAAATACGGTGTCGTTTTTTTCCATCCACATTCCCACAGCCGTACCAAATTGATTTTCCAACAAAACAGCTCTGGAAGGCACCATGGCTTGGGCGCGATTCAAGTCATTAATCGGTACATTGACAAATTGTGAAAAGAGTTTTTCGATATGCGCCAATACGTCTGGATTGTGCACCAAATCATCGTCAAAAAAACGACAAAAAGCAGTTTTTGTGATATCGTCTTTGGTCGGACCCAATCCGCCTGTGAGTAAAACGAGGGAAACACGCTGCTGTGATGCTCCCATGGCATTGATAATGGCATGCTCGTTGTCAGAAACTGACGTGATCTGAGAAACCTCAATCCCAATGGTATTGAGTGATTTTGCAAGAAAAGCAGAATTGGAGTCCACAATCTGACCGATCAAAATCTCATCTCCAATGGTAATGATCTCTGCCTGCATTATTTGATATTCAATGTAAATGCATGTTGACCTGCGAGCTGTCCTGTCAGTTCATCCCCACTTTGTACACGACCCACCCCCGAGGGAGTGCCAGTAAACAAAATATCGCCAATTTTAAGAGTAAAATAACGCGATACATAACTGATGATTTCATCAATGCCCCATATCATGTTAGCAGTGGTGTCATTTTGAACGACTTCATTATTTTTGGTCAACTGAAAATGAAGGTCATTGAGGTTTGAAAATTGAGATTTATCAAACCACTGGCCGATGTAGGCGGCACCATCAAAAGACTTTGCTTTTTCCCAAGGCAACCCTTTGGCTTTGAGTTCGCTTTGCAGGTCTCGAGCGGTAAAGTCCAAGCCCAATCCAATTTCGTCGTAATACTTGTGTGCAAATTTGGTTTGTATGTGCTTACCAATGCGGTTGATTTTGACAAGAACCTCCACTTCGTGATGGATGTCATTGGAAAAATCGGGAATAAAAAACGGTTGACCCTTTTGTCCCAAACACGAGTCGGGCTTCATAAAAATGACAGGTGCATCTGGACGATTGTTCTGGAGTTCTTCGATATGCTTTGCGTAATTACGCCCCACACAAATGAGTTTCATCAAGACTGATTTAGAGTGTTGAGCCGAATGGCGGTCAGTACCTTTTTCGTGTAAAGCGGGAAATCTGCTTCCAAAAGCCATCCAAAATAGCCAGGCTCTTTTTCAAGAACCTCAATGACGGTCTTACCTTTGTGTTTTCCGAATCCAAATATGGGTTCATTTTCTTTGTTGGTTCGAATATATCCGGCGAAATCCAAACTGTTATGACGTGTGGTAAACTGACTCAACATGTCCACATCGTTTTCCAAATCGTCATAGCGTTCGATTTGGGATTTGAGCACCTCAAAAGTGGCTTTTGTATCCGCGCTAGCACTGTGTGCATTATCAAGGTCTTTGTCGCAATAAAATCGATAAGCAGCTGTTAATGTTCGTTGTTCCATTTTATGAAAAATGGTTTGTACGTCTACCGCTTTGTGTTTTTTAAAATCGACATCGATGCCCGCACGTAGCATTTCCTCAGCTAATAACGGAATATCAAATCGATCGGAATTGTAACCCGCCAAGTCTGATCCCTTAAACCATGTATAGATTTCCGCAGCGATTTCTTTAAAAACAGGGGCATTCGCGACCTTTTCATTGGTAATACCGTGAACGGCTGTCGCTTCAGCTGGAATGGGCATGCCCGGATTGACCAACCAAGTATTTTCTTGTTCAGAGCCATCTGGAAATGCCTTTAAAATCGATATTTCAACAATCCGATCTTTAGCAATGTTTACACCAGTGGTCTCTAGGTCAAAAAAGCAAATAGGTCGTTTTAATATTAACTGCATATTATAATTGTTGTGAACTGTCCCAATTCTCAATTCGCTGTTTTAATGCTTTAATAAACAAGCCACCCATTGCGCCATTAATGACACGGTGGTCGTAGCTGTGGGAAAGGATCATTTTACGTCGTATCCCAACAAAATCACCTTTGTCAGTTTCGACCACTGCGGGTACTTTTCGAATCGCCCCTAAAGCAAGGATTCCTAATTGGGGCTGATTGATAATAGGCGTTCCCATCAAACTGTCAAACATTCCAACATTGGTAACCGTGTAGGTGCCGTCTTTAACATCATCTGGCTGAAGTACTCCTTCACGAGCGCGCTTGGCCAAGTCATTCACTTTTTTGGTAAAGCCCACCAAGCTCAACTGGTCCGCGTTTTTAATGACTGGTACAATCAGATTTCCGTCTGACAGTGCAGTCGCCATCCCAAGGTTGATATTGCGTTTATGAATAATTTGATTTCCTTCTAAGGAAGAGTTGAGCAAGGGGAAATCACGTAATACTTGGGCTGTAAGCATCATAAAAATTGGGGTGAATGTGATTTTTTCTCCCTCTCGCTGAAAAAAGGATTGTTTGATGCCTTCTCGCCAATCCCACAATTCGGTGACATCGACTTCAATAAACGACTGTACATGTGCCGAAGTTTGCAAACTTTTATGCATGTGATCCGCAATTAGTTGCTCCATTCGAGACAACGCTCTAGTTCCAACACTTTCTGGTTTGGGTGCTGTTGTGATTGGCGAGGATGCCAGATTGACATTGGGTTGCAAACTACGTGATTGCAAAAATTGCAGTATATCTTTTTTGGTCACGCGCCCATTTTTGCCAGTACCGGGGATTTGCTGCAGCTCTGCTTCCGTTAAGCCCTCCTTTTTGGCAATGCTCTTAACTAATGGAGAAAAATATGTGTCTCCGCTTGTGGTTGGTACAGCTGGGGTTGGCGGTGCTAGAATTTCTTTTGCTTTGCTTTCCAAGAAGTCTGCTTTGACCTCGGTGGGTTCAGGGATTTCAGTTGGGCTTTCTTCGGGCTCTTCTACTTCAGGGAGTTCTTGTGATGTTTCGATGATGGCAAGGGGCTCTCCGACACGAACCACCTGATTTTCTTCGACCAGTTTTTTGAGGAGTTTTCCAGATATTTCGGAAGGAACTTCGGAATCAACTTTATCGGTAGCAATTTCTACAACGGCATCATCAGCTTCGATGATATCGCCTTCGTTTTTGAGCCATTGGGTAACGGTTGCCTCGTCGACACTTTCACCCATGGCAGGTAGTAACAATTTGTACTCAGCCATGCCGTAAAATTACGAATTTAAACGATGCTTACTTCCGATTTATTCTTTGATTTTTTGATGATAGCTCCTGAGCCTCTAGAAAGCACATCGCTACTTCCGATAATTCGTTTGTTGTCGGCCGAGATATACTTGTAGATGTATCGTGTCTGGTGAAGTTGCATAAAGCTGATCACTTCATTCCATTGTATGGAACGCATGTCAAATACAATTCCTGTCAAGCCATTGGTCTCAAGTTGTAAAGCCTCAAGAAGAGTCTGACATTGTTTTAGACTGGGGAATATGTTGGTTTGTACAGTTTTGTAAAGCTCGGGGTTGTCGGATAAGAGAATCCATTCATTGACCAGAAGAGGTTTGGTTTCATCACGTCTGGATGATATGATTCTTTTACATTTGCTAAACACGTAAGATCCAAACATAAATACAGAGTTCAAAAGCCAGTTGTGAGAAAAATTTTTGTTGTAGTAGTAGGACATCGCATTGAAAAATCGTTTTTCATAGGCTTTGTTTTTGGGCGTGCTCTCTCCTTTAAAGTGGATGACATTCGCTTCGGATAAATAAAAATTGGTCAACCCCAATTTTAAACTGCGGTGAGAAATGTCAATATCTTCTCCGTACATAAAGAAATTTTCATCAAATCCTTCAAGCTGATCGTAGAGTTGTTTACGCAGAAACATAAAGGCCCCAACCAGAACGTCGGTCTTACCACTTTGGTTTTGCGGAAGACCTAGGTTGTAGTACTGCCCGAATAGATGCGGAGACAGTTTGAAAAGGCCCAAAGACTTTGATACAGCCGCCTTAATCGTGGGAAGACCCCGCTTGGATTCTCGTAAAAATTGCCCTGTTCCATCTGTGAGTTGAGGTCCAGAAATTCCCAAATTGGGATTTGATTCATGGAGAGCGATAAACTGCTCAAATGTATTTTGTGAGACGACTGTGTCGGGATTTAAAATACATAGATAACGTCCCTTGGCCAATTTTGCAGCTTGGTTGTTTGCCTTTCCAAAGCCAAGGTTGTCAACATTGGCAATCACACGCGTTGATGGAAATTGCTTTCGCACCATATCCACACTTTTATCAGCAGATGCGTTGTCAATTACGATGACTTCCGTCTGAATGTTTTTAGTGGCCGCATAGACACTTTCCAAACACAAGTGTAAAAAGTGCTCTACATTATAACTGACAATGATAACAGAAAGGTCGATCGTTTTAGATTGTTCCATCAAATGGGATTCGTTTGACAATGCTTCTACCAAGAGAGATTTCATCTGTGTACTCGAGTTCATCTCCAACTGAAACACCACGAGCAAGTACCGACATCTGCACATCGTATGCGCTGAGTTGCTTGTAAATAAAATAGTTCGTGGTGTCACCTTCGACTGTAGTGCTTAACGCTAAAATGACCTCTTTTATTGCTCCTGATTTTACTTTTTCAACCAGACTGCCAATTTGCAATTCCTGTGGGCCGATTCCATCAAGGGGTGAAATTTTTCCTCCCAATACATGATAAAGCCCTGTATATTGAGCGGTGCTTTCAATGGCAATCACATCTCGTACATCTTCAACCACACAGACTAACTGTCGATCCCTTTTTGGATTGGCACAGATACTACAGGTGGGCTGGTCAGAAACATTGTGGCAAGATTGGCAGTATTGTATTTCTGTGCGCAAGAGTCTGATTGCTTCTGACAAATCCAAACTCACCGATTCTGGCTGGCGAAGCAGGTGCAGGACCAGTCGCATAGCTGTTCGCCGTCCGATTCCAGGAAGGTGTGCGATTTCTTCAACAGCTTGCTGCACAAATTTAGATGCGTATTCCATCGCGGCAAAGGTAATCATTTGAAAGTATGAAGCAATCCAATTATCTTTGACAGATGAGCAGTTACCTTCTCCTTTCTATTCTCTTGGGCTATTTTGTGGTGTTGATGGGAATTGCCCGACTGACAAGGGGGAAAGAAGACAACCAAACTTTTTTTATCGCCAACCGCTCTGCACCTTGGTATCTGGTGGCTTTTGGTATGATTGGGGCATCGCTATCTGGTGTCACCTTTATTTCGGTTCCTGGGTGGGTCGAGGCATCTGGGTTTAGTTACTTCCAAATGGTCTTGGGTTATATAGTCGGCTATTTTGTCATTGGCACTGTCCTTCTCCCGCTGTACTACAAATACAAACTCACTTCCATTTACACCTATCTTTCCACTAGGTTTGGCGTGAAGACCTATAAAACTGGAGCTTCTTTTTTTGTGTTATCACGAATCGTAGGTGCGAGCTTTCGTCTATATCTCGTTGCCAATGTGTTGCAGTGGGTTATTTTTGACCAAATGGGTGTTCCGTTTTGGGTGACGGTCATCGCCACGATTTGCTTGATCTGGCTTTACACCAATAAGTCAGGGATCAAAACCATTATCTGGACAGATGTGTTGCAAACCCTTTTTATGTTGATTGCCCTAGCCTTATCAGTATACTACATCACATACTCTCTGGAAATTGACAATCTATTTGGGTGGCTCGGCCAACAAGACAATGCCCAAATTTTTTACTTCGATGATTATAAAAGTCCCTATTTCTTTTGGAAACAATTTGTGTCTGGGGCTTTAATCGCTATTGTGATGACAGGCCTTGACCAAGACATGATGCAAAAAAACCTAGCCTGTCGAAGTCTTCGTGATGCGCAAAAAAATATGTTTTGGTTTACTGTGGTATTGATTTTGGTCAATTATGTATTCCTGACGCTAGGCGCTTTACTTACTGCATTTGCATTGGCCAATGGTATTGATGCACCAGGTGACAAGCTTTTTCCGATTATCGCAACCCAATCGCAACTCGGTCTTGGACTTTCTGTTGTTTTCCTCTTGGGGCTCATTGCAGCTGCTTACAGCAGTGCGGATAGCGCCCTGACATCCCTGACCACAAGTATTAGTATCGATTTACTGGAGATCGAAAAACGACTTCAGACCGACCAGCAAGAGCACATCCGAAAGCGAGTACACTTGATGGTTTCTCTGGCCCTAATCATTGTCATACTCACCTTTAATTATTTGATATCTGACAAAAGTGTGATCGCTAAATTATTTGAGTTTGCGGGATATACCTATGGACCATTATTGGGCTTATATGCTTTGGGTGTATTGACAAGAGTTCAGCTTCGAGATCGATGGGTGCCATGGGTAGCAGTAAGCTCTACTATTATTGGATATGGGGTCAGTCAATGGACTTTACAAGTCTATGATTTTGACTTTGGCTTTTTCATTCTTGCGCTTAACGGTGCACTGTGTTTTATGGGTCTTTTATTAATCCGCACCAAACAGACTATACCCAATTAATCAGAGAACTTCCCCAAGTAAATCCACTACCAAAAGCAGCAAGCATCACGTGATCGCCGGTTTTGATTCGACCCTCTTCCCACGCCTCACATAGTGCTATTGGAATGGATGCAGCTGTGGTGTTTCCATAGCGCATGATATTATTGTAAACCTGATCATCTCGGAGGCCAAACTTTTTCTGGACAAATTGAGCAATTCGCAAATTGGCTTGATGAGGAATCAACATATCGATATCGTTAGGCTCTAAATTGTTTTTGGAAAGCGCTTCTAGAATGACTTCTGAAAATCGAACAACTGCATTTTTAAAGACCAGTTGACCGTTCATGTAGGGATGATAATCCATATCATCTGGATCATAATTTTCAAACACTTCATGTACCCATTTTTTGGTATTTGGCCCAATTAAGGAAAGTTCTTTGGCATGTTTTCCTTCAGAATGAAGATGTGTGGACTGAATCCCTTCGTCCAAATTGTCATGTTGACTCACGACTGCTGCACCAGCACCATCTCCAAAAATAACTGAGACTGTACGCCCACGAGTGGTGAGGTCAAGCCCTCCCGAGTGATGTTCTGATCCAATAACAAGTATGTTTTCATACATCCCCGTTTTTATGTATTGATCTGCGACTGACAGTGCATAGATAAAGCCAGAACACTGATTTCGAACGTCAAGTGCAGGACAGGTGCCGATTCCCATCAAGTCCTGGACCAAGACTCCCGACCCAGGAAAATAGTAGTCTGGACTCAAAGTGGCAAAGACAATCAGATCGATGTCATCTTTGTGAATTCCCGCACGTTTGATGGCCTGTTCGGCAGCTCGAACCCCCATAGAGGCAGTACCCTCTGGTGAATCCTTTGGAATAAAACGACGTTCTTCGATTCCTGTTCGTTCCACGATCCAGTCATGACTTGTATCCATGAGCTCTGATAAATCGTCATTGGTAACCCGATTTTCTGGAACATTTTTACCAAGTCCGATAATTTTTGAAGTATATTGTTTATTCATTTGCTAAATGTAAGGAATTGAATAGAAAAGTAAAAGGTGTGCGAGTGCACACCTTAAACAACTTAACCAAAAAAACAAACAAACCAAGAATTTGTTGAAAAGGAGTTACTCATTTTTCATAGCAATTGTTCCCATTCTGAGAGTTGAATAACAACCTTTTCTGACACAAATATAAGTTGTGTTTAATCTTTTTCCAAATAATTTAAACAAAATATATAAAAGTGCCATCTTGTCAGAGGGGAAACTATGGTATTTTTTTTGTAAATGATAGGCAAAAAACCTTAATAAATGAGTACAGGAAAAATCAATGTAGCCGTTGAAAACATCTTCCCGCTTATCAAGAAATTTTTATATAGTGACCACGAAATCTTTTTGCGGGAATTGATTTCCAATGCAACAGACGCAACACTAAAACTCAAACATCTCACACAAATCGGGGAATCAAAAGTTGCATACGGCAATCCACAAATTGAAGTCAAAGTAGACAAAAAGGCAAAAAAACTTCACATTATTGACCAAGGTGTTGGAATGACTGCCGATGAGGTTAATAAGTATATCAACGAAGTTGCTTTTTCAGGAGCTGAAGAATTTCTGGAACAATATAAAGACAGTGCTAAAGACAGTGGGATTATTGGTCATTTTGGTCTCGGATTCTACTCAGCCTTTATGGTTGCTAAAAAAGTTGAAATCATTACCAAGTCCTACAAGGATGAGCCAGCTGCGCATTGGACTTGTGATGGATCACCAGAATTTTCTTTGGAAAAACACAACAAAACTGATCGAGGTACAGAAATCATTTTACACATCGATAAGGATTCCAAAACATTTTTGGATGAGTCGAATATTCGGTCTTTGCTGATTAAATACAACAAGTTTATGCCCATTCCGATCAAATTGGGGACCAAAGAAATCACCAAAACAGAGGGGGAAGGCGAAGATGCCAAGGAAATCAAAGAGGTCGTTGACGACATCATCAACAACCCATCTCCAGCATGGATTAAGAAACCGACAGATCTCAAAGATGAAGACTACAACAGTTTTTATCGAGAACTCTATCCTATGCAGTTTGAAGAGCCATTATTTCAAATTCATCTCAATGTTGACTATCCCTTCCATCTCACAGGGATTCTCTATTTTCCAAAAATTACGCAGGATCTCAATTTACAAAAGGATCGCATACAGCTCTATCAAAACCAAGTGTTTGTCACAGATAACGTTGAAGGAATTGTTCCTGAGTTTCTCACCATGCTTCGCGGTGTTATCGATTCGCCCGATATCCCACTGAACGTTTCAAGAAGTTATCTACAATCAGACGGTAATGTCAAAAAAATCAGTAATTACATCACCCGAAAAGTTGCAGATAAACTCAAATCTCTCTTTAAAAAAGATCGAGAATCTTTTCAAGACAAATGGAACGATATCAAAGTTGTAATCGAGTATGGGATGCTTTCTGAAGATAAGTTTTTTGAAAAGGCGAAAGATTTTGCGCTCTATCCAACCACTTCTGGTGACTATTTGACCTTTGAAGAACTCAAAGAAAAAACCAAAGATGCACAAACAGACAAGGATGGGAAGCTGGTTCAACTCTATGCGTCAAATGTCGATGAACAACACGCTTATATCGAAGCTGCTAAAGCGAAGGGATATACGGTTTTACTCCTCGACTCTCCAATTGTTAGTCACCTTTTACAAAAGCTCGAGACAAGCGAAGAAAATATCAGCTTTGCAAGAGTCGATGCTGACCAAGTCGATAAACTTATTGTAAAAGAAGATACAACCCCATCTAAGTTGAGTGAAGAAAACCAAAACAAACTAAAATCGCTCGTTGAAGATGTGGTGCCACAAACGACCTATACGGTCCAACTTGAACCAATGGACAGTCAAGCGATGCCATTTATGATCACTCAACCAGAGTTTATGCGACGAATGAAAGAGATGCAGCAAACAGGTGGGGGCGGTATGTTTGGAGGAAATATGCCTGAAATGTACAATCTGATTGTCAATGTAAATCACCCCTTGGTGAGTCAGATTTTAGAAACCAAAACTAAGAAAAAGCAAGACCGACTGATTAAGCAATCTGTCGATCTCGCAAGACTGAGCCAAAATCTGTTGAAAGGGGAAGAACTCACTTCCTTTATCAATCGAAGTTTTGAGTTGATCAAATAAAGGGGGCTCTAACCAATTCTATCCCTTAACTTCTCTTGAAGTTAAGGGATTTTTTAATGAAGACACAATCATCTTAGTCTATTCTTATGTTTATCCTCACGAGTATTGTTTCTTTTTTGAAAGACAAATCTTTCCGATGTTTACTGCTTACTGCTAATTCTTTTATTTGGCTCGATTCCCTTTATTTTTCATCGATTATTTGAACCATCATTGGTAATGGTGGTTTTTCTCCACAAACCGATTTGGGAAAAATTTTTAACTTGCTATATGTTACGATCAGGGTTGCTTTAATACCGAACTTTTTTAATTCCCCCTATGCCACAGACTTTAAAAAACAACAAGACGCCCTATATATGGTCACTATAATTGGACATACTGACTTACAACAACTACCAGATGCAGAAATCCGTTACATATCTGATTTTTTATCCCCAACCCTAGCCAATTCTTTTTTTGAAGATCTGATGAACTACATCCCATGGCGACAAGACCCCATAACGGTTTTTGGGAAAACCCACCCCCAACCACGACTTACGTCCTTGCATGCCCATACATTGGACTCCTACAGCTATTCGGGAATTATGATGACACCCAAACCAATGACGGATACTTTGCAACGCATTGAAAACAAAATCTATCAATTGTGTGATGCTTCCTTTACTACCGTCTTGCTCAACTTATATCGCGATGGCAAAGACAGCAATGGGTGGCACGCAGACGACGAACCTGAACTCGGCAAAAATCCAGTTATCGCTTCGGTGAGTTTGGGAGAACCTCGGTTTTTTCATCTTCGACATAACCATGACCCCAAACAAAGGTATAAGTTATTGTTAGAGCATGGAAGTTTGTTGCTCATGGGGGGAGCAACACAACACTTTTGGAAGCATCAAATCGCAAAAACTGCAAAAAAAGTTGGCCCTCGAATAAATTTGACCTTCAGAAAGGTTCATCATTCAAACTAATTCCTGCATATTTGTAGTGATGAAACACACAATTGCCAAGTTATTTTTGATCACCCTTTTGGTGAGTTGTTCCTCTCCAAAAAAAGACATGCAAGTCACAGTCGAAGTCAAAAACCTCAAAAAAGGGACACTCTATCTCGAACGCGTCCAAGACAGTGTTTTGGTAGCAGTCGATTCAATATTTTTAGGTCGTGAAAAAGCTGTAGTTTTACAAGCCGACCTGGACCACCCAGAGCTGTTTTACATTCTTTTGGATCGAAATCAGACAAATGATATTGATAATCGAATTCCCTTTTTCGGCCATGCTGGAGAGATTTCAATCCAAACCACTTTAGATGATTATGTTACAAAAGCTGAAGTCTCTGGCTCACCAACGCAGGAAATCTACAATGCTTATCTGCGAGTTATCCGACAATTTAACAATGAGGAACTCGATCTCCTTGCTGCTTATCTTCAAGCTCAAATCAGTCAAAATGCAGATAGTCTGACTTTAGTCAAACAGCAAACTGCCAGTCTATCTAAAAGAAAAATTCTGTTCACTGTCAACTTTGCAGTCAATAATGCCAACAGCGTTGTTGCACCTTATTTGGCTTTATCCGAGCTCCCAAAGGTTTCGAAAAGTTTACTGGACACCATTGCAGCTTCCATGTCCGACGATGTCGCAAATTCTCGATATGGAATGTTTTTGACGGATTTTCTATCGGAACTCGAAAACTGAGTTGACACCCCTTTACATGGTGACCATTAGGACTTCGGATTGATTCGACTTAATGGTAAATCCTGTCAGGCAAGCTGGCAATAAAATAGTTGATCCAAAAGGAAAGGCGTAAGTCGTTCCATCTACAGATATTTGACTGTCACCTTGTACAGCCATCAAAACGACAAAAGAGTCCAACTGCACGCTTTGGATATTCATCTCTCCGTCTACCACAATGATCTCTGTTTTAAAATAGGGAGAATCAACCATAAGATTCCTTTGGTTGGTGTCTGTTGTATATACGACCTTATGGTTATCGCGTTTTGTAAAATCGATTGCATCTAAAGCCAGTTCGGTATGCAACTCTCTAGTATTGCCATCTTTATCTGTTCGATTCCAATCAAAAATGCGATAGGTGACATCCGAGGTTTGTTGAATTTCGGCAAGTAGAATCCCAGCTCCAATCGCATGTACGGTTCCTGTTCGAATAAAAAACGTATCTCCTCTTTTGACGGTTTCATAATGAAGTAGGTCTTCAATCTGACCGTTTTGAAGATATTGTTGATATTCGTTTTGATCGGTGTCTTTGGAAAAACCCGCAATAAGTTGGGCTCCTGGGTCAGCATCCATAATGTACCACATTTCATTTTTGCCAAAGGAATTATGACGCTCTTTTGCCAAATGATCGTGGGGGTGTAACTGCACCGACAAGTCTTTTTGGGCATCAATGTATTTGATAAGGACTGGAAAGTCATTACCAAAACGTTCATAAACAGACTTTCCGACGAGGTCGGCTTTGTAAAGCTCAATAAGTTCATTGAGTTGTTTCCCTTGCAGAGGGCCAGCAGAAACAACAGATTCATCGCCAGACACGGCAGACAATTCCCAACTTTCTCCAATCTCATTCCCATGAAAGGGTTTGTTGAGAAAGCCCATCAACTTCCGTCCACCCCAAAGTCTTTGCTTGGGGATTGGCTTAAAGAAAAGCGGATACAGCATACCTATCCCTTGTAGTGAACATAATTTCTTGGCGTCTCATAAAGAGTGACTTCCATCTGTTTATTAGAGGAAATATGAGGACGTAGCTTGTTCCATATCACAACAGCAATATTCTCTGCAGTAGGGTTCAAGTTTGCGAATTCTGGCACTTGTTCATTTAGGTTTTTATGATCAAAAGCATCCTCGACTTCGGTTTTGATCAGGTCTTTCAGAACTTTCATATCCATGACATAGCCCGTTGATGGATCAATCTCGCCAGTGATATGCACAATCAACTCATAATTGTGCCCATGATAAAGTGGGTTATTGCACTTACCAAAAATCTCTTCATTTTTTTCGTCGGCCCAATCAGGTCGATACAAGCGGTGTGCAGCGTTGAAATGCGCCTTGCGGCTTACAGTTACAGCCATTGATCTGGTTTTAAATCCTTGTAAAACTTGGCAAAGATAATGACAAACCAGATGGTATAGCGATCTGGGTTTTGGTCAATGTCATATTTTACCTCTTCGAGGGACATCCATTTCCATGATGAAACCTCATCAAGATTGATCACAGGGTCGTCCTCGTAATAACCCAAAAGCACGTGATCGAATTCATGTTCGGTTAGTCCATTGTCGAATGGCGCTTTATAGATAAACGAAGTGACCTCTTTTAGTTCGGTGGAAAACCCCATTTCTTCTTGCAAGCGTCTCTTTCCAGCTTGTATATTGGTCTCCCCATCGCGCTGATGACTACAGCAGGTATTTGTCCATAGTCCTGGGGAATGATACTTGTGTTTGGCACGTTGCTGAAGCATCAATTCTCCTTTTGTGTTAAGGATAAACACAGAAAATGCACGGTGGAGAAGCGCTTTTTGATGCGCCTCTAACTTTGGCATCAACCCAATAGGGTTGTCTTGTTTATCTACAAGTATCACTTGTTCTTCCATCGTTGCTAAAGTTAAAAAAAAGTACAATAAACATTGAGCCAAATCTAAAGCAATAAAATTACTTCTTATTCGCAAGATTCGTGGTATTTTTGCCATCATGAATTTTGAGGTAGAAATTGCACGTCGTCGAACTTTTGGGATTATCTCTCACCCAGATGCTGGGAAAACCACGCTAACTGAAAAACTCCTACTTTTTGGTGGAGCAATTCAAGAAGCAGGTGCTGTCAAATCCAATAAGATCAAAAAAACAGCGACAAGTGACTTTATGGAGATCGAACGGCAACGAGGTATTTCTGTGGCGACTTCTGTTTTGGCTTTTCATTACAAAGACAAAAAAATCAATATTCTGGACACACCTGGTCACAAAGATTTTGCTGAGGATACATTTCGTACACTCACAGCTGTCGACAGTGTCATTGTTGTTATTGATGTCGCCAAAGGAGTGGAAGAGCAAACCGAAAAACTCGTTGAGGTATGTCGTATGCGAAACATACCGATTCTCGTCTTTATCAATAAGCTCGATCGTGAGGGAAAAGATGCTTTTGATCTGCTAGACGAGGTCGAACAAAAACTTGGGTTTCAGGTGGTTCCCCTTAGTTTTCCCATTGGGATGGGGTATGACTTTCAAGGGATTTATAATTTATGGGAAAAGCGCTTGCGTCTGTTTGACGAGGGCAACAAAACCCAAATTTCAGAAAGTATGGATTTTGACAACATCAATGATCCGAGTTTATCCGATCATATCGGCGAACAGGCAGCCCGTCAGTTGAGAGAAGATATTGAATTGGTCACGGAAGTGTACCCATCCTTTGATCCAAAGGCCTATTTGAATGGAGAGCAGCAACCTGTTTTTTTCGGTTCTGCCTTAAACAACTTTGGTGTGCAAGAGCTTTTGGATGCCTTTATCGAAATTGCTCCTCCTCCACTCGCCAAAAATAGCGATGAGAGATTAGTCAAGCCAGATGAGAAAAATTTTAGTGGTTTTGTTTTTAAAATTCACGCCAATATGGACCCTAAACACAGGGACCGCTTGGCGTTTGTCAAAATAGTATCGGGAACCTTTGTAAGAAATACACCCTATTTGCACGTTCGCAACAACAAAAAACTCAAATTTAGCAGTCCAAATGCCTTTTTTGCAGATCGTAAAGAAGTTGTAGCTACATCCTATCCGGGAGATATTGTTGGGCTTCACGATACAGGAAACTTTAAAATCGGAGATACGCTAACCACTGGTGAAAACTTACACTTTAGGGGGATTCCAAGCTTTTCACCTGAGCATTTTCGCTATATAAATAATGCCGATCCAATGAAAGCCAAACAACTCGCAAAAGGAATTGATCAATTGATGGACGAAGGGGTTGCCCAACTTTTTACCCTTGATCTCAATGGACGAAAAGTGATTGGAACCGTCGGGGCGCTTCAATTTGAGGTCATTCAATATCGACTCGAACATGAGTATGGCGCAAAATGTAGCTATGAAAATCTGAATGTTCATAAAGCCTGTTGGGTAGAAACTCCTGAAACATCTCACCCTGAATTTTTAGACTTTACACGAGTCAAAACTAAATTTTTGGCGAAAGACAAACAAGGGCAACAAGTGTTTTTGGCAGACTCGGCTTTTTCGCTCCAAATGACAAAGGACAAATATCCCGCCTTACAATTTCACGCGACTTCGGAGTTTTAGTCACACTTTGTTGTCTTTACAAATTGAAATAATTCTGTGTAAGACACAAACTAAATCGGAAAAACAGTTTACAAGTATTTGCTGGAAATCGACGTGGTGGTCCAGCTTGTCAGGCGGGAGTTTGCTATGAAGTACTTGATTTCAGCGGCGTTGAGATACGATTCACCTCTAGGTTTTAGTTCTATTGCTGTATGAAAAAAATCCCGCCTATTGACGGGATTATTTAAATTTATGCTTCACCGGGAGGGCCAAAGTTGAGCGGAATTGGTGGTTGCTCATAATCCTTGATCTCACCATGAGCATTTTCAAAACGCTGTACGTTATCGTTAAGTGCTTTTACAAAACGTTTGGCGTGTTGTGGCGTTAGGATAATTCGCGAACGTACTTTTGCCTTTGGAGAACCGGGCATAATGTTGATAAAATCAACGACAAATTCCGATACAGAGTGATTGATGATTGCTAGGTTTGAATAGGTCCCCTGTGCAGTTTCCTGATCAAGCTCAATGTTGATTTCTTTTTTCTTTTTAGAATCACTCATTTCCACTCAAATTAAACTCCTTTTTGGCTAATAGCTCCTCATATTCATCGGTATAACCTACGATGATATCATTATACGCACGGTTTCCTGTACCCGCTGGGATTTTATGCCCAACAATCACGTTCTCCTTTAATCCTTCTAGAGTATCGATTTTACCGCTAACCGCAGCTTCGTTCAATACTTTCGTTGTTTCTTGGAAGGATGCCGCTGAAATAAACGACTTGGTCTGAAGAGAAGCACGGGTAATTCCTTGAAGGATTGGCGTAGCCGTTGCATTTACCGCATCACGGGCTTCAACAATAGCCTTGTCATCACGACGCAACAAAGAGTTTTCATCACGCAACTGACGAGCAGTAACGATTTGACCAGCTTTTAAGTTTTCAGAGTCACCAACCTCGGTGATTACCTTACAACCAAAGAGCTGATCGTTTTCAGTAATGAAATCATATTTATGTACGAGTTGGTTTTCTAGGAAAGTAGTGTCTCCAGAATCCTCAATTCGCACTTTACGCATCATTTGACGTACAACAACCTCGAAGTGCTTATCATTGATTTTTACCCCTTGTAATCGATATACTTCTTGTACTTCATTTACAAGGTACTGCTGTACAGCAGATGGGCCTTTGATATTGAGAATATCATTTGGTGTAATCGCGCCATCGGAAATTGGCATACCAGCTTTGACAAAGTCATTTTCCTGAACCAAAATCTGATTGGAAAGTTTTACCAAGTACTTCTTGATTTCGCCGGTTTTCGATTCCACAATGATTTCGCGATTTCCACGTTTGATTTTACCAAAAGTAACGACTCCATCAATTTCTGACACAACGGCCGGATTTGATGGGTTACGCGCTTCGAATAGCTCGGTAACTCTTGGAAGACCACCTGTGATATCACCAGACTTGGCAGATTTACGAGGAATTTTCACAAGGATTTTTCCCCCTTCTATCGCCTCCCCATCATCAACCATGATGTGTGCCCCAACAGGCAAGTTATAGGACTGTAATGTGTTTCCTTTTTTATCTTGAATCAATAAAGTTGGAATCAGTTTCTTGTCTCTAGTTTCTGTAATCACTTTCTCTTGGAAGCCAGTTTGCTCGTCAATTTCAACTTGGAAGGTAACACCCTGTTGGATGTTTTCGTATCCAATTTTACCAGCAAACTCAGAAACAATTACCCCATTGTAGGGATCCCAACGACAAATCTCATCACCTTTTTTGATTTTCTGGCCGTTTTTAACAGCAATAAATGAACCATAGGGAATGATGTTATTACTCAAGGCAATGCCCGTTTTACTATCAACCAATTTGTATTCGGTTGTTCGGGAAATCACCACCTGAGCGTCATTGCCATCAGCATCTTTTCCTGGAACAACTTTAAGGTCTTCAAGTTCAACCGTACCATCAAACTTAGCAATGAGTTTATTTTCCTCAGAAATGTTTCCTGCAATACCTCCAACGTGGAAGGTACGAAGTGTTAATTGTGTTCCTGGCTCTCCAATGGATTGGGCGGCAATTACTCCGACAGACTCTCCAATTTGAACCATTTTACCGTTGGCTAGGTTTCTTCCATAGCACTTGGCACAAATTCCTTTTTTGGCTTCACATGTCAATGGAGAACGAACTTCAATCTTGTCGATTGGAGATTTCTCAATTACCTTCACATGTTGATCCAAAATCTCTTGACCTGCTTCGACAATTACCTTGCCATCTTTTGGATTGATCAAATCAAATAAAGCCACACGGCCAATCACACGATCACCTAACTTTTCAACGACTTCTTCGTTTTTCTTCAATGACTCTACAGTAATTCCACGAAGGGTACCACAATCTTCGGTATTGACAATCACATCTTGCGCAACATCGTGCAGGCGACGCGTGAGATAACCAGCATCTGCTGTTTTCAGCGCTGTATCCGCAAGTCCTTTTCGTGCTCCGTGAGTAGAGATAAAGTACTCTAAAATCGAAAGGCCTTCTTTAAAGTTGGATAGAATTGGATTTTCAATAATCTCACCACCTCCAGCAGTTGATTTCTTTGGCTTAGCCATCAAACCACGCATCCCTGTCAACTGACGGATTTGCTCTTTCGAACCTCGCGCACCAGAATCAAGCATCATGTAAACCGAGTTGAAGCCCTGTTGGTCTTCACTGATTCGCTTCATCGCCAGTTCGGTTAGGGTTGCATTGGCAGATGTCCAAACATCAATCACCTGATTATATCTCTCATTATTTGTAATGAGACCCATGTTGTAATTGGTGATAATACTATCCACCTGTCCATTGGCCTCGTCGATTAATTTTTGCTTATCAGCAGGAATAATGATATCTCCTAAGCTAAAGGAGAGCCCTCCCTTGAAGGCAAAAGAATACCCCATTTCTTTAATCTCATCCAAAAATGCAGCCGTTTCTGGCACAGAAGTCACTTTTAAAATATCTCCGATGATATCACGAAGGGATTTCTTTGTGAGAACCTCATTGATAAAGCCTGCATTTTCAGGAACAACTTGGTTGAACAAAACACGACCAACCGTCGTTTCAATTAACTGGTTTGTCAATTCACCTTCATCATTAAAGTCTTTTGCTCGAACCTTGATGATTGCGTTCAAGTCAACAATCTTTTCATTAAAAGCAATATTGACCTCTTCAGCACTGTAGAAAGTAAGACCTTCTCCCTTTACTGGGTGTTCTTTGGTTGACTTTCTTGCTTTGGTCATATAATATAGTCCCAAAACCATGTCTTGAGAAGGTACAGTGATTGGTGATCCGTTAGCTGGATTCAAAATATTGTGAGATGCAAGCATCAATAACTGAGACTCCAGAATAGCTTCTGGCCCCAAAGGCAGGTGAACAGCCATCTGGTCTCCATCAAAATCAGCATTAAACGCAGTACAAGCCAAAGGGTGTAGCTGGATCGCTTTTCCTTCGATTAGTTTTGGCTGGAATGCTTGGATTCCCAAACGGTGAAGTGTGGGAGCACGGTTTAATAAAACAGGATGCCCTTTAATCACATTCTCCAAAATATCCCATACAACTGGCTCGCGCTTGTCGATGATTTTTTTGGCAGACTTAACCGTTTTAACGATACCCCTTTCAATGAGCTTTCGAATCACAAATGGCTTATAGAGTTCCGCAGCCATATTTTTAGGCAACCCACATTCGAAGAGTTTCAACTCAGGACCAACAACTATTACAGATCGTGCTGAATAGTCAACACGCTTACCCAGTAAGTTTTGTCGAAAACGTCCTTGTTTTCCTTTAAGAGAATCCGAAAGAGATTTCAACGGACGGTTAGCATCTGATTTTACCGCAGATGACTTTCTTGTGTTGTCAAACAAAGAGTCCACAGACTCTTGAAGCATACGTTTTTCGTTTCGTAAAATCACCTCAGGCGCTTTGATCTCGACCAAACGCTTAAGACGATTATTACGGATAATGACTCTTCTATATAGATCGTTTAAGTCAGACGTGGCGAAACGACCACCGTCAAGTGGTACCAAAGGACGAAGTTCTGGTGGAATGACAGGGATGGTTTTCATAATCATCCACTCTGGTCGGTTTTCTCGATTCTTATTGGCTTCACGGAACGATTCGACAACTTGAAGGCGTTTTAAAGCTTCTGTTTTTCGTTGTTTGGATGTTTCATTGTTGGCTTTGTCGCGCAACTCGTAAGACAATCCGTCCAAGTCAATTCGACTCAACAATTCAATTAAACACTCTGCTCCCATCTTAGCAATAAACTTCTCTGGGTCTGAGTCTTCAAGATATTGATTTTCTATCGGAAGCTTTTCGAGGATATTGAGATACTCCTCTTCGGTTAGGAAGTCCATTTTTTGAACTGGCTCTCCTTCTTCATTGGTCGCGCCACCTGGTTGAATGACTACATATCGCTCATAATAGATAATCATATCGAGCTTCTTTGATGGAAGACCAAGTAGGTAACCAAGCTTGTTGGGAAGTGAACGGAAATACCAAATGTGTGCAACAGGTACAATAAGACTGATGTGACCAACACGATCTCTACGTACTTTTTTCTCTGTAACCTCCACACCACAACGGTCACAAACAATTCCTTTATAACGAATTCGCTTGTACTTTCCACAAGCACATTCAAAATCCTTGACAGGACCAAAAATACGCTCACAAAACAGGCCGTCTCTCTCGGGCTTGTGTGTACGATAATTAATCGTTTCAGGCTTTAAAACCTCACCACGTGATTCTGCAAGAATCGTTTCTGGTGATGAAAGACCAATAGAAATTTTGTTAAAACTGATGGGTTGCTGATTGTCGTTAAATCTTGCCATTGTTTACTAAACGGATTTAATTATTCTTCTAAACGTATATCGAGTCCAAGACCCTTGAGTTCGTGCATCAAAACGTTGAATGATTCTGGCAGCCCAGGTTTTGGCATGGCCTCCCCCTTCACAATCGTTTCGTATGTTTTCGCACGTCCGACCACATCATCTGACTTGACCGTAAGTATTTCTTGCAGTGTACTGGATGCTCCATAGGCCTCGAGAGCCCAAACTTCCATCTCACCAAAACGCTGTCCACCAAACTGCGCCTTTCCACCAAGTGGCTGCTGTGTAATTAATGAGTAGGGGCCTATTGATCGTGAATGCATTTTATCATCCACCATATGACCAAGTTTCAACATATAAATCACGCCAACAGTTGCTGGTTGATCAAAGCGTTCTCCAGTTCCTCCATCGTATAAATAAGTGTGACCAAACTGAGGAATACCAGCTTCCTTCGAGATTTCATCTACTTGATCACTCGATGCACCATCAAAGATCGGAGTTGCAAAGGTTTTGCCTAACTTTTGTCCTGCCCACCCTAAAACAGTTTCATAAATCTGACCGATATTCATTCGGGAAGGTACTCCAAGGGGATTCAGTACAATATCAACTGGCGTTCCATCTTCCAAAAATGGCATGTCTTCTTGGCGTACAATCCGCGCAACAATCCCTTTGTTACCGTGACGACCAGCCATCTTGTCTCCTACCTTTAGCTTACGCTTCTTGGCGATGTAGACTTTTGCCAGTTTTAGTATACCTGCAGGAAGTTCGTCTCCAACCGAAATGGTAAACTTATCACGTCGAAGTGCACCTTGTAAATCATTTTCTTTGATTTTGTAATTGTGCATCAAGTTATTGACCAAGCCGTCAACGTGGCTGTCAACAGTCCACGTGCCACTCACCAAGTGAGCATAGTCGTCAACTGCGTTTAACATCTTTAAGGTAAACTTCTTCCCCTTAGGCAAGACTTCCTCATCTAAGTCATTGAAAACACCTTGACATGTTTTACCATTAAGAAGTGTAAATAACTTCTCAACAAGAAGCGATTTCAACTCTTTAAACTTCACTTCAAACTCATCCTCGAGTTCAAGCAATTCTTGTTTGTCTTGCGTTCGACGTCTTTTATCCTTGACAATACGTGTGAAAAGCTTTTTGTCGATAACCACACCATTAAGAGACGGTGGCGCTTTCAATGACGCATCTTTTACATCCCCTGCCTTATCTCCAAAAATTGCACGTAGTAGCTTTTCTTCTGGAGTAGGATCCGATTCTCCTTTAGGCGTGATTTTTCCAATCAGAATATCACCTGCGTTTACTTCAGCACCAACACGAATCATACCGTTCTCGTCCAAGTCCTTAGTTGCTTCTTCACTAACGTTTGGAATATCGTTTGTCAACTCCTCTTTACCAAGTTTTGTGTCGCGGACTTCCAAAGCATATTCATCAATGTGAATGGATGTAAAAATATCGTCTCGAACCACTTTTTCAGAAATCACAATAGCATCCTCAAAGTTATACCCTTTCCAAGGCATAAAAGCAACTTTCATATTGCGACCAAGTGCAAGCTCGCCGTTTTGTGTGGCATAACCCTCACATAGTACCTGTCCTTTTTCAACGCGATCTCCAACTTGGACAATTGGCTTGAGATTGATGGTAGAACCTTGGTTGGTTTTTCTAAACTTCACCAAAGGATATTCTTTCTCGTCTGACTCAAAACTAATCAAACGATCTTCTTCGCTCGAATTATATTTGATTTTAATGACATTCGCATCAACGTATGTTACCACGCCGTCTGCTTCAGCATTGATCAAAACTCTAGAATCTTTGGCGACCTGACGCTCGAGACCTGTTCCAACTACAGGAACTTCTGGGCGGAGTAGTGGGACAGCCTGACGCATCATGTTTGAGCCCATCAATGCACGGTTTGCATCATCGTGCTCCAAAAATGGAATTAGCGACGCAGAAATCGATGCAATCTGGTTTGGTGCAACATCCATATAATCGACTTGTGATGGCTCAACGACCGGATAATCTGCTTCGGAACGCGCAATCACCTTATCCACATTGATTTTTCCGTCTTTATCTTTAGATACGTGAGCTTGTGCAAATAGCTTTTCTTCCTCTTCCTCAGCGGTAAGATATTGCATTTCACTGAAATCTACGACTCCATCATTGACTTTACGATATGGCGTCTCGATAAAACCAAGATTATTCACTTTTGCAAACACACTTAAAGAAGAAATCAAACCAATATTTGGCCCTTCTGGCGTTTCAATTGGACACATACGACCATAATGTGTATAGTGAACATCTCGCACTTCGAATCCTGCTCTTTCTCTTGAAAGACCACCAGGACCTAAAGCTGAAAGTCGGCGTTTGTGTGTAATCTCAGCAAGTGGATTGGTTTGATCCATGAACTGAGAAAGCTGATTGGTTCCAAAGAAAGAGTTAATCACAGACGACAATGTCTTTGCATTGATCAAATCAATCGGAGTAAAGACCTCATTGTCGCGAACATTCATTCGCTCACGGATGGTACGTGCCATTCTTGAAAGACCGACTCCAAACTGAGATGAAAGCTGCTCACCCACTGTACGAACACGACGGTTTGATAAGTGGTCAATATCATCAATCTCCGATTTGGAATTGATCAACTCAATCAAATACTTAATGATGGTGATGATATCATCTTTGGTCAAAACTTGTTTGTCCATTTCAATATCAAGGCCTAATTTTTTATTCATTCGATAGCGACCAACTTCCCCAAGATTATACCTTTGATCCGAAAAGAAAAGTTTATCGATTATTCCTCGAGCGGTTTCCTCATCAGGTGGTTCAGCGTTACGCAATTGACGATAAATATGCTCAACCGCTTCTTTTTCAGAGTTGGTAGGATCTTTTTGAAGGGTGTTGTGGATAATTGCATAATCCGCTGAAGCGAGATCTTCTTTGTGGAGTAAAACTGTTTTGGCATTGGCCTCCACAATTTGATCGATATGTTCCTTTTCAAGAATGGTGTCTCTGTCGAGAACAATTTCATTTCTCTCGATTGAAACAACCTCACCCGTATCTTCATCTACAAAATCCTCAAACCAAGTGTTGAGAACACGAGCAGCTAGTTTTCTGCCCAATACCTTTTTCAAACCAGCCTTGGATACTTTGATTTCCTCAGCAAGATCAAAAATCTCTAAAATGTCTTTGTCTCTTTCAAATCCGATAGCACGGAAAAGAGTCGTAACAGGTAATTTCTTTTTACGATCGATATAGGCATACATCACACTGTTGATATCTGTTGCAAACTCGATCCATGATCCTTTAAATGGAATTACTCGAGCCGAGTAGAGTTTTGTACCATTTGCATGAAATGACTGGCCAAAGAAAACACCTGGGGATCTATGTAGTTGTGAAACCACAATTCTCTCGGCACCATTAATCACAAAAGTACCACTTGGCGTCATATATGGAATAGTTCCCAAAAACACATCTTGTACAATTGTTTCAAAATCCTCATGCTCGGGATCTGTACAATACAATTTCAAACGCGCTTTTAAAGGTACGCTATAGGTCAGACCACGTTCAATACACTCAATGATGGAGTATCTTGGTGGGTCGACAAAATAGTCGAGAAACTCTAAAACAAACTGGTTCCGGGTATCAGATATCGGAAAATTCTCTTTAAAGGTGTTATAGAGACCTTCGTTATCGCGTTCGTTTGACTTGGTTTCTAGTTGAAAAAAGTCTTGAAAAGATTTGATTTGTATGTCCAGGAAATCAGGGTATTCAGGCGTTTGTATAGCCGAGGAAAAATTGAGTCTTTCAGATGTTGTAGACATGAACAAAAATGTGTTTGATACAAAAATTATTACAGCAATGCTGCTATCGTTTTAAAAAACGACGCTAAGGCCAACGGAAAAATCCGTGGCCTTAGTGATGTTTGTTGGGTAGGGTTTATTTTAACTCTACCTCTGCTCCAGCTTCTTCTAAAGAAGATTTTAGGCCTTCTGCTTCGTCTTTGGCTACGCCCTCTTTGATTGGGCTTGGCGCGTTATCAACCAATTCTTTAGCTTCTTTTAAGCCAAGACCAGTCAATTCCTTAACCAATTTAACGACAGCAAGCTTTGAACCACCAGCAGCTTTGAGAATTACGTCAAATTCTGACTTCTCTTCACCACCAGCGTCACCGCCTGCAGCAGGGCCTGCAGCAACTGCAACCGCAGCAGCAGCTGGCTCAATGCCATACTCTTCTTTTAAAATCTCTGCCAACTCATTCACTTCTTTTACTGTGAGGTTGACCAACTGTTCTGCAAAATCTTTTAAATCTGCCATTTTGAACGTATTTATAATAAAGTTATGTTAACAATTTTATGCTTCCTTTTCAGCAAGCGTTTTTATAATTCCAGCTAGGGTTCCGCCACTTGATTGAAGTGCAGAAACCACATTCTTTGCAGGTGATTGAAGTAGGGTAATGATTTCCCCAATCAGTTCATCCTTTGACTTAATGTTGACAAGTGCCTCTATTTGGTCGTCGCCCAAATAAACAGCTTCTTCGATATAAGCGCCTTTCAAAATCGGACGATCCGATTTTTTACGAAAGTCCTTGATCACCTTTGCAGGTCCGTTTCCTGATTCAGCAAACATCATTGCTGTGTTTCCTTTCAGGACACCTGTTAGGTCACCAAAATCTTTGTCAGAAGCCTCCATGGCTTTCGCCAACAATGTGTTCTTAACAACAGTCAGTTTTACTCCCGCCTTAAAACATGCGCGACGCAGGTTAGAAGTCGTTAGCGCATCCAAATCAGAAACATCAGTTAAATAGATGTTTTGATTTTCTGCTAACTGTGCTGTTAGGTCTTCGATAGCTTGTACTTTCTCTTGTTTCGTCATAATATAGATTTCGCTATCCGTTAAACATTTTTAAATTCCACAGGGATGCTTGGACTCATTGTACTCGACATGGATACACTCTTAATGTATGTCCCTTTTGCACTTGACGGCTTGAGTTTGACCAATGTCTGCATGAGCTCATTGGCATTTCCCAAGATTTTGTCAGCATCAAAAGATACCTTTCCAATGGAGGCATGTACGATGCCTGTTTTGTCGACTTTAAAATCAATCTTACCACCCTTAACGTCGCTAACGGCTTTACCAACATCCATCGTAACGGTTCCCGTTTTCGGATTCGGCATTAAACCACGAGGGCCTAGCACACGACCTAAAGGTCCCAGCTTACCCATAACGCTCGGCATGGTAACGATGACATCAACGTCTGTCCATCCATCTTTGATTTTCTGCAAATATTCATCTAGTCCCACATAATCAGCACCAGCTTCTTTTGCTTCAGCCTCCTTGTCAGGAGTGACCAAAGCCAATACCGAAACTGTTTTACCGGTTCCATGAGGAAGAGTAACTACACCACGTACCATTTGGTCGGCCTTTCGAGGGTCTACACCCAAACGGACAGCCAAGTCAACTGATGCGTCAAACTTGGTGGTCGTTATCTCTTTAACCAACGATGCAGCATCTGCCAAGGAATACAAGCTCGCACGATCAATCTTTGATAGTGCCTCTTTTCTTTTTTTGGAAATTTTTGCCATTGTATTTCAATTGATGGTTAAAAAGGAGCTTGACCTTTTACTGTTAGCCCCATTGATCTAGCGGTTCCCGCAACCATTTTCATGGCTGATTCAACCGTAAATGCATTTAAATCTTGCATTTTGTCTTCAGCAATGTTGCGTACTTGATCCCAAGTTACGCTTGCTACTTTGCTTCGGTTGGGTTCGCCTGATCCTTTTTTAACCTTTGCGGCTTCCAAGAGTTGAACGGCTGCAGGTGGTGTCTTTACAACAAAATCAAATGATTTATCTGCATAGACGGAGATCACGACTGGTAAAACTTTACCAGCTTTATCTTGGGTTCTTGCATTAAACTGTTTGCAAAACTCCATGATGTTCACTCCTGCGGCACCTAAAGCGGGTCCAACCGGTGGCGACGGATTCGCAGCACCTCCCCTAACTTGTAGCTTTACTACTTTACTTACTTCTTTTGCCATTGTTTAAACGTATTGACCTCGCCGCATGGAAGCTGCTTTGAAATCGGGTAATTGTAACACT
>MDTD01177096.1_pt1 | contig 27423 bp, 25 predicted proteins | sample 811221 | NCBI WGS metagenome assembly MDTD01 (sample SAMN05326646, study PRJNA326480) | marine metagenome | isolation source: seawater | place: Pacific Ocean: South West | collected 2011 | reverse complement strand
CGCCTTCATCAGGCCGATATTGCCCTCCTGGATCAGGTCCAGGAACTGCAGGCCGCGGTTGGTGTACTTCTTGGCGATCGAGATGACGAGGCGGAGATTGGCCTCGATCATCTCCTTCTTGGCCTGATTGGCCTCGCGCTCGCCCTTCTGGACGGCGCTGACGATGCGGCGGAACTCGCCGACGTCGAGGCCGACATCGGTGGCGATCTCGAACACCGAGCCGCGGATGCGGCCGATCTCGTCCGGATCGTGGCTGATGAACTTCTGCCAGCCGGGCTCGGGCAGCGCGGCGATGCGCTCCATCCAGGTCTGGTCGAGCTCGTTGCCGAAATAGTGCTTCAGGAAAACGTCGCGCTTGACCTTGCACGACTCGGCCATGCGCAGCAGCTTGCCCTCGAGGCCGATCAGCCGGCGATTGCGGCCGTAAAGCTCGTCCACCAGCGCCTCGATGCGGCCGTTGTGCAGCCTGACGCCCTGCATCTCGACCAGCACGTCGCGCTTCATCTTCTGATAGCGCTTCTCGGTCGTCGGCTTGAGCTGCTCGCCCTTCATCGCCGCGGCGACGCGCTGTTCCTGCAGCTTGCGGAGCTTGCCGTAGGTGGCGGCGATGCTGTCGAACGTCTCCAGCACCATCGGCTTGAGCTGCTCTTCCATCGCCGACAGCGAGATGTTGCTCTCCTCGCTGCCCTCGCCGTCCTCGTCACCCTCCTCGTCGGAATCGCTGTCCTCGTCGGAGTCCTCGGCATCCTCGTTTTCGGTGTCGTCGGAGCCGAACACGCCGTCGGCGCCCTCGCCCTCCTCACCTTCCACGGGGATGCCGCCATAAGTCGCTTCGAGGTCGATGACGTCGCGAAGCAGAAGCCGTCCGTCCAAGATCGCGTCGCGCCATTCGGTGATCGCCCGCAGGGTGAGCGGGCTTTCGCAGATGGCGCCGATCATCATCTCGCGGCCGGCCTCGATGCGCTTGGCGATCTCGATCTCGCCCTCGCGCGACAGAAGCTCGACGCTCCCCATCTCGCGGAGATACATGCGCACGGGGTCGTCGGTGCGGCCGAGCTCGGTCTCCTCGCCGCCGCCACCGCCGGAGGACGACGAAGACTCGCGTTCCTCCTCCTCGGATTCGGCATTGGCCGCCGCGGGCTCTTCCGTCTCCTCGCTCTCGACCACGTTGATGCCCATCTCGTTGAGCATCGCCATCGTGTCCTCGATCTGCTCCGAGGACATCTGATCCGACGGCAGGATGGTGTTGAGCTCGTCATAGGTGACGTAGCCGCGCTCGCGACCACGCGCGATCATCTTCTTGACCGCGGCCATGGTCGAATCCATCAGCGGACCGTCACCGGACTCTTCCTGCGGATCGACGACTTCAGCTGTGGCTTGCTTATTCGACATCTAATCCTTCCGTATCCCCCAACGAGACGTCACCTTCCGAACAAGGCCCGACGTCGCTCGTTGCGCATCCCCCGACCAACCGCTACAGGCAACCTTCCAAGATAGAACCGCCATATAGAACGCGGCCCGCCGACGTCATCACCTCACCGTGCCCGTTCGCCATGCGACAGCCAGGGTCCCACGCCTGACAGCAGCCTTTCGGCCATTTCATCGCTGACATCACGGTCGGACTCGGCTCTGACATCGACTCCCCGATCTCTCGACTCCGAGACATCCACTGCCCTGTAGTACAGGTCCGCCAGATGACGCCATCCCACGCGCGCATCGGCGGTTGCCGCCCCGGGCTGTGCGAACGATTCGAGGACACGCGGATGGGACCAGTCGTTTCGGGCGAAGAACGCCGCAATGGTTCCATCATGCCCAGCATCTGCTAGATGCCGTTTGAATCGTTCTATTTCAATGCCCGGAGACTCGGACCAGATAGTTATGATGTCCGTTTTAAGGCTGTCAAGCGCGGGGTCCCGAAACGTCATGCGTCCGAACTCCTCGTCGAACGTGTCGAGAAGCTCCGGATGGGTGACGATCGTGGCGACGAGGCCGCGCTCGAGACGGCTCAAATCCTGCTGCAACCCGTCGCCCAACGACTTGGTCGAAAGCATCCCGCCCAAGCTCCGTCCGGACGGTGCTCCCCGCGCCTGTCCCCTGCCCCGGTTCCACTCCGGCCGGCGTGCGAAGGCGCGGACGTAGCGCTCATCGAGCAGACGGCGGTATTCCTCCCGGACGGCGCGGTCGGCAACCTGCTCCGACAGCGCCGTGAGGCGTCGGCGCAGGCCGGCGCGCCGCTCCGGCGTGTCGACGGGACCGCGCGCCACTTCCAGATCCCACACGAAGTCGATCAGCGGCCGCGCCGCTTCCAGCGCTTTCCTGAGCGTCGGCGCGCGGCCGCTGGCGACCAGACTGTCGGGGTCTTCGCCCGGCGGCAGGAAAGCGAACCCCAGCGATTTCCCCGGCTCGACCGTCGGCAGGGCCCGCTCGGCCGCCCGTGACGCCGCCCTCACCCCCGCCTGATCGCCGTCGAGGCAGATCGTCGGCTCGTCCGCCAGCCGCCACAGGACCTTGAGCTGCTCCTCGGTCAGCGCCGTCCCGAGCGGTGCGACGGCATGGCCGATCCCCGCCTTGTGGAAGGCGATCACGTCCATATAGCCCTCGGCCACCACGACCTTGCCGGCGCTGCGGATCGCCGAACGCGCCTGGGCGACGCCATAGAGCGAGCGGCCCTTGTGGAACAGGGAGGACGCGGGCGAGTTGAGGTATTTGGGCTCCCCCTCTCCCAGCACCCGGCCGCCGAAAGCGATCACCCGGCCGCGCGGATCGGTGATGGGAAACATCACCCGGCCGCGGAAATAGTCGTAGGGCAGACGCCCGTCGTCCGGCATGCGGATCAGGCCCGCCTCGACCATTACCTCCTCGGCGAAACCTTCCTTGCCCAGATGGGCCTTGAGGCCGGCGCGGCCGTCGGGCGCATAGCCCAGGCGAAAGGTCTCGATCGCCTGATCGTCGACGCCACGGCGGCGCAGATAGGCCAGCGCGTCGCGCCCGGCCTCGCCGCGCAGCTGGACCGAGAACCAGCGCGCCGCGGCCTCCAGGACCTCGACGAGAGAGCCCGTGCGCGCCGCCCGTTCACGCTCCTCGGGCGTTTCGCGGGGCATGGCGAGACCGGCTTCGCCGGCCAGACGCTCGACCGCCTCAGGAAAGGTGAGGCCATCCTGACGCATCGCGAAGCCGATCACGTCGCCATGGGCGCCGCAGCCGAAGCAATGGAAGAAGCCCTTGTCGGCGCTCACCGTGAAGGACGGCGTCTTTTCCTGATGGAACGGGCACAGGCCCTTGTATTCGTGACCGTGCCGGATCAGCCGCACGCTGCGGCCGATCCAGTCGGCTATGCCGACGCGGGCACGAATCTCGTCGAGGAAATGCGGCGGGAATGCCATCGGCTCTCAACCCGCTTCGGCGCGCGGCCGGGCGCCGGGCCGACACCCGGCCACCCCCGGTCGAAGATCAGCGTAACCGGCCCGCCTCAACACAAGCGGCGCTTGACCATGGAACTCGCCTTGGCGAAATCCATGCGGCCGGGATAGTTCTGCTTCAGTGCCGCGATGGTACGGGCGATGTCCTTGGCACAGCAGGCGTCGATATGGTCGATCGCATCCTCGACCGCCTGCTCCGTCTCGGCCTCGGTCAGCGGCCTGGGCAGGAAGCTCTTGATGATGGCAATCTCATCGGCCTCCTGCTGAGCCAGCTCGACCCGGCCCGCCTCCTCGTACATGCTGATGGATTCCTGGCGCTGACGAACCATCTTGCTCAGCATTTCCAGGATTTCGTCGTCACTGATCGGCCCATGATCGCCGCCGCCATTGCTGCGGGCGGCGATATCGCGGTCCTGAAGGGCGGCAAGGATCAGCCGCAAAGTGGAAACCCGGCGCTCATCCCTGGCTTTCAAAGCCTCCTTGAGCGCAGCGGCAAAGCGTTCGCGCAACATCGGTATCGTCCTCGGAAAAGGCCCCGTTCGTCGATCGCGGGCGGCGTTCAAAACGCACTGCCGTCATGCCCGACGAGTATAGAAGTTTCTGTCCGACGGGGCTCGACAGAAATTCGATCCCATAGATGGGCCCTCCAGATCAAGGGACAAGACCCGTGTTCGAAGCCAGCCGCCACGACGGCATCGGGCGAATGCGGGTCAGGCCTGCCGGAATCGCGGATCAGGCGGCCTTGCGCCGGCCCGCGCCGCTGCGCCCTGCCGACGGTGGTTGGTTTCGCGGTGCAGCCGGTCCCCGGCCGGGCATGACGGCCACAGCGTCGTAGGCCTTGAGACGCGTCTTCACCTTGAGCCTGCTCCACAGGATCGCCGCAGCGACCACGACGCCGAGACTGAATGCTCCGCCCGTCGTCACATCGCCCCCACCGGTTCCGGCCTGAAGGATGCCGCGGATGGTCACCGTCACGCCGAAGATACCAAGCACGAGGATGAGGACCGCATACACCTCGCCCGCATACCGCTCGACCCAACCCGGTGCGTGCGGCCGCCGAAAAGTGACCAGTCCGTATCCGAACAGAAGCACGGCCGCCGCCAGCAGCAGCACACCCCAAAACAGCACCATCCGACCCTCCGTGAAACAGAGAACCGCTCAGGCGGCGTGGCTTTCGGGCTTATCGCGGCGGAAGCGCGCGCGTCTTTCGCGTGACAGAGAGATGGCCTTGGCGAAGACGCCGGAAATAGGCGGCAAGGGCCCGCGAAAAATTATTCCCGACTGTGATCTCTGGACCCCAGTTTGGCGAGTGTTCGCTCGACACTGCCGACATAACCGCCGCCGAAAAGACGCACATGAACCAGCAGCGGATAGAGGTTGTAGAGATCGCGACGTCCCTCCCAGAACCCCGGCCGCAACGGCCGGTGCTCGGCATAGCGGGTGAAGAAGGCGTCGCCGAAGGTCCCGAACAGGGTCGAGAATGCGAGCTCGATTTCCGCATCGGCGAAATAGATCGCGGGGTCGACGAACCCGCTGATCCGGTCGCCGTCGACCAGCACGTTGCCGCCCCACATATCGCCGTGGATCAACGAGGGTGCCGGCTCGTCGATCCATTCACCGAGACGACCGGCCAGCCGCTCGACCCGCACCATCGTCCGCGCCGGCAAACGTCCGGCCTTCTGTGCCTCGCCGGCCATGTAGAGAAGACGATGGTCGCGGAAGAAGTCCCGCCAGGAGTCGTTCCAGGGGTTGGGCTGCGGAAGCCCGCCGATCACCGTGTCGCGGGCATAGCCGAAGCGGTCGCCGCCGACGCCGTGGAGACCGGCCAGAAGGTCCGCCGCATGCCGCTCGACGGCGGGGGTGATGCTTCCCTCTGCGGGCAGTGGTTCGAGAAGCAGCAGGCATTCATCGCTGAACCATACCGCGGGGACCGGCAGGCGGCTCAGCCTCGCGAGCTCCCCCAGCATCCAGCCTTCGATGGCGAGGCCGCCTTCGGCGGACCATTTCGCCACCGCCTCCCGCCCGTCTTCCAGTTGCAGGCGGTAGACCTCGGCGACACAGCCGCCGTGAAGAGGGACCGCGCGTCGGGGCGCGGAACCGATCGCGGCCCGGACCGCCTCAGCCAGTCTCGCCGGCACGGTCGCGCTCCAATTCCGCTGCGACCGCCGCCAGAAGCCCTTCCGATGCAGCGACGATAAGGTCCAGCACCCGCTCGAAGCCGTCGCCGGCGCCATAGTAGGGGTCGGGAACCTCCCGCATGGATGATTCCGGTGCGAAGTCCAGGAACAGCGAAATGCGCCCTTCCGCCGTCGGGTCGAGACGCTGGAGGGCCGCGAGGTGGCTTCGGTCCATCGCCAGCACGAAGTCGCACCGCATGAGGTCGTCCACCCGCACCTGCTGGGCGCGGATCTCGGAAAGGTCATAGCCGCGCCGCCGCGCCGCCGCCTGCGCCCGGCGGTCCGGGGCTTCGCCGACATGGTAGTCGCCGGTACCGGCGGAGGCGATTTCCACCCGTTCCGCAAGGCCGGCATCGGCGACGAGCTTTCGGAATACACCTTCGGCCGTCGGCGATCGGCAGATGTTCCCGGTGCAGACGAACAGCACCCTGACCGGAGGCTCAACCAACGCCCGCCTCCACCGCCAGCACCGCCGCCGTCTCGCGCACCAGCGCCCAGGCCGCCTCGACATGGCGCTCCTCGGTCGCCGTCTGCCCGACCGACCAGCGGATCACGTACCGCCCGCGAAGACGCGTATGGGTGAAATAGGCGCGGCCGGTCGCGTTTACCCTCTGCATGAGCGCCTCGTTGAGAGAGTCGACACGGACGGGATCTGCGATCCCCGCCGGCAGCCAGCGGAAACAGAACAGCGCCAGCCCCGAATCCGCGACCACCTCCCAGTCCTGATCGGCCTGCATGCGCTCGACCAGCCGTCGGGTCATCGCGATATGTCCGCCGATCGCCTGTCTGAGCCCGAACGCGCCATAATGGCGCAGCACGAACCACAGCTTCAGCGCCCGGAACCGTCGGCCGAGCTGAATACCCCAGTCGCGATAGTTGACGACCCGGTCGCCCTCGGCGGTCTTCAGGTACTCCGGTGTGATTTCGAAGGTCTGCACCAGCGCCGCCGGATCACGGACGAAATAGGCCGTGCAGTCGAAATTGGTGAACAGCCATTTGTGCGGATTGAACAGAAAGCTGTCGGCGCCTTCGATCCCTTCGATCATCCAGCGGTGCTCGGGCAAAACCAGCGCGCTTCCCGCCCAGGCGGCATCGACGTGGAGCCAGATGCCGTGCTTCCGGCAAATCTTCGCGATCGCCGCCACCGGGTCGATCCCTCCTGCCCCGGTGGTGCCGATCGTCGCGACCACGCAGACCGGCGTGAACCCGCCCGCGACGTCCCGATCGATCGCCTCGCTGAGCAGATCGGGACGCATCGCATATGAGTCGTCGACCGCGATCTTCCGCAGGTTCTCGCGCCCGAATCCGGCAATGCCGACATCCTTCTCGATCGAGGAATGGGTCTCCTCCGAGCAATAGACGGTCATCCGCCCCTGCCCCGCCATCCCCGACCGGTTCGAGGCAAAATCCGTCGCCCGCTCCCGGGCCGAAAGCAAGGCGCACAGGCTGGCGGTCGAGGCGGTATCCTGAATACAGCCGGTGAACCCCTCCGGCAGGCCGATGAGCTGGCTGAGCCACTCCATCACCCGCGTCTCGAGTTCGGTCGCCGCCGGCGAGGTCTGCCAGCTCATGCACTGGGCGCCGAGAGTCGCCGTCAGCATCTCCGCCAGCACCGAAGGCGGGCTGGAATTGGCCGGAAAGTAAGCAAAGAAGGCGGGGTGCTGCCAATGGGTGATGCCGGGCAGGATCGTCTCGCGGAAGTCGGCGAAGATGCGGCCCATGTCCTCGCCCGCCTCGGGCGGCGTCGAGGGCAGCCGCTTCGCGATGTCGCCGGGCTCGACCGCGGCCCGCACCGGGCGCTCCTCGACGGTTTCGAGATAGTCCGCCATCCAGTCGGCCATCTCGTGGGCCCACTTCCTGAACTCGCGCGTGTCCATTCTCTCCCTGTCCCCGGCGCCGTTCTCCGTGCGCCGCTTCGGCGTTTTACCATGCCCATCGGAAAGGCTTCACCAGCGGCCCGATCGACGACCGGGCGATTTCGCGAACCTGCCTCTCGTCGTCATCCCCCGATCGAGCCTGACGTTGACAAATGGGAAGGGACACAGTGAGGGGCAACATGAGGATCGTCGCGAGGCCACCGGTCCTCAGTGATCCCCGGGGCGCAAAGGATCGCCCCCTTCACCGCCGCTGGCCCGCCAATCCCTTCGGCGTTACCCTCCGGAGCCATGACCGAACCCGTGATCCGCCCCCACTTCTGGAACGACGCCTGCGCGGCGCTGTCCGCCGCCGACCCGGTAATGGCCGGGATCATCGAGCAGGTGAAGGAGGAACATCTCCGCCCGCGCCATGACCCGTTCATGACCCTCGCCCGCTCGATCGTCGGCCAGCAGATCTCGGTGAAGGCCGCCGACTCGGTCTGGCAGAAGCTGGTGGGGACGCTCGGCGCGATTTCGGCGGAATCCGTCTCGGCGACCGAGGAAGCGGAACTACTGACTTGCGGGCTGTCGCGCCAGAAGGCCCGCTATCTCGCGAGCCTCGCCACCCATTTCCGGGACGGCACGATCGGGCTGTCGGACTGGCCCGACCTCGACGACGAGGCGGTCATCGAGGCGCTCTGCGACGTCAAGGGCATCGGCCGGTGGACGGCCGAAATGTTCCTGATCTTCCACCTGATGCGCCCCGACGTGCTGCCCCTGGCCGACATCGGCCTCCAGCGCGCGATGCGCCTCCACTACAACGACGACACGCCCATGGACCGCGCGGCGATGGCGGAACTCGCCGAGCCCTGGCGCCCCTGGCGCTCGGTGGCGACCTGGTATTTGTGGCGGAGCCTCGACCCCGTGCCCGTCGACTACTGACGGGTACGGAGCCGGGCCGTTCTTCATTCGGCCGCCTGCCCGAGGGGCACGGACGCGCCTTTCTTGCCTTTCGTCGTCCTCCGCGAAAGCGGAGGACCCACTGGCTGGGAAGCAGCCCTTCCCGGAGCGACACGAAGGCGCTGCCGGTGGGTCCTCCGGCCGATCCTCGGATCAGGTCCGACGAGAAGGACGACGATCTCCTGGATCGAAACGTGCTGCCGCGCTCAGGCCTCGACGTCGCCGCGGCCGAGCTTTTCGAACCAGTCGTCGATGGTGATCAGGCCGCCTTCCTTTTCGGCCCGGCCCTTGTCGCTGGCCGGGAGGTCGTCCTGGATCATGTCGATGCGCTTCCAGCCCGCCATCGGGGTTGCCACGTCGGGCCGCGGCGCGTACCGGGACCCCTGCACCTTCTGGTAGCGGTGGACGTAGCGGGGGCAGTTTATGAAGACCTGCTCCACCGCGACGCGCACGACGAGCTGGGCCTCCTTGAACAGGCCGATGTCGGCGCCGGCATCGCTCACCGTCGCGGTGCCGTGGACGCGGAGCCGGAACGGGCGCTCGAAGTCCATGAACAGCATGCCGATCTTGGCGTGATTGGTCATGTTCCCGACCGAGTAGAACATGCCGTTGCCGTCATAGGACGGGAAGGCAAGCGTGGTGTGATCGACGACCTTCACGAACCCCGGCTCGCCGCCCTTGTAGGACACTGTCGGCTGGCCCTGGTCGTCCACGGTGGAGAGCCAGAACATGTCCCGGCTTTCGATAAACGCTTTGTCCTGTTCCTCGATCTCGCCCTTCATCGCCAGGGCCTCGATCTTGTCGGCGAGGCGGCGGGTATCGAAGCGATCCTGCAGGACACGGTGATGGTCGCGGTAGAACGTGCTCATTGATCCTCCCTGTCGGGGCTCGTTGTTGGTTTGATTTCGAGCCTCTTTCCCCAATAGACGACCACCACCACCGGCGCAAAATGATTCGCGCTAAAAACGGGCAGTCGCTGGTTCCCTGCAAACGAAAACAAGGTTCCGCCAAACCGAAACAGTGGCGCCGCAGGTGGACGCAGCGCTTATGTAGTCTCGCAGCCGATTTTGCACTTGCGAACAGTCGGAGAGCTTGGTTGCGGAACACCCAGCGCTATGCCATACACTGTCGAACAATCGTTCGATAGAAACGACACGGGGCAAGGGGAAACGGTCGAAAATCCGACCGGTCGGTGGAACGCCCCGCAAACGGATTGGCCCATATGAAGAATTTGCCCGTGGTCGTACGCGCCGTCATGGCGCCTATGCTCGTCATCGGTGGCCTCGCCGTGACCGCTCTTCCGGCCGTGGCGCAGGACGCGGCGCTGGTCGGCGTCGACGAAGTCCTGCAGGAACCGTTGGCCCAGACGGTGCCGGTGATCGGCCGGTTCATCGCGCGCCAGGGCGGACCCGTTGCCACGCAGGCCGGTGGCCGCGTCACCAAGATCAATGCCCATGTCGGCGACCGCGTCGCCGCCGGCGACGTGCTGGCCGAGCTCGACCTCGACCGCCTGAGCTGGCAGCGCGATCTTGCCAAGGCGGCCTACGCGGCCAGCGATGCCCGCCTGGGCGCCGCCCAGGCCCGCCTGACGAAAAAGAAGCAGGAATTGGCGCGTATCGAAGGCATCCAGACCTCGGCCGCATTCAGCCAGGCGCGCTACGAAGACGTTCAGCAGGAGTTGATCGAGGCGGAAGAAGCGGTCTCCGAGGCGGCTTCGGCCAAGGTCCAGGCCCAGGCCGAGCTCAAGCTCGCCCAGGACGACTTCGAAAAGGGTCGCGTTGCGGCGCCGTACAACGGGGTGGTCACCGCCAAGCATACCGAGGTCGGGTCCTACCTGCGGGTGGGCGACCCGGTCGCTTCGCTGGTCAATGTAGGCGCCCTGGAGATCGAGGCCGACGTCCCCTATGAGCGGATCGCCGGTCTCAAGGTCGGCACCACCCTCCCCGTCAGCCTTCCCGACGGAACCCAGCAGAGCGCCAAGGTACGCGCGGTCGGTGGCGAGGAAGACCCCCTTACGCGCACCCGCGTCGTCCGCCTCTCGCCGCAGATCGAGAATCCCATCGTTCCGCTGGCGGACGGCATGAGCGCCACGATCTTCGTCCCTGCCGGCATTCCGCGGAACGTCGTCACGGTCGACAAGGACGCGGTCATCAAGCGTCAGGGCATGTCGCTGGTCTACATCGTCCAGGACGGCACCGCGCAGATCCGCCCGATCGAACTCGGCGAGGCGGTCGGCGACCGCTTCGAGGTGCGCAGCGGCCTTCAGCCCGGCGACGTGGTCGTCAACCGCGGCAACGAGCGGCTGCGCCCCGGTCAGGCCGTCAAGCCCGGCGCTGCGCCCGAGGGCGAAGGCGAGGGGAACAGCTAGATGAACCTGATCCGGGTCGCCATCTCGCGGCCGATCGCGGTCATCGCCGCGGTGTTCATGGTACTGATCTTCGGTTTCCTGGCTTTGCAGCGGATCCCGATCCAGCTCACCCCCGACGTCCGCAAGCCGACGCTCAGCGTCACGACTTACTGGTATGGCGGCGCGCCGATCGAGGTCGAGCGCGAGGTCGTCAACCGCCAGGAGGAGCAGCTCAAGGGCCTCGAAGGCTTGGCGTCGATGGAGAGCAACTCCCAGGACGGCCAGGCGGAAATCACGCTCGAGTTCAACCTCGACGTCTCGATGGACCGATCACTGCTGCTGGTCTCCAACCGTCTCAACCAGATTTCGGGCTATCCGGAAGAAGTCGACGAACCGACCATCAGCACCGCCGGCCTGGACGATAATCCGATCGCTTGGTTCATCCTGACACGGACGTCAGGAAACAACCGCCCCATCGATACTTACGGCGATTTCGTCGAGGATAACATCAAGGACCGGCTGGAGCGCGTAGCCGGCGTTTCGCGATCGAACGTCTATGGCGGCGCCGAGCGCGAGATGCGGGTCATCGTCGATCCGGAGAAAATGGCGCGCTATCACCTCACCGTGCCGGAAGTGGTGACGGCCTTGAGGCTCGCCAACGCCTCCTACTCGGCCGGCGACGTCAAGGAAGGCAAGCGCCGCTACGTCGTCCGCGCGGACGGCGAGTTCGAGACGCCGGAAGACGTCCGCCAAGTGGTGCTGCGCTCTCCCGGAAGCGCGGCCGCCGCCGGCGGCATGGGCCGCGTCACCGTCGACAACATCGCCGACGTTCATTTCGCCTACAAGGAAGCGAGCGCCAACATCCGCTTCCTCGGAGAGCCCGCCATGGCGATCAACGCCGTGCGCGACACCGGCGCCAACGTCATCGAGACGATGGAGGGCATCCACGAGGCGATCGACGAGATGAACCAGACCATCCTGCCCCAGGCCGGTCTGAAGCTCGAACAGGTCTATAACGAGACCGTCTACATCAACTCGGCCATCGACCTCGTGGTCCAGAACATCTGGATGGGCGGCCTGCTGGCCGCCGCGATCCTGATGCTGTTCCTCAGGTCGTGGCGGGCGACGCTGATCGTGTCGATGGCGATTCCGATCTCGGTCGTCGCGTCGTTCGTGGCCATGGCGGCCCTGGGCCGATCGCTCAACGTCATCTCGCTGGCCGGCATCGCCTTTGCCGTCGGCATGGTGGTGGACGCCGCCATCGTCGTGCTGGAGAACGTCTACCGTCTCCGCGAACGCGGCATGTCGGCGCCCGAAGCGGCCTATCACGGCGCCCAGCAGGTCTGGGGCGCGGTACTGGTTTCGGCCCTGACCACCGTGCTCGTGTTCGTTCCGATCCTGGTCATGGAGCTGGAAGCGGGACAGCTGTTCCGCGACATCGCCGTCGCCGTGTCGACCGCGGTGCTGATGTCGCTTCTGGTGTCGATCACCGTGATCCCGGCGCTGTCCAAGACCCTGCTCAAGGGCGGACGCAGCGAGGAAGGCGAAACGGCGGCGATGCGGCGCTATCCCCTGCCCGGCTTCGACAATTTCGCCCGTGCGTTCGTCGGCGTCATGCTGGGCTACACGCGGCGGATCGTCCGCAGCAAGAGCGCCTCGACGGCAGTCGTCCTGGTCCTGGTTCTGGGGACCGGTGCCGCCGCCTGGATCTTCCTGCCGAAGCTCGAGTACCTGCCGGAAGGCAACCGCAACCTCGTCTTCGGCATCATGCTGCCGCCGCCGGGCTACAACCTCGAAACCATGACCGAGATCGGCGAGCGTATCGAGGATCAGGTGAAGCCGATGTGGGCCAGAGTCAGCGGGCCTGAGTCTGAGCCCGGCCAGCCTCCCAAGATCGACAACTTCTTCTTCGTCGCCACCCGCCGTGGGCAAACCTTCTTCGGCGCCACGGCGATCGAAGCCGACCGGGCCGGCGAGCTCGTACCGGTGCTGACCCGCACCCTGTTCGGCGAGCCTGGCACCTTCGGCGTGTTCACCCAGCCCAGCCTGTTCTCGCGGGGCCTCACCGGCGGCCGGACGATCGAGCTCGACGTGTCGGGCCCCGACCTCGCCGACGTCATCGGCGTGGCGCAGCAGGCCTTTGGAATCATCTCCCAGAAGATGCCGCGGACCGAGGGCAACCAGGCCCGGCCGATCCCCGGCCTGGAACTCGGCTCGCCCGAAGTGCGGGCGGTCCCCGACCGTCTTAAGCTCGCCGACAACGGCGTTACCGCCCAGGCCATGGGCGAAAGCGTCGATGCCTTCAACTCGGGGCTCCGCGTGGCGGAGATCACCGTTGACGGGCGCCGCATCGACCTCACCCTGCAGGGACCCGAGGACGACATCGTCAACACCCAGGGCATCGGCTTCCTGCCGATCGTCACCGCATCGGGCAACATCGTGCCCCTGAACTCGCTCGCCCATGTCGACGTGACCGCCGGTCCGACCGAGGTGCGCCATGTCGAGCGCGAGCGTACGATCACCATCGAGGTCAAGCCGTCGCCGACCCTGGCGCTGGAAAGCGCCATCGACCTCATTCAGAGCGACGTCATCGACGCGCTGAAGGCGGGGGGCCTGCCGCCGGGGGTGCGCATGCGCATGGCCGGCACCGCCGACGAGCTGACCAAGACCTGGAATGCGATGGTGGTGAACCTTCTGGTCGCCATCGTCATCGTCTACCTGCTGATGGCGGTGCTGTTCGAGAGCTTCGTCTATCCGATGATCATCATGCTCTCGGTGCCGTTGGCGGCGGCCGGCGGCGTCGCCGGGCTGGCCTTGCTCAATACGTTCCAGTTCCAGGCCCTCGACATGCTGACGATGCTGGGCTTCGTCATCCTGATCGGCATCGTCGTCAACAACGCGATCCTGCTGGTGCACCAGACGCTGTTCCATCTTCGCAGCGAGGGGATGGAACGCGATGCGGCGATCGTCGAAGCGGTCCAGAACCGCATGCGGCCGATCTTCATGTCCACGCTGACCAGCGTGTTCGGCATGTTGCCGCTGGTGGTCATCCCCGGCGCCGGGTCGGAGCTCTATCGTGGCCTGGGTTCGGTGGTGGTCGGCGGCCTGTCATTGTCGGCGGTGCTGACTCTGGTGATCGTGCCGCCGCTGTTGGCGATCTTCGTCCGCAAGGACGAGGTCGCCGCCGCCGAAGGCGAAGGCACCCCCCTCGCCCAAGCAGCCGAGTAATCAGAGCAGGCGGCTCGATCAGAGTTCACACCTCACGCCGCGGCGACGTGAGGCGATCGAGCCGGAGGCGGTGGCGATCGTCGCTCAGGCGCCGCGCGGCACCGAGAACCGCGACGAACACGCCGAGGCCGGTGCCGCCCGCGATCAGGAACATGATCAGCACCTGATACTTGACCGCCTGGATGGGATTGGCGCCGGCGAGAATCTGTCCGGTCATCATCCCCGGCAGGGAAATCAGGCCAGCCGCGGACATGGCGTTGATGATCGGGATGAGCCCGCTTCTGAGCGATTGGCGAACGATACCGCGGAACGCCCTCGCCCGATCGGCCCCGAGCGCGATCTGCGCCTCGATCGATACCCGCTCCCGTACGGCGCTGGTCAGCAGCGTATCGAGGCCGAGGCTGATGCCGGTCATCGTGTTGCCGAGGATCATGCCGAGCAAAGGAATCGCATAGCGCGGCGCGTACCACGGGTCCGGCTGGACCATTGCCGTCAGGGCGAGCACCGTGACCGCGCCGGCCGCCGCCAGCATACTCGCCGTACCCAGCCCATATGTCCACCAGCCGACCAGCCGCCACTCCTGCCGCGACAGCACCTCGCGTCCTGCGGCAAGGACCATCACTAAGCCCATCGCTGCCGTCCACCAGGGCGAGGAGACGGCAAACAGCCATTCCAGCACCAATCCGATGAGCAGAAGCTGAACCAGGGTTCTCACGGCCGCGATAACGAGTTGCCGCTCCAGCCCCAGTGAAAGGAGAAGCGACAAGCCGGCGTTGGCGAGGACCAGCAACGCCGCCAGTCCGAGATCCCAAGGCGTCAGGGCAACGGTGTTCATGCGGCTTCTTCGAAAAACCGCCCCTGACGCAGGGCCAGCCGACGCCGCGCCAGCCTCGCGACCGCGTCCTCCTGATGACTGACGACGATCAGGGCCAACCCCTCCGCCAGCGCGGCGCGCAACAGATCGGCGACCATGCCGGTCGCCGCCGGATCGAGCGCCGCGGTCGGTTCGTCCAGCAACAGCACGGACGGCTGCTGGACGGCGGCGCGAAGGATCGCCAGACGCAACCGTTCCCCCGTCGACAAGACCGAGACCGCCTTGTCCAAGGCGTCGTCGCCCAGCCCCAGGCGTGGCAGCCAGGTCCGCGCCGTGCCGGGATCGTCGAAATGATCGCCCGCGCGGTCCGTCCACCACCCCGGCTCCGCCGCGACATAGGTGACGTCCCGTCGCCATGCGGGGCCCGTGTACCGCTCACGGGATCGCTCCGATAGCGTGACGGTGCCCTGGTTGGGATCGAGATCGGCGATCGCCCGGAGGAACAGCGTCTTGCCGGACCCTGACGGTCCCGATACGAGGACACAGTCTCCGCGATCGACGTCCAGGTCGATGGGCCCGATCAAATCCGTCCGAAGACCGCGCACCGAAAGCAAAGCCATTCATCATCCTCGAAAATTAAAATCATTATATTTCATTCCCCGCTTCTCAATATTTCATCATTACGGATCTATCCGCACAGGTTTTCCTCTAGACTGATTAATGTCATAAGAATGGCTAAGAGTCCGACAAGGACATTGCACTTCGGGAGGATTGATGCGGAACGGAATCGCGAAACGCCAAGAGGCTCTCGACCAGGCCGACCTTGTCGCCGGCAACGGCTTGATGTCACGTCGTGCCCTGCTCACCGCCGGAGGACGCATGACGGTCGCTGCCGCTGCCGGAGGCATGTCGGCGCTGGCGGTGAGCCGCAGTGCCGCGGCGGAGGCTTTGTCGGTCCCGCCGTCCATGACGGTTCCGGGCGCACCGATGTCCGGCTACGGGCAGCCCTCCCCTTACGAGGAAGCGGTGCAGCGGGGCGTTCTCAAGCCCTACGGCGATCTCGCCCCCGGCACGGGCGTTTCCATGACGCCTCTCCAGCATCTCGCCGGCACGATCACGCCGAACGGCCTTCACTTCGAACGCCACCATAACGGCGTTCCCAGCATCGACCCCGAGACGCACAAGCTGCTCGTCCACGGGTTGGTGAAGCAGAACCTGATCTTCACCGTGAACGACCTGCTTCGCTATCCGATGACGTCGCGGACCTGTTTCCTCGAATGCTCGGGCAACAGCTTCTTCAACAGCTTCCCGAAGCCGATGCAGATGCCCTGCGGCATGATTCACGGCCTGATCTCGGGGACGGAGTGGACGGGGATTCCCCTGGCGACGCTGCTGGACGAAGCGGGCGTCGATCCGAAGGGCAAATGGATCCTGGCAGAAGGCGCGGACTCGGCGGGCATGAGCCGAAGCGTGCCGCTCGACAAGGTTCTCGATGACTGCCTGCTCGCGCTCTACCAGAACGGCGAACGCCTCCGTCCCGAGCAAGGCTATCCGATGCGCCTCCTGGTCCCCGGCTGGGAAGGCAACATGAACGTGAAGTGGCTGCACCGGATCAAGGTGACCGAGGGACCGACCGAGACGAAGGACGAGACCTCGAAATACACCGACCTGCAGCCGGACGGCATCGCCCGTCAGTTTACCTTCCCGATGGGGGTGAAGTCGGTCATCACCCACCCGTCCGCAGGGCTCGCCATGCAGGGACCCGGCTTCTACGAGGTCTCGGGCCTCGCCTGGTCCGGTCATGGCACGATCGCCAAGGTCGAGGTCTCTGCCGATGGCGGGAACAGCTGGGCGGAAGCCGCCCTTCAGGAACCCGTCATGTCCATGATGCTGGTCCGCTTCCGGCTCCCCTGGAGATGGGACGGCAGCCTATCACGACTCATGAGCCGGGCCGTCGATGACCAGGGCAACGTGCAGCCAAGCCACGAAGCCTGGGCCAAGCAGTATGCCACGGGCCCCGCCGGCAACCTGTACCACTGCAACGCGGTCCAGACGTGGGAGATCACAGCTGAGGGGGAGATCGCCAATGTCTATGTCTAAACGCGCGCTGGCGACGGCCGGGCTGGTGCTCGCTCTTTCGTCCGTCTCCGCCCGGAGCGAACCGCAACTCGGCCAGCCGATCTCCGATGCCGACATCGCAGCATGGGACATCAGCATCCCGCCCTCGGGTGAGGGCCTGCCGCCCGGCAGCGGAACCTTCGCGGAAGGTCGTGACGTCTATGCGCAATCCTGCCTGCGCTGTCATGGCGAAGGGGCCGCTGGCAAACCGGCGGACGCGCTCGTCGGCGGCCAGGGATCGCTGTCGACCGATGCGCCGCAAAAGACCGTCGGCAGTTACTGGCCCTACGCGACGACGCTTTTCGACTATATTCGCCGAGCGATGCCGCTCGAATCGCCGCGCTCGCTGAGCGACAAAGACGTCTACGCCGTCACCGCATATATCCTCGGCCTCAACGGAATCATCCCTGAAGATGCGGTGATGGACGCCGCCTCACTGCCGGACGTGCAGATGCCCAATCGGGACAGCTTCGTCTCCTGGTATCCGTCGCCGCCACGCTAACATCGTCGAAGGACATGCATGGCGACGGAGAGGCGGAAGGCAGGCAAGGCAATGGACTTGGCCTGCGCGCACGTGCGAAGATCGCTTGGGTCGGGGAGTGACCCGACGTCGTTTCCACTGGAACCACCGAGGCTTGATGGGAGGGATCTCTCGCGCGGCGGCGGCATTTACCGCCACGGTGCTTGCATGTCTGCCGGTCAGGGCAGATGACACAACCTGCCCCGAGCATGACCGCTATGCGACGATCATGGCGGGAGCCCGAACCGAATGGCCGGAGAGCAATCCGGTCAAGTTGAGCCCGGAATGGACCGAGTACTTCATGCTCGGCTACAACGATGATCAACAGTCCGAGGAGCCGACCGTCGCTGACACGGTGGTGGCTTTTCCCCTTCCTCCGGATATCGCCGCGACGTCCTACTTCTTCGGATTTGTCGACGATTGCCTGACGTTCTATGCCGACCTGACGGAAGCCAAGGTGATGCACTTGATCGAAAAGGGTCACGCCATCGCCGAGAGCGGCAAGGACACGCCCGCCGTCGAGTGATTGCGGCTAAGCTTTTCTTTCACGGCGGACTGGCCGGCGCCGATGGCCTGCCCCACCCCCTCTCCCGTATCGCGGCCACTCTGTTAGGCGCGTTAGCGCTCGCGTCTGCGTGGAACGGCGTCGGCGCGAAAGCGGCAGAGGACCAAGCGCCGCATGGAATCGGTGTCCGCGTCAGCCACGTCACCTCGTCCAACCTCAATATTTACGACTGCCAGCTCCGCCTCGACGTCAGAAACCACCTCGACATCCCGATCCTGGCCATGGCCGGCACGTTGAAGGTCTATGACGCGAACGGCAATTTGCTGGCCGCCCCGCTGGCCGAGAGCACGCGTATCGGTCCCGGCACGGAACGGCGAGACGCCTTTGGCTTCAAGGTAGACGTCGAAGGCGGGCTCAACCCGAGCAACCAGCTCGAACTCGTCGAGCAATGCAACATCCTCAAATCGGCGGAATACGTTCTGCACGCCTGTCTCGACGAGCATGGCGACGACATCTTCGACCGCTGTGCGGCAGGCCTCTATCAGATGGCCGACAGCGCTCTGCCCTTGCGCTTCTTGGCGGTCCACGAGCTGGATCCGTTCACGCGTGGCGTGCCGGAGGCCAAGACCGAGCGGATGGACGAGGCGCGTGAAATCCATCTGGCGGAATACGGGCTCACCTTGTCGACGATTACTGCCTCCCTCGCCGACCGCTTCGACGTCGCACCGGATCAAAAAGGGTTACTGGTCGTCTCTATCGACGGCGACGGCAGCGCCGCCAGGGTGGGGCTGCGGGCCGGCGACCTAGTGAGTGAAATCGATCAGCAGGAAGTGGCCGACATCGCCACCGCCCGGCGGCTGTTCGAGTCCGCCTTTGCCGCCGACCGGGCGATCCTTCTGCTCGTGGATCGCGGCGAAACGCCCGTGTTCACGGTGCTTCCCGCACACTGACGGAAGAAGGGGCCGCGATCGCCGCCCCTCCCTTCCGTGCACCGCTTAACTTAGATCCGCCGCGCGTCATTCCGACGTGAGGCGATCATGCTCTAACGGATCGGCGAAAACGACGTCGGCAGGAGGATCTTCGATTCCTGCGACACCATGTGCTCGCGCAGGTTGGGAAGCATCTTCTGCCAGCGCGGGTCCTGGAACAGCGCCGCGCGCCGCTTCGTCCGCTCTTCGAAGTTCTCGTAGCCCCACATGTGGACGATCTGATTGAGGGGCCCGATCTCGGTGTAGAAGTAGCCGACCATGTTGCCGAGGATCTCGAGCTGGGCCTCCATGCCCTGCTCCTCATAGGTCTTCAGATAGGCTTGCGTGGTCCCGGGCTTGATGGTGTAGGTCCGCTGTTCGACGATCACGGCACGCTCCCTTGGCAAAGTCATTTGTACTGGAATGGCTGCGACGTCGTGAATGGTTGCGGCGCAGCACGCGTAACCAAATCAACCCCCCTGACGCTTGTCAACGCGCTGCGCCAACCGCTACACCTCCGAACGTCGATCTAGCGAGGAGAGCGAATCATGGCCGACACCTACCGTGCCTTCGTGGTCGAGAAAGCGGGCGACGACGTAGCGGCGAGCCTGAAGGAACGGACGCTGGGCGATCTTCCGGAGGGCGAGGTGACGATCCGCGTCGCCTGGTCGGATGTGAACTTCAAGGACGGGCTTGCAACGCTCGCCAAGGGCGGCGTGGTCCGGCGTTATCCGCTGGTGATCGGCATCGATCTCGCCGGCACGGTCACCGAATCGCGCGACTCGCGCTTCAAGGAGGGCGACGAAGTTCTCGTCACCGGCTTCGATACCGGGGTCGCCCATGACGGCGGCTACGCCGAGCTGGCAAGAGTTCCGGCCGACTGGGTGGTGAAACGGCCGGAGGGGCTCACCCTCCGCGAGGCCATGGCCCTCGGCACGGCCGGCTTCACGGCAGCGCTCGCCATCCGCCGGCTCGAAGAGAACGGCTTGAAGCCCGACGCCGGCCCTGTGCTGGTGACCGGAGCAACAGGCGGCGTCGGCAGCGTCGCCGTCAGCATGCTCGCCAACCTGGGCTTCGAGATCAGCGCCTCGACGGGCAAGGCGGATCAGGCCGACTACCTGAAGACGCTCGGCGCCAAGGCGGTGCTGAGCCGGGAGGAGGTCAGCGCCGCCCCGAAGCCGCTGGGTGCGGCGACATGGGCGGGCGCCGTCGATCAGGTGGGCGGCAGCACGCTCGCCTGGGTTCTCTCGACCATGGCCTATCGCGGCGCCGTTGCCTGCACCGGTCTCACCGGCGGCTTCAAATACGAAAGCACCGTTCTGCCCTTGATCCTCCGTGGTGTCTCGGTGCTCGGCATCGACTCGGTGATGTGCCCGATGACGGAGCGCCCGGCCCTGTGGGCGCGGATGGCCGGCGAGCTCAAGCCGAAGCACCTCGCCGACGATATCGCCCAGGAGGTCGGGCTGGACGACCTTCCCGCCGTGCTCGGCGACATACTGAAAGGCAAGGTGCGCGGGCGCACCGTGGTCAGGATCGGCGGCTGAAGCAGCGCGCTGTCCCACCCCGAGCAAGCGAGGCAATTCCATGGCCGGTGTCCTGATCGCTCTCCACGCCGAAGCCGCCGTCATCTGGGTCGGCGGCATGTTCTTCGCCTACACCATCCTTCGGCCGGCCACGGGACCGATGGCCGGCCCCGACCGCCTCAACCTGTGGCGGCGCAACTTCAAAGCCTTCTTCGCCGTCGTCTGGGCAGCGATCGTCGTTCTCCTGGCGACGGGATACGGCATGATCTTCGGGATCATGGGCGGCTTCGCCGGTGCGGGCCTCCACATCCACCTGATGCAGGCGCTCGGCATCGCCATGATGCTGCTGTTCTTCCATCTCTACTTCGCCCCCTGGAAGCGACTGAAACGGAAGCTCGATGCGGAGGACTACCAGGGCGCCGCGGCCGATCTCGGGCAGATCCGGCGGATCGTCGGTACCAACCTGATCCTCGGCCTCATCACCGTCTCGATCGGCGCCTCCGGCCGCTACTGGGGCTGAGACCCTCTCCCAGCTCTGTCTCCACCTCTCCCTTTGGGTGAGGGCTGGGAGGGGGAAGACCGGCGTCCGCCCGGTTTCTGTACAGTCTGACCAAGGCTTAGCCATCAAACCGTAACAATGCGCGGCAGAACGCGGCAGCCGCCGCGGTACCATCTTCTGCAACCGCTGCCATCGGCGCCCGAGAATCCTGGAAAACCGGAAAATCGGTATGGCACCGCAGGTTATGGCCCGAACCTTGCTTCCTATAGTTGAAAAAAATAACAAGGAAACGCCCCGGGGCTCGCACATCGAAACGCCACGGAGGCAAAAAGAATGTCACTGCTCAAACCAGCCCTCCCGGCTCTGGTCATCGCTGCTGCGGTTTTTCCGAGCCAGTTCGCCAACGCCCAGGACATGGCGTCCGATACCCCTCCGTTCGGAGAGTTCTCGGCCAATGTCGGCGTCTACACCGACTACATCTATCGCGGCATAAGCCAGACGGACGAAGGCCCGGCGATCCAGGGCGGATTCGACTGGGCGCACGACTCGGGCCTTTATGCCGGCGTCTGGGGATCGAACGTCGACTTCAACGACGGGGACGAAGCCAATATCGAAATCGACTACTACGCCGGTTTCGCCAACAGCTTCGAAGGGTTCCACTATGACGTCTCGGGGATCTACTACTCCTACCCAGGTGCGGCAGACGCTCTCGATTACGACTTCTTCGAGGTGGCGGGCGCGCTCGGTTACGACTTCGGCGTCGCCGACGTGACCGGCAGTGTGGCATGGAGCCCCGACTTCTTCGGCGGCATCGGCGATGCGGTCTACTACAAGGGCGAGGTCGCGGTTCCCCTGCCCTACGGATTCGGAATCGACGGGCATGTGGGTCATCAGGATTTCGACAACGCCGCCGCGGTCGACTACACCGACTGGAGCGTCGGCCTGACCTATGCCGTCTGGGGCTTCGATCTCGATCTCCGCTACTACGACACCGACCTTTCCAGCACCGCCTGCGCCGACGGCTGCGACGAGCGGGTCGTATTCGGGATCTCGCGGAGCTTCTGAACCCGGCCAGTTCAAAAACCTACCCGTCATGCCCGCGAAGCCTGCGCCCGCGAAGGCGGGTGGCGGGGCGGGCATCCAGGGGCATGCGGCCAGGCGTCCCTTACACGGCCACCATCTGCCGCTGCGGGTTCCCGCCTGCGCGGGAACGACGAAAGAGGCTCATGGGCGATCCAGTAACGGCTGGATCGCCCCCCGCTCTTCAGTCCCCGGTCTTCCGCAGAGAGTCGATCAGCTTGTCCAGTTCCCGGGCGACGATGCGGTCTTCATCCGAGGGATCGCGCGGGGCAAGGGCCGACCGCTTGAGAACCTGTAGCTTGACGATGTTGGCCTCCGGGTCGTCCGGAAGAAGCCGCTGGTCGAAGCGGACCATGCCGGTGATCGCGTAGTCGCGGCCATCGGGGCCCCGGACCGTCCAGTACTCGGGCAGGGCCGAGTACGGGCGGCCACCGTAATAGTGCTGCATCTCATGCTCGCGCACCGACCGGTCGATGGCGGCGAGCTGGTCGACGAGACTCCGTTCCCGCGCCGTCAGGCCGTCCACATCGACCGCGGCGCCCTGCTGTTTCCGCCCCCGCTCCTCATAGATCACCTGATCGATGATCTGCTGCTGCCGGGCCCTGGCGAAATCCCGTTCGGCGCGGTCGGGGGTCAGGTTCTCGAGCGCGTTCTGCACCGCCTGAAGATGGTTCGGCATCGCCATCGTGGCGGCACGCTCGGCCGGCGTCGGGGCTACAGGTTCGTCCGGTTCGTAAGGCACGAGATTGCCGTCGGCATCGCGGCGCACACGAATCGGACTGTCCCCGCCGGACGGCAGCGACGGCGAGGGCTCCGCTCCCGCCGAACCCTGAGCGTACGCGGGCACGACCGGCTGCCCGGCCGACACGGCAAGGATCGCGCCCACGGCGATCAACCCGACGATCCGACGTTCACCGGGCATCGCGCCACTCACCCCGCTTAAGTCGTTTCCAGCGCCTTCTCGACGACGGCATGCAGCAACACGGCGCAGCCCGTGGCGACATCCTCGGGCGTCGCGTCCTCGATCTCATTGTGGCTGATGCCGTCCTTGCAGGGGATAAACACCATCGCCGCCGGGCAGACCTGTGCCATGTATTTGGCGTCGTGCCCCGCCCCGCTGGTAATCGGCATGAACGGCTCCCCGACCCGCTCCGCCGCGCGGCGCACCGCGGCGACACATCCGGCATCGAACGGCGTGGGCGGCGAGTACCAGATCTGCTCGATCCGGCCATCGATCCCGGCGGCGTCGCAGATCCGCTCGAGCGCGGAGCGCAGCTCCCCGTCCATCGCCGCCAGGGCGTCGGCGTCGGGGTGACGGATGTCGATCGACATCTCGACCGAGCCGGGGATGACGTTCCGCGAGCCCGGCATGATGCGAAACTCGCCCACCGTGCCGCGCCCATGCGGCGGATGCGCGAGCGCCGTCGCGTTCACCGCCTCGACCATCTTCGCCGCGGCCAGAAGGGCGTCCTTCCGCACTTCCATCGGCGTCGGTCCGGCATGCGCCTCCATGCCCGTAATCGTCACGTCGTACCAGCGGATACCCTGGATCGCCTCGACGACCCCCACCGGCCGTTCCTCGGCTTCCAGGATCGGGCCCTGCTCGATATGGGCCTCGAAATAGGCGTAGACCGGGCGGCCGCCCAAGGGCTCGGGGCCGGCATAGCCGATCCGCTTCAGCTCATCGCCGACCGTCGGGCCGTCGACGGTCTTCGTCGCCAGCACCTTCTCCAGCGGGAACTCGCCGGCGAAGGCGCCGGAGCCCATCATCGCCGGCGGAAAGCGCGAGCCCTCCTCGTTGGTCCAGGCGACGATCTCGACCGGCCGCTCGGTCTCGAAGCCGAGATCGTTGAGGCTGCGGACGATCTCCAGCGCCGCCAGCACGCCATAGGCGCCGTCGAACTTGCCGCCCGTCGGCTGGCTGTCGAGATGGCTGCCGACCATGACCGGGGCCAAGTCCGGATTCCGCCCCGGCCGGCGGGCGAAGATGTTGCCGACCGCGTCGACCTTGACGGTGCAGCCCGCCTCCTCCGCCCAACGCACGAACAGGTCGCGCCCCTCGCGATCGACGTCGGTCAGCGCCAGCCGGCAGACGCCGCCTTTGGCCGTCGCGCCGATCTGCGCCAAGTCCATCAGCGACTGCCACAGGCGGTCGCCGTCGATCCTCAGATTGTCCATGCCGCGATCAGTCAAGGGAGGGCCGGCGGTCATAGAGAGGGTTCGCCCGCTCGTAGGCCCGCGTCGCCTGAAGGACCAGCGCATCCTCGTGCAGGCGCCCGACGATCTGAAGGCCCACAGGCAGCCCTGCCTTGGTGAAGCCGCAGGGGATGGTCGAGGCCGGCTGCCGGCTCAGGTTGAAGGGATAGGTGAACGGCGTCCAGGCGAAGCCGTCGCCCTTGTAGTCCGGCGACGGCAGGTTCTCGCCGGCCTTGAACGCTGGGATCGGCATCGTCGGCGTGATCAGCAGGTCGTACTTCTCGAAGAAATAGTTGAGGGCGAGGCCGATCTGCGAGCGCCGGCTCACGGCGTCGTAGAAGTCGATCATGCTGAACTTCCGCCCCTCCTCGGCGAACTGCCGGAGCGAGGGGTCCATCTTGGCCCTCTGCTCTTCGGTGTAGAGGCTGAGCAGATAGGCGGCGCCCGTCAGCCAGTGGGCGAGGAACACGTCCTTCGGATCGTGCGGGAAGGTCGGGTCCGCTTCCTCGACGGTGGCGCCGAGGCCGGCAATGGTCTTCGCCGCCTCCTCGACCAGGGCTGCGACCTCCGGATCGACCTTGACCCAGTCGAGGCCGAGGTCGCGGCTGTAGGCGATGCGAAGGCCCTTCACGCCGTCTTCGAGACCCTGGAGATAGTCTCGCCCGTCGTCGGGAAGCGCCATCCAGTCGCGGATGTCCGGCCGCGTGATGACGTTGTACATCAGCGCCGCATCGGTGACCGTCCGGGCCATCGGCCCGACCGTCGCCAAGGTCCCGAACGGGCTCGCCGGATAAGCGGGCACGCGGCCGAACGTGGGTTTAAGGCCCGTGACGCCGGCGAACGAGCCGGGGATGCGGATCGAGCCGCCGCCGTCGGTGCCGAGCGCCAGCGGGCCCATCCCCGCCGCCAGCGCCGCGGAGGCCCCGCCGCTGCTGCCGCCGGGCGTCTTGTCGAGATCCCAGGGGTTGCGGGTGATACCGGCAAGCAGGCTGTCGGTGACTCCTTTGTGGCCGAACTCGGGCGTGTTGGTCTTGCCGAGCAGCACCGCCCCCTGCTCCTTGAGCCGGGCCACCGTCGGCGCGTCCTCGTTCCAGGGCTGATCGGGATCGGTCGCCTTCGATCCCCGTAAGGTCGGCCATCCCCTGGTGACCAGGAGGTCCTTGACCGAGGTCGGGACCCCGTCCACGGGACCGAGCGCCTTGCCCATATGCCACCGCCGTTCGGAAGCCTGGGCCGCGGAGATCGCCGCGTCGGCGTCAACCAGAATGTAAGCATTGACCTTCTCGTCCAGCGTCTGGATCCGCTGGAGAATGGCCCGTGTCACCTCCAGCGGTGACAGGCTGCCGTCGCCGAAGCGCCCGACCATCTCTGTCGCGGACATGTATACGAGATCGTCGGCCATTCGCTTCCTCTCCTCCTCGATTCCGGGCGTACCAGACGCGCGCCGAGTGTGACACCAACGGGCAGGACTGGAAAAGCCCATCTGGCCCGGTGTGGCTACCGCACAACAGCGTGGCACAAATACTGCGAGCGAACCGCATTCGCGTTTGACCAGGTTGCAGTCGAGGTCTATCGATCGCGAGTGGATATCATTCCCAATCGCAAAAAGCGGCCTTTTGGGATTTCCCACAAATGGACCGCGAACAACAGGATCAGGACAATGCAGACTCCCAGTTACCGCCTTCCCGCGCAGACGGCCGTCATCGTCTCGACCCTTCTCGCCACGGCTGCGCCGGCCCTCGCCGAAAGCGATCTTCCGCTGGACGATCGCGACACACTGACGGGTGACTGGGGCGGCCAGCGATCCGCAATGGTCGAGTCCGGCGTCGAAATCGGCGTGGAGTATATCGGCGAGATGTTCGGCAACGTCTCGGGCGGAGTCGACGAAGGCAGCGTCTATACCGGACGCGCCGAACTCGCCGTCGGCCTTGATCTCGAAACGTTGGTCGGCTGGCGCGGCGCCACGATCTTCGCCAACGGCTACCAGATCCATGGGCGCAGCATCGCCAGCGACTATCTCGGCGGAAACCTCCTTCCGCCCAGCAACATCGACGCCGGGCCGTCGACGCGGCTGTTCAACCTATGGCTGGAACAGAGCCTGCTGGACGACCGACTTGCGATCCGCATCGGTCAGATCGCCGCCGATGACGAATTTCTGGGGAGCGACACGGCCGGCACCTTTCTCAACGGCACTTTCGGCTGGGCAGCGACCACTGCGAACAATATGACCGAAGGTGGCTCCGCCTATCCGCTGGCGGCGCCAGGCGTGCTGGTGCGCGGCAATCCGACCGATTCGGTCACCGTGCTCGCCGCAGCCTTCGCCGGCGACCCCACCGGCCCCAACAACCGCAACGAGGCCGGCACCACCTTCAGCCTCGCGGGCGGTGTCCTCTACTTGGCTGAGGTGAAATACGAGACCGACATGATCGGCGGTCTGCCCGGCACCTACAGCATCGGCGCTGGTATCATAACGGCAGCTTCGACGATCAGCGCTTCGACGATACCGGCGTCTCTCAGAACTCTCCCGCCACCTCCGGCACGCCTTTCTCCCATGACGACGACTACGGCATCTACGCGGTAGCCGACCAGATGGTCTGGCAGGAAGCCGGCGCCGAGGATCAGGGCCTGAGCATGTTCCTTCGCCTGGGCGCTACGCCCGAGGATCGCAATCTCGTCTCGTTCTACGCCGATGCGGGCATGGCCTATAAGGGTCCGTTCGACGGACGTGACGACGACGTGGTCGGCATCGCCTTCGGCTACGCTCAGATCAGCGACGACGCCAGCGACCTAGACAGGGACAATATTCTGCTGAACGGCGTCAACAACCCCGTCCGCGACTACGAGGCGGTGCTGGAGCTGACCTACTTTGCGCAGATCACGCCCTGGTGGTCGTTGCAGCCGGACATTCAGTTCATCTTTCATCCCGGTGGCAACGTCGCCGATCCCAACGACCCGACGGGCGTCCGCGCGATCGACGATGCGGTGGTCGCCGGCCTGAGGACTACGATCAGCTTCTGATCGGGTCACCGCTTTGACGGACTTCTCGCGCTCCCCCCGCGAGAAGTCCGTATCCCTTGGCGTATTCCATACCCGACGATCGCCCGAACGATCCCGGATCGCTTCGGCGAACGGGACTCGGGCGCCGCTCCGCTTCGCGCCGGCATTGCGCTACCGGCAATACACCCACCCGCCGCGCGGACCCCGCGCGCGCTT
>MDTD01034607.1_pt1 | contig 27428 bp, 25 predicted proteins | sample 811221 | NCBI WGS metagenome assembly MDTD01 (sample SAMN05326646, study PRJNA326480) | marine metagenome | isolation source: seawater | place: Pacific Ocean: South West | collected 2011 | reverse complement strand
GGCGCTGTTCGCGGCAAACCTGGAGACGGCCTTCTTCATGAGCCAGGCGGTCGCGGCCGAGATCCGGAACAACGGCGACCCCGGTTCCCTCGTGTCGATTTCGTCGATCAGCGGTATGAACACCGCGCCGTACCACATCGCGTACGGCACGGCCAAGGCCGCCGTGGTCGCCATGACCCGCACCATGGCGGTGGAACTCGCGCTCGACGGCATCAGGGTCAACGCCGTCGCACCCGGCGTCACCGCGACCGCCGCCTCGGCGACCTACGTCGACACCGACCCCGAACGCGACCGCACCGCCATCGCGATGGGCCGCCGGGGCACCCCGGCTGAGCAGGCCGGCGCGATCCTGTTCCTGCTGTCCGATCTGTCGGGCTACATCACGGGGCAGACCCTGCTGGTCGACGGCGGCCTGAACCTGAAGTGGACCCACCTCGGCGCGGACAACACGTCGCTGTTCCTCAAGGACGAGTCTTTCCGCAGCTCCATCAGCCGGTTCTGAAAGGAAGATGACGTGACGCACACCGAATCCGACCTCGACGCCGCCATCGAAAGCGAAGCGCCCGCGGACGATTCGACGGGTCAGATCGCGGAGGACCTGTCCGAGGCGACCACGATCTCCGTCGACGCCTACATCTCGGAAGACTATGCGCGTGCCGAGCGCGACAGGTTGTGGCGCAAGGTGTGGCAGCAGGTCGGGCGGGTCGAGGAGATCCCCGAGGTCGGCAGTTACCTGACCTACGACATCCTCGACGACTCGATCATCGTCGTCCGGACGGGCCCCGACGAGTTCGCGGCACACCACAACGTGTGCATGCACCGCGGCCGCAAACTGGTCGACACCCCCGACGGTGCGAAGAACGCCGTCGGACGGGCACGCAAGTCGTTCGTCTGCGGATTCCACGGCTGGACCTACGGGCTCGACGGAGCCTGCACCCACATCCGTGAGCAGGACGACTGGGCCGGAAAGCTGACGCGCGAGAACACCCACCTCGCCCCGGTGCAGGTCGACACCTGGGGCGGCTGGTTGTTCGTCAACATGGACCCCGAGTGTGAATCGCTGGCCGACTACCTGTTCCCGGCCAACAAGATCCTCGACCCGTTCGGCCTGGAAAACATGCGCTACAAGTGGCGCAAATGGCTCTATTTCGACTGCAACTGGAAAGTCGCGATGGAGGCGTTCAACGAGACCTACCACGTGTTCACCACCCACCCGGAGTTCAACAAGTTCGGTGAGTTCAAGGGCTGGGCCAAGGCCCAGGGCCGGCACAGCAACATCGGCTACGACGCACCGAAAGGCATGGACGAGACGAAGTCGAAGATCCGCCTCGGCACCGGCGATCCGCGTATCTCGACCGCCGAGATGCAGGTGTACACGATGGAGGAGACCAACGCGACCACCACGCAGACGCTGGTGAACGCCGCCAAGCGGCTGGTCGACGAATTGCCTGAAGGGCCCCCCGCCGATCAGGTACTGCAACACTGGCTGGCCTCGGCGCGCCGCGATGACGAAGCCCGCGGGGTGATCTGGCCGACGATCCCGCCCGACATCCTCGGGCAGAGCGGCACCGCCTGGCAGATCTTCCCGAACTTCCAGGTGGGCCAGGGACTGACCAGCGCGCTGTGCTACAGCGCGCGCCCTGATCCGAGCTACAACCCGAACAAGTGCATCTTCGAGGTCGCGGTGTTCGAGCTGTATCCGAAAGGCGGAGAGCCGCAGACCGAGTGGGTCTACACCCCGAAGGACTCCCCGAACTGGTTGTCGGTGCTGCCGCAGGACTTCTCCAACATGGCCGCCGTGCAGCAGGGAATGAAGTCGGCCGGCTTCCCGGGCACGATGCCGAACCCCTACCGGGAGCGCAGCACGGTGAACCTGCACTACCAACTGTCGAAGTACATGGGCGTCGGCGAGCCCCGCGAGCTTTAGCGAATCCGGCGCGCTGAAGCACCCTCAGCGTCGCATTGCGCGCCGAATTCGCCCCGAGAAGGAGACACATGACCGAGACATGCGGGCCGACCGACACCCCGGCCGACATCGACATCGACGCGCTGCGCGAGAAGTACGCACAGGAGCGGGCCAAGCGGCTACGGCCGGAAGGGGCCGACCAGTATCTGGAACTCGAGGGCGAGTTCGCCGAGTTCTACGAGATCGATCCCTACACCACGGTGACCGCGCGCGACCCGATCGTCGAGAACGCCGAGGTCGTCATCCTCGGCGGCGGGTTCGCCGGTCTGCTCGCCGGGGCCTACCTGAAGAAGGCCGGGGTGCAGGGCATCCGCGTCATCGAGATGGCCGGCGACTTCGGCGGCGTCTGGTACTGGAACCGGTTTCCCGGCATCCAGTGCGACAACGACGCCTACTGCTACATCCCGATGCTCGAAGAGCTCGGCTTCATGCCGTCGAAGAAGTTCGCCGACGGCGCCGAGATCTTTCAGCACTGCCGCAACATGGGCAAGCACTTCGGCCTGTACGACGGTGCGCTGTTCTCCACACAGGTTCGTGAGCTGCACTGGGACGACTCGGCGAAGCGCTGGCGCATCAGCACCGACCGCGGCGACGAGATCGGGGCCCGGTTCGTGGTGATGGCGCAGGGCTCCTACAACCGGCCGAAGCTGCCCGGTATCCCCGGCATCAAGGAGTTCCGGGATGCCGGCGGCCACGTGTTCCACTCCGCGCGCTGGGATTACGACTACACCGGCGGTGACGCCGACGGCGGGCTGGAGAAACTCGCCGACAAGCGGGTCGCCCTCGTGGGCACCGGTGCGACCGGCATCCAACTGGTGCCGCACCTGGGCCGCGACGCCAAGGAGCTGTTCGTGTTCCAGCGCACGCCGTCCTCGGTGGACGAACGGGCGAACACCCCCACCGACCCGGACTGGGCTGCCGCGCTGCAACCGGGCTGGCAGGAGGAACGCAAGCGCAACTTCCACAACTGGTCACCGTTCGTCGGCGTGGTCTTCGGCGAGCCGGACCTGGTGTGCGACTTCTGGACCGAGCTGGGCCGCAACCTGACCGCCCGTATCGCGGGCAGTGCGGATCCCACCGCGGTGACCATCGAGCAGATCATGGCCTTCCGCGAAGAGGAGGACTACAAGATCATGGAGCGGCTGCGCCGCCGCATCGAGGCCATCGTCGACGATCCCGACACTGCCGAGTCGCTCAAGCCCTACTACCGGTTCATGTGCAAGCGTCCTTGTTCGAGCGAGCAGTACCTGGCCACGTTCAACCGACCCAACGTGACACTGGTCGACGTGGCGGAATCCAAAGGCGTAGAACGACTGACATCCAGAGGCATCGTCGCCAACGGCATCGAGTACGACGTCGACTGCGTGATCTTCGCCAGTGGCTTCGAGATCTCCACCGAGATCAGCCGCCGGTACGCGATCGACCGCATCGTCGGCCGCGACGGGTTGTCACTGTTCGAGTACTGGAAGGACAGGTATCAGACGCTGCACGGGATGACGAGCCGCGGATTCCCGAATCAGTTCTTCATGGGTTTCATCCAGGGCGGTGTATCGGCCAACACCACAGCGATGTTCGAACAGCAGGCGCAACACATCGCCTATATCGTCGCCGAGGCGCAGAACCGGGGCGCCACCATGGTCGAACCCAGCAAGGACGGTCAGGACGCCTGGGTGGCGACGGTGCGCGAACTGGCGATCGACAACTCCGCCTTCGAACTCTCCTGCACCCCGGGCTATTACAACAACGAGGGACGCGGCGGCGCCGTGGGTAACGGATCCTTCCTCGGCGACTTCTACTCGCCGGGCTTCTACGCCTTCGACGAGCTGATCGCGCAGTGGCGCGCCAAGGGTGACCTGGACGGCTTGGAGCTGGCACCGTGACCACCTCGACGGCGTTGACCACCTGCGAGATCAGCCCGCGCATCGGCACCGAGATCCGCGCCGACAAGGCCGATCTGCTGTCCGGCTACCACGCCGGCGCCCTGCGCGAACTACTCGAACAGCGCGGCGTGCTGGTGTTCCCGCAGATCGGCTTCACCGACGACGAACAGATCGCCTTCACCGAGACGCTCGGCACGCTGGCCACGGAACGCAAGGGCGAAAAGGTCTACAACGTCACGCTCGACACCACCGTCAACAAGCACGCCGACTATCTGAAGGGCTCGCTGTACTGGCACCTCGACGGCACGATGAACGAGGTACCGATCCTGGCGTCGCTGTTGTCGAGCAAGGTGCTGCCCAGCGACGGCGGCGGAGACACCGAGTTCTGCAACACCTACGCCGCCTACGACGATCTGTCCGACGAGGACAAGGCCGCGATCGAGGATCTGCGGGTCGTGCATTCGACATGGACGACGCTGATGTACTACGAGCCCGAGCCGGATCTGAAGACGCTGCAGGCGATGATGGCCATCGGGGAACGCGAACTGCCGCTGGTGTGGCGGCACCGCTCGGGGCGCAAGTCACTGGTGCTGGGCTGCACCGCCGGCCACGTCGTCGGGATGGACCGTCGGGCCGGGACCGAATTGCTGGTCCGGTTGCGGGAGCACTGCACCCAGCCCCAGTTCGTCTACCGCCATCAGTGGTCGGTCGGCGACCTGGTGATCTGGGACAACACCGGGACCCTGCACCGTGCGCGGCCCTACAACCCGAACTCCGGCCGGTTGCTGAACCGCACGAAGCTCCAGGGCGAGGAGCCGTTCGCTTGAGCGAGGAGGATCTGCGCTTCGACGGCCGGGTGGCCGTAATCACCGGTGCCGGTCGCGGCCTCGGCCGCGCGTACGCGACGATGTTGGCTGCTCTCGGCGCCAAGGTCGTGGTCAACGACCCCGGTGGCTCCCTCGACGGGGCAGGCGGTGACGCCGGGCCCGCGCACGACGTGGTGCGCGAGATCCTCGACGCCGGGGGACAAGCCGTCGTCAGCACCGACTCGGTGAGCACACCGGACGGCGGTCGGGCGATCATCGACACCGCGCAGCAGAATTTCGGCGGCGTCGACATCGTCGTGCACAACGCGGGCATCGTGCGCCGGGCGTCGCTGCGGGAGATGACCTACGACGACTTCGACGCGGTCCTCGACGTGCACCTGCGCGGCGCCTTCCACGTTGTGCGGCCGGCGTTCCCGGTGATGTGTGCGGCCGGTTACGGGCGCATCGTGCTCACCTCGTCGATCGGCGGGCTGTATGGCAACCACGACGTGGCCAACTACGCCGTCGCCAAGGCCGGCGTCATCGGGCTGTCCAACGTCGCGGCGCTGGAGGGCGCGGCGCACGGCGTGAAGAGCAACGTCATCGTCCCCGCAGCGGTGACCCGCATGGCCGAGGGCATCGACACCTCGGCGTACCCGCCCATGGGCCCGGACCTGGTCGCGCCCGTGGTGGCCTACCTCGCCCACGAAAGCTGCGCTGTGACAGGGGAGATGTTCATCGCGCTGGCCGGGAGGGTGGCGACGGCCACGGTAGCCGAGTCCCCGGGCGTGTACCGCCCGTCCTGGACGATCGCCGAGGTCGCCGAGCACCTGGGCGCGATCCGGGATCGGAGCGAGCCCCTGACTTTCCCGATCGTGCCGGACGGTCACAACGACCACATCCGGTACAGCTTCGCGATGGCGGCACGAACCCAGGGAGCGGCCCATGCCTGACACCGGACCGCTGGCCGGGATCCGCGTCGTCGACCTCACCGCGATGGTGATGGGCCCCTACTGCACCCAGATCATGGCCGACATGGGCGCCGACGTCGTCAAAGTCGAACCCCCCGAGGGGGACAACACCCGATTCATCTCGGTGGGCCCGGTGTCGGGGATGAGCGGGGTGTTCGTCAACGTCAACCGCGGCAAGCGCAGCGTGGTGCTGGATCTGCGCTCCGAGAACGGCAGGGCCGCGATGCGTGCGTTGATCGAGGGGGCCGACGTGTTCATCCACTCCATGCGGTCCAAGGCGATCGCCAAGCTGGGGTTCGGCTACGACGATGTCGCGGCGATCAATCCGTCGATCGTCTACACCAACTGTTACGGGTACGGCAGGCGCGGCCCCGATCGCGACCGGCCGGCGTACGACGACACCATCCAGGCCGAATGCGGGTTGCCCGCGGTGCAGAAGCAGCTGACCGGCGAGGCCGACTACGTCGGCACCATCATGGCCGACAAGGTCGCGGGCCTCACTGCGCTGTACGCCACGACGATGGCGCTCTTCCACCGCGAACGTACCGGCGAGGGGCAGGAGGTCGAGGTGGCGATGTTCGAGACCATGGCCTCTTTCATGCTGGTCGAGCATGCCAACGGCGCCATGTTCGACCCCCCGCTCGGTCCGGCCGTCTACCCGCGGACCGTCGCGCCCAACCGCCGCCCGTACCAGACGAAGGACGGGTACATCGCCGCGCTGATCTACAACGACAAACACTGGAGCGCGTTCATCGACGCCGTCGCACCACCGTGGGCCACCGACCTGTATGCCACGCTGGAATCGCGGGCCAACGAGATCGACACCGTCTACGGCTTGGTGGCGCAGACATTGGCCGAGCGCACCACCGACGAATGGCTGAAACTGTTCCGGGAGCTGGAGATTCCGGCGGCGCCGTTGAACACCCCGGACGCCTTGTTCCACGACGAACACCTCAACGCCGTCGGCCTTTTCGAAACCGTGGACACGCCGCACGGCCCCGTGCGCTTCCCGGGTGTGCCGACGTGGTTCTCCCGCACCCCCGGCAAGGTACGCGGACCCGCACCGGAACTGGGCGCCGACACCGCCGCCGTCCTCGACGAGCTGGGTCTGGGCACGCCCGACGCGGTCGGCTCGGGATAGGACAGCGCGATGGATTTCGACATGGGTAAGCGCGCCGGAGACCTGCGCCGCGAGCTGCGCGAGTTGGTGGCCGAGCACGTGCCCGAGCACTTCCTGGGCGCCTTCACGCACGACCCCGCCGATCTCGAGACGGCGCAACGCTTCTGCCGCACACTGGCCGAGCGGCACCTGCTGTGTCTGGCGTGGCCGCAGGAGTTCGGCGGCGGTGACGCATCGGTGTGGGAGCAGACCGTCGTACGCGAAGAGATGTGGGCGGCCCACGAGCCGCGAGGCGCGCAGTACATGGGCGTCAACTGGGTCGGGCCGATCATCATGCGCCACGGCAGCGCCGAGCAACAGCGCAGGCATCTGCCGCCGATCGCCGCGGGCGAGGTGATTTGGTGTCAGGGGTTCTCCGAGCCCGAGGCCGGCTCGGATCTGGCGTCGCTGCGCACCTTCGCCCGCCCGGACGGAGACGGCTGGCTGGTCAGCGGTCAGAAGATCTGGACCTCCTACGCGACGATGGCGCAGTGGTGTTTCCTGCTGGCCCGCACCTCCCGGATCGGAGAAGGCGCCACCACGAAGAAGCAACAGGGTCTGACGATCTTCCTCGTGCCGATGGACGATCCCGCCATCACGGTTCGCCCCATCGGCACCATGCTGGGGCCACATCACCTCAACGAGGTGTTCTTCGACGACCTGCGCGTGACCGAGGCCGACGTGCTCGGCACGGTCGATGCGGGCTGGTCGATCGTGCAGGACGTGATGTCGTTCGAACGGGTCGGCATCGCCCGCTACGCGCGCTGCGAACGGCTGTTGGCGGCCGCGCCCGCAGTGCTGGGTGAGCGGTGGGACGAGCTGTCGGACGAGCTGCGGGGGCGGTGGATACGGATGTTGATGCACTGCCGCCGGGCCCGGCTGCTGGCCTACCGGGTGGTCGCGCTGCAGGACAGCGGCCGGATCGCCCCGGGTGACGCCGCGGCCTACCGCATCGCGGTGACGAAGCTGGACCAGGACAGCGCCGAGGTGTTGATGGACATCGCCGCGGAGGTCCGCCACACCGATGCCCGGGCGGGGTGGTTCCTCGGCGAAGTCGAGGACCACTGGCGCTACTCGCAGGCGTCCACCGTGTCGTCGGGAAGCATCGAGATGCAGCGGATCCTGTTGTCCCGGGCGATGTTGGCAGGGCGGACATGATCCTCGATCTCAGCGATGACGCACTGGAATACGGTCGGCAGGTTCGGAATGCCTTCGACGCCGCCGGCGGCGACGAGCTCGTTCTCCAGGCCGAAAAGGCGCCGAGCGGGCGAGAATCCCTGGTGGGCCCCGTGCTCGCCGGCCTCGGCGCCTGGGAACTCGACCCCCGTTCGGATGCCGACGGACTCGAGGCCGCTGCGGCGCTGTGTCGCGCCGCCGGATACTGGGCCGTGCCGTACCCGCTGGCCGAACGCCTGGCCGCACCGACCGACCTCGACGCCGACGGTGTGATCGTCGTCGGCGGGGAACGCCCCGCGGCCGCGGTGGCCGGACTCGATCTGCGGTGGGCGACGGTCGACGTGGCCGGACATCGGGCCATGGTGAGCGGGCACGGTGAGATCCAGCCGGGCTTCGTCACCCAGCTGGAGCTGTCGCCGATCGACGACGCCGGCTCCGGTGACATAGCCCTTGCCCTCACGTTGCCGTGCTGGACGTTGCTCGGCATGCTCGACCGCGCGATCGAGCTCACCGTCGCGCACGTCACGCTGCGCAAGCAGTTCGCCCAGCCGCTTGCATCGTTCCAGGGCGTGCAGTTCCAGCTCACCGACGCCGAGGTGGAGCGCAGCGGCCTGGACATCCTGGCCAAGCACGCGCTCTGGAGCGCCACCACCGGCCGTCCCGACGCCGTCGCGGACGCGCTGGCGCTTCGACTCGCAGCGATCGAAGCCGCCGACGTCGTGTTCCGGGTGTGCCACCAGCTGCACGGCGCCGTCGGCTTCTGCGACGAGACCACGCTGTCGTGGCTGTCGCGCCACAGCCAACCGCTGCGGCGACTGCCGTTCGGGTGCTCCGCGACGCGCGAGGAGCTGACGAATGCCGCCGGCCGCCGAGGATTGGCGGGGTTGTTCGCATGAGCCTCGAACAATCCGAACCAGCCGAATCCGAGGGAATGCACGACAACCCGCCGGAACCACCGCACCAGGCCGAATTTCGGCGCGAGGTCCGCCAGTGGTGCCGCGACCACATCCCGCGTGACTGGCGGGTGACCCAATCCGGGGTCGACGAAACAGAATTCGTCCGGTTCCAGAAGGCGTGGTTCGCCGAACTGCACAGCGCCGGGTACGCGGTGCCGCACTGGCCGGCGGAGTGGGGCGGCGGGCCGCCCACGCGAGGAGCCGATCCGGTGATGTCGGTGGCGGACCAGGTGGTGCTCTACCAGGAACTCGCGGCACACGACGCCCCGCGGTTGGTGCTGGCGTTCGTCGGCATCCACCACGCAGCCTCGACACTGCTGGTGGCCGGCACCGAGAAGCAGCGCCGGCGGCATCTACCGGCGATCCTCGACGGGGAGCTCTGGGTCCAGGGCTTCTCCGAGCCCGAAGCCGGCTCCGACCTCGCCTCGCTGCGCACCACCGCCCGCCGGACCGGCGACAGCTTCGTCGTCAACGGCCAGAAGCTCTGGGCCAGCGGCGCTCGGCACGCCGACTGGTGCCTGCTGCTGGCCCGCACCGACCCCGACGCCCCCAAGCGGAAGGGGATCTCGTACTTCCTGATGGACATGTCGACACCGGGCGTCGACGTGCGGCCCATCCGCAACGCGATCGGTGACTCCCACTTCTGTGAGATCTTCCTCGACGACGTCGTGATCCCCGCCGACAACCTGATCGGCGCCGAGAACGCCGGCTGGCAGGTGGCGCAGGCGACGCTGGGCGCCGAGCGGGGGATGACGATGCTGGAACTGGCCGAGCGTCTCGCCCACGCCGGGTTCCGCCGGCTGGTGGAGGCCGCGCCCGTCGACGACCCGGTCGTCGCAGACCGGCTGGCGCAGTTCGAGATCGAGATCACGGGGCTGCGCGGGATGTGCCGGCGCATCGTCGAAGGCGTCGCCGGGGGACCAGCTGACGCGTCGATCGTCAAGCTGTACTACAGCGAGCTGCTGCAGCGCCTCACCGACTTCGCCGTCGAGATCAGCGGCCCGCAGGCACATACCGCGTTGACCAAGCCGATGTCCAGTGGCTGGGAATCCGGTTCCTGGGTACTCGATTTCGTCGGTTCGTGGGAGTGGACGATTCCGGGTGGGGCCAGCGAGATCCAGCGCAGCATCATCGCCGAACGCGGTCTGGGGTTGCCGCGGGAGCCGAGTGTGGCGTGATGGCAGACGACTTCGCCGAATTCCATGACGAGCTGCGCGCCGTGGCCTGCGACCTACTGGCCAAAGACCGCGAGCCGGGGTGGCAGGAGCTGGTCGACGCCGGCTGGGTCGGCATCGAGGTACCCGATGACCTCGGAGGTGCCGGGGCCTCCTTCGCCGAAACCGCGATACTGCTCGACCAGATCGGCCGCGCCGCCGGTGTCACGGGCTACCTGGGTAACGGGGTGCTGACGGTCGGTGCGTTGGCAGCCACGGCGGGCCCAGACAGCGAGGCTCTGCTCGGCCAGGTGGCCCGTGGCGAGCTCCGGATGGCGGTGGCCCTCGGCGAGTTCGCGCTCGACGGGAGCCGACTGTCCGGACACGCCGAGTTCGTCCCGGATGCCGTCGGCACCGACCACCTGCTCGTCGTCACCGGCAGCGCCACCGGCACCGGCCTGGCCCTCGTGCCCAGTAGGGAGCTGACCGTCGAGGTGCAACCGGTGCTCGACGAGACACGGCGCCTGGCCACCGTCACCGCCGACGCCGCGCCGGTGGCCACCGTGCTGGGCTTCGCCCACGATCGGGGGGTCGCCGCGCTGCTGGACCGCGCCGCCGTCGCGATCGCCTGCGACAGCCTCGGCGTTGCCGAGCAGATGCTCACCGCCACGGTCGATTACGTGCGGGTGCGCCATCAGTTCGGCCGCCCGATCGGCTCTTTCCAGGCCGTCAAACACGCCTGTGCCGACATGCTCGTCCACATCGAGGTGTCCCGCCGGCTCGTCGCCGACGCGGTGGCCCTGGTGGCCGCCGGTGGAGACACCGAGATCGCGGCGGCCATGGCCAAGGCGCATGCCACGTCGACGGCCGTCACCGTGGCCGGCAAGGCGATGCAGCTGCACGGCGGCATCGGCTACACCTGGGAGAGCGGCATCCACGCCTATCTCAAACGCGCCGCTCTGAACCGTTCTCTGTTCGGTTCCCCTGCAGCGCACCGCAAGAAGCTCGCTCAGCGCTACTCGACCCGATGAAAAGGAAATGACGATGGGTGTACCTGTCTACAAGCGCATTCTCGACCTGTTCGAGGCAGAGGGCGTGAACACGTTGTTCGGCATTCCGGACCCGAACTTCGTGCACATGTTCTCCGAGGCGCATGCGCGTGGCTGGTCCGTGGTCGCGCCGCACCACGAGCTCAGTGCCGGGTTCATGGCCGAGGCGGCCTCCCGGATGACGGGCAGGCCCGGTCTGTGCATCGGGACCCTGGGACCGGGTGTGGCCAACATCGCCGGGGCCATGATGTGCGCGTTGGTGGAGAACTCGCCGGTGATCTTCCTCGGCGGGCAGCGGGCCCGGGTCACCGAACGCCGGGTCCGCCGCGGCCGGATCCAGTTCGTTCAGCAGGAAGGCCTGTTCGCGCCGTCGGTCAAGTACAGCAGTTCCATCGAGTACGCCGACCAGACCGACGAGATCATCCACGAGGCGATTCGCCGGTCGATGTCCGGTACCCCCGGTCCGTCGTATGTGGAGTTCCCCTCGCACGTGATCCTCGAGGAACTCAGTGTCGGGGAGGCACCCGAGCCCCCGGCCTACCGGCTGGTGAACCAGGGCGCGGGCGCCCGCGAGGTGGCCGAGGCGGTGGAGCTGATTCGCGCGGCCAAGAGCCCCGTGCTGTTGGTCGGCCACGGTGTGCACACCTCTCGCACCCAGCAGCAGGTCAAGGAACTGGCCGAGCTGATGGCCTGCCCGGTGATCCAGACCTCGGGCGGAACGTCGTTCATCCCCGGTCTGCAGGACCGCACCTTTCCCTACCTGTTCTCGCCGGCCGCCAACCAGGCGGTGGAGGAATCCGATCTGTGTGTCGCGTTGGGTACCGAACTCGGTGAACCCATGCACTACGGGCGTACCCAGCATTGGGCAGACAACGACGCGAATCGCAGATGGGTGCTCGTCGAGCAGGACCCGACGGCCATCGGTGTCAACCGCCGGATCGACGTCCCGCTGGTGGGTGACCTGCGCGGCGTCGTCCCCCAGCTCGTCGAGGCCTTGAAAGACAGCCCGCGTTCTCCGTCGGACAGCCTCGACACTTTGGTCAAGGCGAACGACGCGGAGCTGGCGCGGGTCGCCGACGAGGCGCCGAGCGGACGCACGCCGGTACATCCGGCGCGCTTCGTCGTGGAGGCCACCAAGGCGTTCGACGAGTTCGCCGAGGACGGCATCATGGTGCGCGACGGGGGCGCCACGGTGATCTTCCAGTGGACCTACTCGCAGACCAAGCCCCGCGACGTGATCTGGAATCAGAACTTCGGTCACCTCGGAACCGGCCTGCCCTACGCGGTCGGCGCGTCGGTGGCCGAGGGGCGCAGCAGGCCGGTCATGTTGCTCACCAGCGACTCGGCTTTCCTGTTCCACGTCGCCGAGCTGGAAACCGCGGTTCGGGAGAAGCTTCCGTTGGTGTGCGTGGTGGGGGTGGACCATCAGTGGGGGCTGGAGGTGGGCGTGTACAAACGCACCTTCGAGCAACCGTCACCGCAGCCCGGTGTGCACTGGAGCAAGGACGTCCGGATGGACAAGATCGGTGAGGGCTTCGGCTGCCACGGTGAATACGTCGAGAAGGAAGACGAGATCGGTCCCGCCATCCAGCGGGCCTACGCCAGCGGCAAGCCGGCCGTCGTGCACGTCTGCATCGACCCGAAGGCGAACTCCGAAGAGATGCCGAAATACGACCGCTTCCGAACCTGGTATGCAGAAGGCACCCAGTAACGGTTCCGACTGAGGGAGAGTGGAGTCATGCGCGAATACCTGAAGTTCTACATCGACGGCACCTGGGTCGATCCCGTGCGGCCCAACACCCTCGAGGTCGACAACCCCACCACCGAGCAGGTCTCCGGCGTCATCGCGATCGGCTCGGCCGCCGACGTCGACGTCGCGGTGCAGGCGGCCCGCAGGGCGTTCGCCTCGTGGTCGCAGACCACCCGCGAGGAGCGCCTCGACGTGCTGCAGGCGATCCAGGCCGAGTACCAGAAACGGTCGGGCGACCTCGCAGACGCGGTCAGCGAGGAGATGGGCGCTCCGCCGTCGCTGGCGGCCGGACCTCAGGTGGCGATGGGAGCCGGTCACCTCATGACCGCCATCGACGTCCTGAAGAACTTCTCGTTCGAAGAGCAGCTCGGCAACACCCTGGTGGTCAAGGAGCCGATCGGGGTCTGCGGACTGATCACGCCGTGGAACTGGCCGATCAACCAGATCGCGTGCAAGGTGTTCCCGGCGTTGGCGACCGGGTGCACGATGGTGCTCAAGCCTTCGGAGGTCGCTCCGTACTCGGCGCAGATCTTCACCGAGATCATCGACGCCGCAGGTGTTCCCGCCGGGGTCTACAACCTGGTCTACGGTGACGGGCCGGGTGTGGGCGTGGCGCTGTCCAGCCACCCCGACGTCGACATGGTGTCGTTCACCGGATCGACTCGAGCCGGGGTGGAGGTCGCCCGTAACGCGGCGCCCACCGTCAAACGGGTCACGCAGGAGCTGGGCGGCAAGAGCCCCAACATCGTGCTCGACGACGACGCCTTCGCCGAGAGCGTGACCGCCGGGGTCTCCACGATGATGCTCAACAGCGGACAGAGCTGCAACGCGCCCTCGCGGATGCTGGTGCCCAACTCGCGGATGGAGGAGGCCAAGGAGATCGCCCGCACCGTCATCGAGGGCGTCAAGGTCGGCGACCCCTCCGACAAGAAGTCCATCGGTCCCGTGGCGTCGCAGGCGCAGTTCGAGAAGATCCAGGGGTTGCTCCAGAAGGGCATCGACGACGGCGCCACGGTCGTGGCCGGGGGCACCGGCCGGCCGGAGGGCCTGGAGACCGGCTACTATGTCAAACCGACGGTGTTCGCCGATGTCAGCAACGACATGACGATCGCGCGTGAGGAGATCTTCGGGCCGGTGCTGTGCATCCTCGGCTACGACGATCTCGACCAGGCCGTCGAGATCGCCAACGACACGGAGTACGGCCTCGCCGGCTACATCTCGGGAGCTGATCTGGACGCGGCCCGGGCGGTGGCGCGGCGCATCCGTGCCGGTTCGGTCGCGATCAACCACGGCTTCGACCTGAACGCCCCCTTCGGTGGCTACAAGCGCAGCGGTAACGGCCGCGAGTGGAGCAGCTTCGGCTTCGACGAGTACCTGGAGACGAAAGCCACTCTGGGTTACGCGCCGGCGTAGCCCACGATTGCGGCGGCCCCGGGGTGGAAACCGCGACCGGGGCACCGCAATCCTTCGACGGGTCGATGAGTTTTCCGGTCGGCGACGGTCAGCACGGGTGTCGTGATCCCTGACCTTCGAGGAGCTGTCATGCCCGTCCGCGAATCCGCCCCGCTCGGCGCACCGATCTGGATCGACCTCACCACCTCCGACCTCGACACCGCGCAGGAGTTCTACGGCGCCGTCTTCGGCTGGACGTTCGAGTCCTACGGTCCCGGATACCACGGCTACCTCAACGCCCTGTGCGATGGCCGGCCGGTCGCCGGGATGATGGCCAACGATCCGCAGTGGAACATGCCGGACGGCTGGACCGTCTACCTGCACACCGCCGATATTCGTGCCACCCTCGCGCAAGCCGCGACGGCCGGTGCGGTGCTGTGCGCCGAGGGCGGCGCTGAGCCGATGGAGATCAAGGACAAGGGCTGGATGTCGGTGTTCGTCGATCCCGCCGGTGCGCTGGTCGGGCTGTGGCAACCCGGTGGGCACCGTGGCTTCGAGGTGGTCGAGGAAGCGGGGGCGCCCGCCTACCACCAGCTGACCGCCCGTGACTACGGCGCGGCACTGCAGTTCTATCGCGACGTGTTCGGCTGGCAGACCGAGACCGTCTCCGACACCGACGAATTCCGCTACAGCACCGCCCTGTTCGACGGTGAGGCGCTGCTGGGTGTGATGGATGGGTCGGTGCTGCCCGAGCAAACCACATCGGAGTGGTCGGTGTTCCTCGCCACCGACGACGTCGACAAGACCGTCGACCTGATCGTCGAGCGGGGTGGCAGCGTTCTGCGCGCCGCGGAGGACACCCCGTACGGGCGGTTGGCGGCCGTGGCCGATCCGACCGGCGCCGGGTTCAACCTGACTTCGCTCGCCGACCGATGACGTGGCTCGCTTACGCTCGAGGTCGCACGTTGGCGAATGAGGTCGTTCGTTGACGGATGAGTAAGGCTTGACGTGGCGGGTAACCCCTGCGCCAAGATAGGCAGGGGGTGACGAAGTCATGACGAATGCGACAAAACGGAAGCTGCCCGACGTCGTGGTCACCGGCGTCGCGATGACGACTGCGCTGGGCACCGACGTCGACACGACCTGGCAGGCGCTGCTGGACGGCCGAAGCGGGATCCGGCTGCTCGAGGACGAGTCCATCACGCGCTACGACCTGCCCGTTCGGATCGGCGGACACCTGCTGGAGACGTTCGACGACCAGCTGACCGAGCACGAGGTCGAACACCTGTCCTATGTGCAACGGATGGCCATGGTGTTGTCGCGAAGGGTCTGGCGCGACGCCGGCGAACCCGATGTCGACACCCGTCGCCTCGCGGTGTCGATCGGCACCGGTGCCGGCGGGGTCGAGCGCCTCGTGTTCGCCTACGACGACCTGCGCGCCGCCGGTGTCGAGGCGGTGGCTCCCGACACAGTGCCGATGTATGTGCCCAGCGGTGCCTCCACCGCGGTCGCGGTGGAACGGCACGCGGGTGCCGGGGTCTTCACGCCGGTGTCGGCGTGCGCGTCGGGGTCGGAGGGCATCGCGGCGGCCTGGCGGCAAATCGTGCTCGGTGAGGCCGATATCGCGATCTGCGGCGGCGTGGAGTCGCGGATCGAAGCGGTGTCGATCGCCGGATTCGCCAAGATGCGGATCGTGCTGTCGCGCAACAACGAGGATCCCGCGGGTGCCTGCCGGCCGTTCGACCGGGATCGCGACGGTTTCGTGTTCGGTGAGGGCGGCGCCCTGCTGGTCATCGAAACCGAGGAGCACGCCCGTGCTCGCGGCGCCCGGATACTGGGCCGGCTGATGGGCGCCAGTGTGACGTCCGACGGGTTCCACATGGTGGCCCCCGATCCCAACGGCAGAAGGGCCGGGTACGCGATGACCCGGGCGATGCAGCTGGCCGGTCTGCAGCCCAGCGACATCGACCACGTCAACGCCCACGCCACCGGCACCACGGTCGGCGACGTGGCCGAGTCGGTGGCGATCAACAACGCGATGGGCGAGCACCGCCCGGCAGTGTTCGCACCCAAGGCCGCTCTCGGGCATTCCGTAGGCGCGGTCGGTGCGGTGGAGGCGGTGCTGACGCTGCAGGCGCTGCGGCACGGGGTGGTGCCGGCGACACGCAACCTGAAGAACCTCGACCCCGACGTGCACCTGGACGTCGTCGCCGGTTCGCCGCGCCCGGGCAACTACCGCTATGCGCTGAGCAATTCGTTCGGCTTCGGTGGCCACAACGTGTGTTTGGCGTTCGGCCGTTACTAGTTGCGACGATCTCTGTGCGTGACCCAGGCCAGAGGTGAAGATGGGGAGATCCAACGATCTACGTCAGGGCGGCCCACGCTTACCTCACGCACGGCCGCCCAGCAGCGAGAACAACGCGAACGACGGATCATCCGGGCCGAGGCTGCCTTTCGGAGAATCCTTGACCATCGGGTGACGGAGGTCCACCGACGACGGGTCATGCACGTGGGCCCAATCGGTGACGATGGTCCGCTCGAGGAATCTCCAGGTGCCGTCGCGCTTCTGGTACTTGTCGAGGTACCGCCCACCGACGATGACCTCGGTCTCACCGTGTTTCGCGGCGAAAGTGTGGGTGGCGATGCTGTAGATCTCCCCCTCCGCGCGATCGCCGTCGATCGCGAAGTTCACGGTCGTGATGTGATGCTGCATCGACCGCAGATGCCTACGGGAAGCGGCGAGCCTGCCGAGGAAGTCGTCGACCGAACCCGTCGAGAAAGCCCCGTGCCCGTCCACCGCGTCGGGGTGGTACATCCCGCGCAGCGTCTCGGTGTCGCCGCGGTCCACGGCGCGGCAGTATCCGTGCACCAACTTGCGCAGCGCATGCTCGTCGAGCATCTCCTGCAGGACCGGGTCTGGTGGCGCCATCGACATCGTGCCACGGTAGCGGAACGTCCGTCGCCCGCATCGCGACGTTCACCTGGAACGACGAGTCCGACGGCCAGGCCTTGCGATGAGCAATTCGCTCGCTTCGGTGGCCACAACGTGTGTTTGGCCTTCGGTCGCTACTGGAGCGTGCCAGGCACGCTGCGCGCGACGGCGGGTAGAGGTGAAGATGGGGAGATGGCCAGTCCCAAGATCTATGTCAAGGCGTGCATCAACGGTGCCCGCACTCCGGACCAGCATCCGCACCTGCCCGTCACGCCCGAGCAGCTCGCCTCCGAAGCGGTGGCGGCACACCGGGCGGGGGCGCTGGCGGTGCACATGCACCCCAAGAACGCCGACGGGGTGGACTCGCTGGTCGCCGCGGACGTCGATGCGGCGGTGTCCGCGGTGCGCCATGCCGCCCCCGGTCTGCCGCTGGGGGTGACGACCGGGTATTGGGCGTTGCCCGATGCCCAGCAGCGGCTACGTGCCGTCGAGAGCTGGAACGTGCTGCCCGACTTCACGTCGTTGAACTGGCACGAGCCCGGCTCGCCGGAACTCGCCGAGGTGATCCTCGGGAGGGGTCTGGGTGTCGAGGTGGGCATCTTCCATGCCGAGGCCGCCGAGTCGTGGGCCGCGTCGGACATCGCCCCGCACTGCATGCGGGTGATGATCGAGCTGGGCCCCGACGGTGACGCGGCGACGGCGGACGAACTGATCTCACTGGTGGCCGCAGCGGGCTCGCCCGCTCCGGTCCTGCTGCACGGTCTCGACGAAAGTTGTTGGCCTCTGCTCGAACACGCCGGGGTGAGGGGAGTGCAGACCCGCATCGGTATGGAGGACACCCTGCGGCTGCCTGACGGATCCACCGCCGAGGACAACGCTGCGCTGGTCTCCGCCGCAGTCGAACTGCTCAGTCGGTAGACGCGCCCAGCACGAAGTCGGCGAAATCGAATCCGGGCACGACGACACAGCTGACCAGGCAGGGTTCGTCGTCGCGTGGCACGGCGCGCTGCCAATGCCCGGGCGGGACGACGTATTGCGGGCTCTCGCCGGCCATGATGTCGGCCCCCAGCACGTGAGTCGTCGCGCTGTGCTGCTCGGCGCCGACCTCGAGCAGTAGCGGACCCCCGGAGTGATACAGCCACAGCTCCGCGCTGCGGACGGTGTGCCAGGCGGACTGCTGGCCCGGCATGAGCAGGAACAGGATCGCGGTCCCAGCGTTGCGAGGACCGGTGTAGTCGGGCGGGAGCACCGATTGCGGAACCCTCAGATCGCTGCGCCAGGTCTCGCGGAACCAGCCGCCCTCGGGGTGCGGGGAAAGGTCCAGCCGACGCGCCCATTCGGGGAGATCGCTCATCGGTTCACCCTAGTAGTCTTTGCCCATGATTCGCGCGTATCCGGGTTGGCTGGTCGCGCTGTGTGCGCTGGTGGTCGCCGTCAGCGCATGGTTGCCATGGCTGAGGTCGTCGGCCGCGGGCGGCGGACGCGCCAACGGCATCGGCGGTGTCGCCGGCACCATGCCGGTGCCCCCGCCGGGCTTCGGCGTCGGACAGCTGATCGTCTTGCTGGCGGCGGCGCTGGTGGTTGCCGGTGCGATGGCGGCTCGCGGAATATCCGCGCGAATGGCTTCCACTGGTGCGCTGACCATTTCGGTGGCGATCGTGGTGCTGGCGGTCTGGTACTACCGGCTCTACGTCTACCCGCCGGTGTCGGCCGCCTACGGGCTCTACGTCGCCGGGTCGGTGGCCTCGGTCGCCGCGGTGCTGTCGGTGTGGACGATGCTGGCGGTCTGGCGGTCGACGCCCTCATCCGTGCGCGGTACCTCGTGACGATGCTCGTCGAGCCGGTGGCACTGACCGGGCAGCGCTGGGTGAGTCTGGAACCGCTTGACCGTGAGCATCTTCCGGAGATCGACGCAGTGGCCGCCGACGGGGAGTTGGGTGGTCTGTGGTTCACCGGCGCGCCCAAGGCCGGGTCGGCCGAGCAATGGGTCGACGCACGGCTGACGGTGCAGAGCCCGACGACTGGGTTGACGTTCGTGGTCCGCGACAAGGGCGGCACGTTGATCGGTTCGTCGAGTTACCTGAATGTCGACGGACCCAACCGTCGCCTCGAGATCGGTTACACCTGGTACGTCGCACCGGTGCGCCGGACCGGCGTCAACGCCGAGACCAAGCTGTTGATGCTGGGTCACGCATTCGACGAGTTGGGTTGTGTCGCTGTCGAATTCCGAACCCATTTCTTCAACGCGGCCAGCCGGGCCGCCATCGAGCGGTTGGGCGCCAAACTGGACGGTGTGCTGCGTAGCCACCAGCTGCTGCCCGACGGGTCGCGCCGCGACACGATGGTCTATTCGATCCTTGACATCGAATGGCCGGCCGTGCGGTCCAACCTGCTCTTCAGGCTGGACCGCAACGGCTGACCGGGTCGGTTACTCGGATTCGACCGTGGTCGGTTGAATGGACTTCTGATTGCCGGAATGGCTGACCTCGACCTTGCGGGGTTTGGCCTTCTCGGCCACCGGAATCGTCACCGTGAGGACGCCGTTCTCGTAGGTCGCCGAGATCGCCGCGGAGTCGACCCCGTCACCCAGCGAGAGTTGGCGGCGGTAGGTGCCGAAGAACCTCTCGTTGGCCAGCCACTGCGCGGATTCGTCAGACCTGGCGGTGCGGTGCGCGGAGATCGTCAACGTGCCGTTGTCGACGTTGACGTCCACCGAGCCGGGGTCGACACCGGGCAGGTCAGCGGTCAGGACGTAGTGGTCGTCGATCTTGCAGAGGTCCATGGGCATGAACCGGGGAGAGCGATTCGATCCGGTCTGGCTGGTCAGCAAGCCCCGGGTCAGAGCGTCAAGGTCACTGAACGGATCAAAGCGAAGCACAGCAATCCACCTCCTATGTCACGTCAGAGCCCGCCACCCCGGCGGGCAGCCAAATCACTGTGCACCAGCGAGATTAGCACTCTCGATCCGAGAGTGCCAGCATCGGGAGGGCTGAATTCCCTCGCTTCCCCGAAACGCTTCCGCCGGGGCGCGGCTCCCGCACAATGTTTGCCATCGGTATGGCCGCTGCCGCCGCCGGCAAAGGCACAAAGGCCCTAGGTCATACCCGCAGGGGAGTGGTACTCCTGTGAGTGCCGGCCCAGGCTGGCGACGGGAGGGTGCGGAGATGTCCGAGCCGTTGCTGGCCGAGATTCCAGCCGACGACGCACTCGGTGCGTCCACGGACGAGATGCGCCAGCTCAGACTGGTGCTCGACAGCCTGCCAGCCATGATCGGCTATTGGGATCATGGATCTCGCAATGTGATCGCCAACCAGGCCTACGTCGATTTCTTCGGCAAGCGTCCCGACGAGATCCGCGGATGCCACATCAGGGACCTGTTGGGCGATGAACTCTACGCTCTCAACCTGCCCTACATCACGCGCGCGTTGGCCGGTGAAGAGCAACTGTTCGAGCGAACCTTGATCGATCAGAACGGGGTAACTCGCTACACCCAGGCCTCCTACATTCCCGACGTCGTGCTCGGCAAAGTGCGCGGCTTCTACGTTCTGGTTACCGACGTCACCGCGCGGGTGCAGGCCGAGCGCGCGCGTGACGAGGCGGTCCGGTTGTTCCAGATCAGCATGCGGTACGCCCCGCTCGGCACGGTGGTCGTGGACAGGGCAGGTGTCGTGCTGCAGGCGAACCCCGCCATCTGCGCGCTGCTCCGTTGCACCGAGGAGGACATCGTGGGCGCCGACTTCCGGCGCTTCGTGCACCCCGATGCGCTCGACTCCGGCAATGCCCAGTTCGAGGCGCTGATGGCCGGTTCGGCCACCCACCTGTCCTCGGAGCGGAAGTACCGGCGCGCCGACGGAACGACTGTGTGGCTGCAGCGGGACTTCGTCCTGGTGCCCGGTGCCCACGGTGGCGAGGATGTCGCGGTTGCGCAGTTCCAGGACATCACCGCACGCCGAGAGGTCGAAGCCGAGTTGGCCCGGCTGGCGGTCACCGATCCGCTCACCGGGCTGCGCAACAGGCACGCACTGGTCGATGCCGTCCGACAACACCACGCCACGTCCCCGGACTCGCCTCTCGGTGTGGTGTTCATCGATCTCGACGGGTTCAAGCTGGTCAACGACACGCACGGGCATGCGGTCGGTGACAGCGTGTTGGCCGCCGCGGCCGGTCGTCTGAAGGATCAACTTCACGCGCCGTGCAGCGCCTACCGTCTCGGTGGTGACGAGTTCGTCGTCCTCGCACCGAGCGCTTCGTGTGACGACGGGTTACCGGCGCTGGCCCGGCGGCTGGCGGCGGCGCTGTGCGGGTCCTACGACGTCGCAGGAGCGACGGTGACGCTCGCCGCCTCCGTCGGACATGCCTGCGGGATCACCGATGACATCGAGACGCTGCTGCGCGCCGCCGACGCCGACATGTACCGGCACAAGGCCCGCAGTCGTTAGGCACTGCCGAAGGGAGACCTCCACACCGGCGGTTGTGGTCGTCCCCGCGGTGCGTCCGGGCGCACGCTGATGCGTCCAGGACATGCCGGCGTACGCGGTCACCGCAGCGGGGTGTTGTCACGCAGCCACGGGGATGATGTGGGAACCGCGCAGACGTTCGCCGCACCGCTCGCACTCCAGCACCGGAACGAAACGCCGGCCACATCCGCTGTGGGTGAGCACGACGGCGGGGCCCTGCGGATCGCCGAAGACGTTCTGCGCCCAGTGCAGCGCGCACACCAACACCGGGAAGAACGCTCGGCCCTTCTCCGTCAGGACGTAGCCGTCGTCGTGGCGTGCCAGTATCTCCTCTGCGGTGAACGTCGACAACCGCGCAGCGATGGTGCCCGGCGGCGCGCCGAGCTGCTTCTGGAAGTCGTTGAACCGGCAGACACCGACAAAGGCCGCCACCAGAAGAGCGAAGGCCCACCGGTCGCCCATCACGCTCATGGTCTGCGGGAAGAGCACGCCCGCGCTCGACCGCCGATGTGGCGACCGGCGGCGGTTGGCCGACGCGGGGACCGACCGCTGCCACGACCCGCTCGGCCCCCACCGGGCGCTGACCTCGCCGTGGACGACGGGCTCACCGCAGGCCCGGCAGGTCACTCGCGGCGCGAAGCCGCTCCGGCACAGACTGTGCCGCATGGACGGTAGTGGCTGGACGTGGTCGGGAACCCAGGTGCGCTCCCACGCCCAGACCGACGTGAGCATCGGCCACAGCGCGCGGCTGCGAGCGGTGGTCAGGTACTCCGAGCGGGACGGGCGGGTCTGATACTCCCGCCGGATCAGCAGATCCTCGCCGACCATCGACTGCAGCCGTGAGGTCAGCACCGCACTCGAGATCGGCAGGGCCGCAGCGAATTCGGCGTAACGACGGGCGCCGAGCAGGGCCTGCTGAACGATCAACAGCGTCCACTCGTCGCCGAGGACGCCCAGCATCCGCGCGACCGCATTGGGCTGGTCGGGCAATCAGAGTCCGATCGCGGCAGCAGCGGTGTCGGTGTCGCGCCACCGTCGTAGCTCAGCCCCGGCCACCCACGTCGAATGCGTGCCGCTCGAGATGCGTTCGGGCAGGGCGATGGTGCACACCGGCCCGTCGCCCACCCGGGCGGCGTCGAAGACCAGACAGAAGGACGCGTCCGCGGTCATGTCGGTCGTCAGGGTCACCAGGTATCCGTCGTCCTCGGCGTTGCCGCCGGGGCGGGGAGCCATCGCCGTCTCACTGCCGTAGACGCCTTCACCGAAGGTGAACGCCTCCTCCGCTCCCGTCTTCAGGTCGTGGCGAACCAGGCCGTCGAACAGGAACCACCCCGGTATCGCGGTGGCGGCGTAGGCGTAGCGGTAGGGGCGTCCCGCGTGGACGGGGTTGATCATCCCGAACTCGGAGATCGTGTCGGTGAGCTGTTCCTCGCGTACCGCACCGGTTCTGAGGTTGAATCGCCAGCGATGCAGCCGCGCCTGCATGCGGTCGAGCGCCAGGAAACGGAAGGCGCGCTGCCACTTGGTTCCCGCGCCGTTGTCGGCAGGCTCCGGGTCCCCCTGGTAGAAGCCGTCGAGCACGATCTCGTCGCCGTCTTCGAACGCGTTGGGGAAGTGCAGGACGTACGTGGGGTCCGCCTCGAACCAGCGGATCTGGGAGGTGTCACCGCGCCGGGGAAGCACCGCGAACCGGGAGGGGATGTCGCGGTGGAAGCGGGGAAGGTGCACGTTGTGCTCGAGCAACGCGGGATCCCAGAAAAGCGGGAAGTCGTTGAAGATGACGTAATTGTCGGTGAAGGCCATGTCGTGGGGCAACCGCGGCCCGGGCAGCGGAACATCGGTGCGGTGCACGACCTCACCGTCGGCGCTGACCACTCCGTAACGCAGGTAGGGCGCCTGCTTGCTGTAGCTGAAGTACAGCAGTTCTCCGGTGCGCTCGTCGACTTTGGGATGAGCCGAAACCCCCCAGTCCGAGGGAAACCCGCCGTGCCAGTCCTCCTTGCCGAGCGCGGCGCCGGTGCAGGGGTCGGTGCGGTACAGGTCGCCGCACTGATAGTGGCTCGTCAACGCCATCCCGCGGTGCACCACGACGTCCGTCGATGACGCATCCTTCATCAACGTCCTTGCGCCCCACCCGTGGTCGACGCGGGCCAGTTCGACGGGTTCGGCGATGCCCGGCCACAGCGGCCCACCCGCCCGGTTCTCTTCGTCGAAGCCGTCGGTGCGCACGAACCTGTTGCGGTAGAACGCCTTCCCGTCCCGAAAACCGACGATGTGCAGCATGCCGTCGCCGTCGAACGGGTGGTAGTTCTTCAGCGCCGGGTGCAGCGGGTTCTCGGTGTTGCGCAGATACACGCCGTCGAGGTCGGCCGGCAGCTCTCCGGCGACCACGGTGAGGTCGTCGGAATCCCACTCGCACGTCTGCGGACGCCACGGACCGGTGCGGTAGGGATGGTCGTCGTCCTCGGGCAGCGTGGACAGGAACTTGCCGACTATCTCGGCGTGGGTCACGACGCACTCCCTACGACGAAGCTCACGGTGGTGGACGTGCTGCCGCCGAAGTTCAGGGTCGCGAACGTCGCAGCACCGTCGACCTGGTAGTCACCGGCGATACCGCTGACCTGTCGCGCGGCGTCGAGCAGCATCCGGATCCCGGATGCCCCGACGGGATGCCCGCCGCCGATCAGTCCGCCGCTGGGGTTGATCGGCAACCGCCCGCCACGCTCGATCTCGCCGTTCTCGATGGCCTTCCACGACTCACCGGGACCGGTCAACCCGATGTGGTCGATCGCCATGTACTCGCTGGGCGTGAAGCAGTCGTGCACCTCGAAGCCGTCGACGTCATCGAGGGTGACGTGGGCACGGTCGAACGCGTCGAGCACCGTCGCGCGCACGTGGGGAAGGACGTAGGGGTCCTCGCGCGAGCGATCGAGCTTCTGCTGCAGGCCGAGACCGACGGTGCGGTGACCCCACCCGGCGATCCTGCCCAGCGGGCGGGCGCCGGGGTGGGCCCTCAGCCAGTCGTCGGTGACCAGCACGACACCGGCGCCGCCGTCGGTGATCTGGCTGCAGTCGAAGCGTCGCAGCCGCCCCTCGACCACCGGGTTGTTCACGTCGTCATCGGTGAGGGGGTCGGGAACCGACCAGTCGCGGGTCTGGGCGCGGGGGTTGCTGCGGGCGTTGGCCAGGTTCAGCGACGCGATCGCCCGCAGGTGGACCTCCTCGAGTCCGTAGCGGCTGTCGTACTCGGCGGCGACCCGATCGAACATGTGCGGCCACATGTACTTGGCGTCGTCGCCTTCGTGATCGGTCCACGCCGCCGCGCCCAGGATCGTCGTCGCGTCGTCACCGGGGACGGTCTTCTCCAGTTCGATCCCGACGACCAGAGCGGTCCGGCAGGCGCCCGAGCGCAACTCGCTCAGTGCCGCCAGGGTCGCGACGCTGCCTGAGGCGCAGGCCGCCTCGTGGCGCGACGCCGGCGTGCCCCACAGCCCTTCGTCGACGCTGGCGGGCATGGCGCCGAGATGGCCCTGACGGGCGAACATCTCACCGAAGGCGTTTGCGACGTGCACGGTTTCGATGTCCTGTGCGCCGATGGCGGCGGACTCGAGTGTGCCGTGCACGATCTCGTCTGTCAGATCGGCGAAGTCGCACCCCTCACGGTGGAGGTTGCGCGCGAAATCGCTCTGATACCCGCCGAGCACCCAGACATCCGGCCACGCCACAGCCGAACAGTACTACAACTAACAGAGTGACTAAAGGGAAGCGGCTCCGTCGGCTGCGTGTCTGAACCGACGGAACCTGAGCAGAAGCAACGGTCGACCGCTGCCTCCGCCTCGACCGTGCATTGCCCGCGGCGGCCTCCGGCAAACCCGACCCCGTGTACCTTGCTCACCGGAGGGAATGTTTTTCATGACTGATGCCAACCAGCACGAGCTGGCTCAGCGGATGGCCGAGTTGGCCCGAACCGTCGCGGGGCCGCGCAGCGTCGATGAGGTGCTGACCGAAGTCAGCGCCGAGGCCAAGGACCTGATTCCCGGGGTCGACGCCGCGGGCGTCCTGCTGATCGGCAAAGGTGGTCGTTTCCGATCGGTCGGGGGTACCTCGGACCTGCCGCAGCGGCTCGATGAGCTGCAGATGAGATATCACGAAGGCCCCTGTGTGGAGGCCGCGGTCGACGAGCTGATCGTGCGCAGCGACGACCTGCGCACCGAGCGGCGCTGGCCGATGTACTCGGCGGCGGCCGCAGCGCTGGGAGTGCGCAGCGCGTTGTCGTTCAAGCTGTACACCAGCTCGCAGACGGCCGGCGCCCTGAACCTGTTCGCGCTCGAGCCCGGCGCGTTCGATGCCGAGGCCGAGACGATCGGCGCGGTGCTCGCCGCCCATGCCGCTGCCGCGATCATCGCCAGCCGGCAGAGCGAACAGCTGGAGTCGGCGCTGTCGACGCGGGACCGGATCGGCCAGGCCAAGGGCATCATCATGGAGCGCTACAACATCGACGACGTCGCAGCGTTCGACATGCTGCGCCGACTCTCGCAGGACGGCAACACCAAGCTGACCGAGATCGCCGAGCAGGTGATCCAGACCCGGGGCACGTAGCGCTGACGGCGTTCTGGGACTCGCAGGCTAACTGGCTTGCAGGTGTCGGTGCGGCTCGGGATGATCGGCCAGCCACTGCCGTTCCACCCGCTTGACCCTCTGGTGTTCGAGTGTGATCAGCAATGCCCCGGCGGTGACCAATGCGCCGGCGATCAGACCGAGCACGATGGACGCGTCCCGTTCGCCGTATGCGGTGGCGGCGACGGTGCCGGCGATCAGCACGGTGCCGATCCCGATGAGGATCAGTCCCGGAAGCCAGAGAGTGTCGATGAAGGACTCGCCGGCGTGCGGTTGCGTGGTGCGGGCGTGGTCCACCGGGTCGCGATGCGCGCCTTTCATGGCATCTCCTTTCTTCTGAAGAGATGCTTCCAGCGTACGCTTGCTGTGAGCTGGATCACATAGTCATGACGTCTTGGTCATCATCCACGAGATCATCCGATCGGCCAGCTCGGGTCCGCAGTCCTCCTGCACGAAGTGGGAACCGTGGAGCCGCGCGTGTGGCTGACCGGCAGCACCAGGGATGTGCCGGATGAGCGGGGCGTCGGCGCGCCCGAGGATGGGGTCCTTGCTGCCGAACAGGGCCAGGAACGGCTTGTCCCAGCGACCGAGCGCCTCCCAGGCGGCCCGGTTCGCCGGGATGGCCGGGTTGTCCGGTGAGGTCGGCACCAGTTGCGGGAACGCGCGCGCTCCGGCCTGATAGCGCTTGTCGGGGAACGGTGCGTCGTAGGCGGCGCGCACGGGTGCGGGCACCTTGCTCGTGGTCCCGACCGCGACCAAGCGCCCCGACGGAAGGATGGGGGAGTACTTGGCGAAGGCGCGCCAGACCTGGAACGCCGGCGGGGTGGGGCGGTCGGCGGTCGGCAGGAAACCGTTGCCGACGACGAGGCGGGAGAACCGCTGGCCCTGCTCGCCGGCGATGCGCAGGCCGATCAGCGAACCCCAGTCCTGTACGAACGCGGTGATTCCGGTCAGGTCCAGCGTCTCGATCCAGGACGTCACCCACTGCACGTGCCGCAGATAGGTGTAGTCCTCGAAGCGGGTCGGTTTGTCGGAGCGGCCGAACCCGATCAGATCGGGCGCCAACACCCGGTATCCGGCGGCTGCCAGCGGCGGAATCATCGTCCGGTACAGGTAGCTCCATGTCGGCTCGCCGTGCAGCAGCACGACCGGGTCGCCGTCGC
>MDTD01033171.1_pt1 | contig 27432 bp, 22 predicted proteins | sample 811221 | NCBI WGS metagenome assembly MDTD01 (sample SAMN05326646, study PRJNA326480) | marine metagenome | isolation source: seawater | place: Pacific Ocean: South West | collected 2011 | reverse complement strand
GTCTGCACTGCGGGCGCGGGCTGCTTGAACAAGCGAGGCGTAGGCGTGGATCTGAAGATCAAGGGTGTGCCCGTCGATCGTGGGGGGCTCGCCATGCCGACGCCGCAACGCCGCCTTGGGGAGGCGGCGTTGCCCTCGAGCGAGGGCCTTGCCGATGCGTTCCTGGACGCTCATTCGTCGCGCAGAACGGTGATGTCGTGGGGATGGCTCTCGCGAAGGCCAGCACCGGTAATGCGGGTGAGCCTGGTGCGGTGGCGCAGGTCGTCGAGGTCAGCGGCGCCGGCGTAGCCCATGCCCGACCGAAGGCCACCGACGATCTGGCTGATGAGTTCCGACATCGGCCCGGCGTACCGGACACGACCTTCGACACCTTCGGCGACGTGCTTCCCGGGGGCTTGGCCGGAGCCGTAGCGATCGCTCGCGCGACCCCGCATCGCGCCCGAGGAGCCCATGCCCCGGTAGGTCTTCCACATCGCCCCGTCGACGAGCTCGAGCTCGCCCGGCGCTTCGTCGACACCGGCGAGCAGGTTGCCGAGCATGACGGCATCGGCGCCGGCGACGAACGCCTTGACGATGTCGCCGGAGGTGACGATGCCACCGTCGGCAATGATTGGGACGCCGAGTTCACGGGCGGCTTGGACGCATTCGTGGATGGCGGTCATCTGGGGCATACCCGCACCGGCGACGATGCGGGTGGTGCAGATGCTGCCGGCTCCCACGCCGACCTTGATGACATCGGCGCCAGCTTCGACGAGGGTCTCGACGCCTTCTCGCGTGACGACATTGCCGCCGACGACCGGCAGATCGGGCCAACCCTTCTTGATGGTGCGAACCGCATCGACGACCCCCTGGGTGTGGCCATGGGCAGTGTCGATCACGATCATGTCGACGCCAGCCGCCTCAAGGGCTTCGGTGCGCTCGGCGACATCGGTGACACCGACCGCAGCGGCGACTCGAAGCCGCCCATTCGCATCGAGGGTCGCGTTGGGGTGTTCGATGCGCTTGTCGATGTCCTTGACCGTGATCAGGCCCTGGAGCACGCCGGCGTCGTCGACCAACGGCAGCTTCTCGATGCGATGCTCGTGGAGCACCTCGACCGCCTCCTCGAGGCTGGTACCGACGGGTGCGGTAACCAGACCGTCGGCGGTCATGAAATCGGTGACGGGCTGCGAGTACTGATCCGGGGTGCAGAACCGCACATCGCGGTTGGTGAGGATGCCGACAAGACGACCATCGGGATCACAGATCGGCACACCGCTGATCTTGTGCCGCGCCATCAGCGCCTCGGCATCGTCGAGTGTGGACGTGGGCGGGAGGCTGATCGGCGCCGAGATCATGCCGGCCTGGGCCCGCTTGACCCGGTCGACCTCCTCGGCCTGCTGCTCGATGGTGAGGTTGCGGTGCAGCACCCCGATCCCACCGGCTCGAGCGATAGCGATCGCCAACGGCGATTCGGTGACAGTGTCCATCGCCGCCGACATCAACGGAACGGCCAACTCGATCCCCGCCAAAGACGTGGAGGTGTCGACTTCGGTGGGCAGGACTTCGCTCCAACCGGGGACGACCAGCACGTCGTCGAAGGTGAGCGCCTCGGAACCGGAGAGCACCTCGTCGTTCATCGTCTCACGATAGAGGAAACCTCGCCGATGACAAGGACCCGGGAAGGAGGGGGACACTCCGCCCTTCCGCTTGCTTGTTGCAACGCCACCGAAGGCCCGACGTCACACTGTCTCACCGGGCTGGTGGAATCGCGAGAAGGCGCTCCGGCCTATTCGAACAACTTGAGTTCGTCGCCGACTAGGCGGTACCGCTCACCGGTCTCTGGGCACATGAAGTCATCACCAACGGGATCAAGACGAACGCCCGCTCTACCCACCCACGCAACATGCTTTGCCGGGTTACCGAGCACCATCGAGTGAGCCGCAACGTCCTTCACGACGACGGCTCCGGCTCCGACCAGCGCCCATGCACCGATCGTCACGCCCGCGCGTACGACACTGCGGGCACCGATCGCCGCTCCATCGCCGATTGTGACCCCATCGGCCTCCCACCCGTCAGCCGACTTCAACGAACCGTCGGGTCCCACCGCCCGAGGGTAGACATCGTTGGTGAGAACTGCGGCGGGACCGATGAATACGCCATCCCCCAGGACCGCAGGGTCATAGACGAGGGCAAGGTTCTGGACCTTGCAGTTGTCGCCCATCACTACGCCCGGTCCGACATAGGCGCCCCGACCGATGACACAGTTCTGACCGATCTGGGCGTGTTCTCGAATCTGCACGAGATGCCAGACAGAGGTGCCATCACCGATCGAGGCGCGCTCATCAATATCGGCAGAACCCCCGGAACGGTCCGACCAACCGCTCATGCGGTGCTCCCAACCGATCCAGCCGCATCGGTATCGGAGCCGGCCCGCTCGCCCCGGCCGATAGTGACCCGACGGGTACCCATCGGCAGATCGTTGACCCAATTTCGACCGTCGACAACCACCGACGCGCCACCGAGCAGCGCCGAGTCGATCGAACGGTATTCATCGTGGTCGGCCTGCACGATCGCGCCACATGGCGTATCAGTGCCTGGCACGTAGGCGACGAGCCCGAAGGCACGGAGTTCGTCGTCGGTGTAGAGCGGGTCGTGCACGACGGCCCGCGCGCCCCGCGTCTCGAGTTCGGCGACCAGGCCGAACACGCCGGAGAATGCGGTCTCCTGAACGCCTCCCCGGTAGGCCGCGCCGAGCACGAGCACATCGGACCCGGCAAGGTCTCCAACCGCCGCCTGCAACAGATCGACGGCATACGCCGGCATTCCCAGGTTGGCGTCGCGAGCGGCTTGGACGATCGACGCCGCCGGGTCGTTGAACAGATAGAAGCGCGGGTATACGGGGATGCAGTGACCGCCAACCGCCACGCCAGGGCGGTGGATGTGGGAGTACGGCTGCGTGTTGCACGCCTCGATCACTGCCGTCACGTCGACGCCGATTGAGTCTGCGAAGCGGGCGAACTGGTTGGCGAGCCCAATGTTGACATCGCGGTACGTCGTTTCCGCGAGCTTGGCCAACTCGGCAGCCTCCGCAGATCCCAGGTCCCAGACGCCATTGGTCTTCGGGAGCTCAGGGCGATCGTCGAACTCGAGCGCAGCCTCGTAGAACTCCACCGCGCGCCGGGTCGACTCGTTGTCGAGCCCACCGACGAGCTTGGGGTAGGCACGAAGGTCGGCGAAGATCCGGCCGCTGAACACTCGCTCGGGACTGTGGCAGACGAAGAAGCCCTCGCCACAGGTGAGCCCGGAGGCCTCAGCCAACGCAGGAGCGAACCGCTCACGTGTGGTGTGGACGGGGATCGTCGTCTCGTACGAAACCAGGGTTCCGGGCTGAAGCCCGCGCGCCACATCAGCCGTCGCAGCATCCATGGCCCGGTAGTCCGGCTGCGCATCGGCATCGACGATAAGCGGCACCACCAGCACGACCACCGACGACTCGGCGACCGCTGCTGCTGTGTCGGTGGTCGCTCGGAACGAACCATCGGCGATCACCTGCTGGAGATACTCGTCGAGGTGTGCCTCGCCGGGGAACGGCGGGACGCCGGCATTGATCGAGTCGACCGCGGCGGCGTCGATATCGGCACCGACGACCTGATGACCAGCGCGTGCGAATTGCACGGCGAGCGGCAGCCCGATCTTCCCCAACGCAACCACACAAACGTCCACTGCTACCTCCGCTCGCGGAACCGAGTGAAAATGCTACCCAGCCAACGGGCTCCCCCAGCGATCAGTCATCAACCGAGGGCTGCGCACCAGAGGCGGCGAGCCCAGCAAAGGGATCGAGTAGCTGGCCAACCAGCGGCCGATGAGGTGCCGGCGGGACGTTACCAATGGACTCATTGATGACGTCGCCCGCATACCATGTGCCGAAAATTCGATCCCAGACCGGCATGATGTCGCCGTAGTTCGTGTCCCAGTGCTCTTCGAGCTGTGAGTGGTGGATGCGATGCCCGATCGGAGAGAAAACAATCCATCGACCAAACCAACCGAAGGTCCAAGGAACCATCGAGTGCTGCCACTGATCGACGACAAGGCGGATGAGCCATAGCGCCGTGAACTGAACAGGTGTGACACCGACGATGATCATCGGAAGACCGACGAAGAAGACCGACAGCACACTCTCAATCGGGTGGACTCGGCTGCCGGTCAAAACCGTGAAGGACTCTGCGTCATGGTGGAGCCGGTGAAAGCGCCAGAGGAGGTCTGACTCGTGCATCCATCGGTGCCACCAGTAGCGGAAAAAGTCGAAGATGATCCAGTACACCAAGAACTGCAGCGCTGCGACTTCGACCGAAGGGAACTCTGGCAGCCAACTCAAGGCATCGCTGCGAAAATCACGGACCCAGCGCGGAACAAGGCCAATCGTGCCGAGACTGAAGAGAAGAGGCAGTGTTGATGCCAGACCGAAGAATCTGATTGCAAAGAAGAAAAGGTCTGTGCGTTCGCTCCAACCCGGACGAACGAGCTTTGCCAACGCCGAGTGTGACCGGAGGACGATGCCATCAACTGCCAGCACACCGACCACACATACGAGGTAGAGCTCCCACTGCCCAACAAAAAAGCTCCTATGCACAACACTGCGGTAGCTACGCCAGTAGAGAGGCAGAGCATCCGGGAGGACGACCGCTATTACGATATTCGCCGCAGCAACGACGCCGACTACCGCAAGTGCACCCTTTGCTGAAATGACTTTCACCAAAAAACCCTATGCGAGCGTGGTGCGATAAGTTCGCACCCGATGCGAGTCATCAGCGTTGTTGGCGCCCGTCCCCAGTTCGTCAAACTCGCTCCGGTCGCGAAGGCCGCCCGGTCGGCCGGTATCGACCACGCCACCGTCCACACGGGGCAGCACTATGACCACGGAATGTCGCAGGTCTTCTTCGAGGAACTCGGCATCGGGGAGCCGGAGTGGAATCTCGAGGTCGGCTCCGGAAGTCACGGTGTCCAGACCGGAGCCATGCTGGCGAAGCTCGACGAACTGTTCGCCCGTGAACAGCCCGACTGGGTCCTCGTCTACGGCGACACCAACTCCACGCTCGCAGGGACGCTGGCTGCGGTGAAGCTGCATCTGCGAGTCGCACATCTCGAAGCGGGACTCCGCTCGTTCAACCGGGCCATGCCCGAGGAACACAACCGAGTCCTCACCGATCACGCTGCAGACCTGCTCCTCGCTCCCACCGATGTCGCAGCCGGCCATCTCGCCGACGAGGGACTTGCCGACCGCACCCGGGTGGTCGGCGACGTGATGGTCGACGTCCTGCTCGACGTCGCCCGGCGCCCAAACGACGACCCACTCCTGGCCGGTCGACTCCCAACCTCGCCCTATGTCCTCGCGACGATCCACCGGGCCGAGAACACCGACGATCCGACCCGCCTCGCCTCGGTTATCAACGCACTTGCGACCATCGATACCCCAGTGGTTCTCCCCCGTCACCCGCGACTCCGCGACCGCTGCGCGGCAGCAGGCATCTCCCTGGATGGCGGGAACCTCCATCCGATCGAACCGCTCAGCTACACCGAGATGGTCCGAGCGGTCCAAGGGTCGGTCGCCGTCGCGACCGACTCGGGAGGGTTGCAGAAGGAGGCGTTCGTCCTCGGCCGCCCGGTCACGACCCTTCGGACCGAGACCGAGTGGGTCGAGACGCTCGAGGGCGGCTGGAATGTTCTCCTGCCGCGGCTGGAGGACATCGGCGCCACGGTGCTTCGCCCCGCCCCGACCTCGCCCCGCGGCACACCGTACGGTGCCGGCGACGCGGCCGAACGCTCGCTGGCCGCACTCGCGGCGTTCTGAGGCCCGCAGGGATCGTCGCCCGCAGCCTCAGGAGCGGGCCGACGCGAGAACCTGCTCGGCCACGTCGACGACCCGAACGCCCTCGGCCATGGTCACGACGTCGGAACGCAGACCGAGGACGGCGTCGCGGAACGCCTCGTGTTCGACGCGCAAGGGCTCGGGCTTGGGGTAGGCGTAGCGGATCATGTCGCCCTCGGCGACCCCGCGCATCACGCCCATGGCGCTCCACTCGGTGGGCACATCAGCGTTGGCGAACCAGGTCAGGTCGCCAGAGATCGTGTCGGCAAGGAAGGCGCCGTGGGTCCCGGTCACCATCACCAGGCGCTCCTTCACCGGGCTCAGCCAGTTCACGAGATGATTGGCGATGGTGCCGTCCTCGAGCTGTCCGGTGACCGCAACGAGATCCTCGTGCTCACGACCGGTCTTGGACGCGGTCCGAGCCGAAACGGTGGCGTAGTGCGAGCCAGCGATCCATGCCGTGAGATCGAGATCGTGGGTCGCGAGATCCTTCACGACACCAACGTCCTTGATCCGTGCTGGGAACGGCCCGATCCGCCGGGTGGCGATCTGGAAGATGTCGCCGGCCTGGCCGTCCTCAAGGCGCTTCTTCAGCTGCTGCAGCGACGGGTTGTGGCGCTCGATGTGACCGACGCAGCCGACCAGCCCGGCGGCGTCGAAACCATCACGCAGCGCGTTCGCCGACTCCACGGTGTCGGCGAGCGGTTTCTCGACGAGGGCGTGGACGCCGGCTTCACACAGCAGCATCCCCACGTCGAGGTGATCGCTGGTCGGAGCGGCTACGACCGCCATGTCGATGCCCTGATCGATCAGCCGACGCGGGTCGTCGAATACCGGGGCCCCGCGAGCGGCACCCATCGGATCTCCCATCGGGTCGGCCACCCCGGCGAGTTCGATCCCGTCGACCTCGGTGACCACGCGGGCATGGTTGCGGCCCATCTGTCCGAGTCCCACCACGCCGACTCGCAACACCTCGCTCATGAAACAGCCTCCACGATGGTCGCCAGGTCCTCGTCGGAAAGCGCCGGATGCACCGGGAGCGACAGCACCTCCGCCGCGGCCTTCGCCGTCTCTGGGAGATCTAGGTCGAGGTCGAAACTCGGGAGGCGGTGGGTCGGGATCGGGTAGTAGACGCCCGAGCCGACACCCTGATCGGCGAGCTGCTGCATCAACTCGTCACGACGTTCGCTGCGAATTGTGTATTGGTGATAGACGTGCACCGCACCGTCGGCGACCGGCGGGACGATCACGCCGCTGAGCTTGGCATCGAGATACGCGGCGTTGGCTTGACGCTGTGCGGTCCAGCCGGGCAACTTCGCGAGCTGCACCCGGCCGATCGCGGCGTGGAGGTCCGTCATTCGGACATTGAATCCAACCACCTCGTTCTCGTAGCGCCGCTCCATCCCCTGATTTCGAAGGAGACGGGCTGCGCGTTCGATGTCGGGATCGTCGGTGACAATCATCCCGCCCTCACCCGATGTCATGTTCTTCGTCGGGTAGAAGCTGAACGCAGCGACGGTTCCCGCTGCGCCGACGGGAACCCCGTGCAATGACGCAGCGTGGGCCTGGGCGGCGTCCTCGATCAGGGCGAGACCATGCCGCTCGGCGACGGGCCGCAACCGGTCCATCGCAGCCGGATGACCATAGAGGTGGACCGGCATAATGGCGACGGTGCGTTCGGTGATCGCGGCCTCGGCGGCGACTGGATCGATGCAGAACGAGTCGGCTTCGATGTCGACGAACACCGGCGTGGCCCCTGTGAGGGCCACCGAGTTGCCAGTCGCCGCAAATGTGAACGAGGGGACGATCACCTCATCGCCAGGTCCGATACCCAGGGCGACCATGCCGATGTGGAGCGCAGACGTACCACTGTTGACCGCGACACAGCGACGACCGCCCACGATCGCCGAGAAATCCTCTTCGAAGGCTGCGACTTCGGGACCTTGGGCGATCATCCCGGAGCGCAGCACGCGCATCACCGCTTCTCCTTCGTCGGCGCCAATCAACGGCTTGGCGGCAGGGATCATCGAAGCTCCTTTGGAGAACTTGAACGCCTTTGGGGCGGGGTTTGTTAGCGTATCGCCGACGCGCTCAGCCGTGCGGTGAGCCCAGACCACTCCGCTCAACCAACGAGCGGTACAGCCCCAAAAGAACCTCCCTCTCAAGCTGCCAGTTATGAGCGGTCTCCACAAGACGACGACCGGAGGTACCCATCGCTGCTGCCCGCCTACGATCGCCCGCAAGTGCATTGATTGCGGTGGCGATCGCTACTGGGTCCGTCGGATCGACACAGATCCCGCTCCCGGTGCCCTCAACTATCTGACGCCAGGCGGGGAAGTCCGACGCGATCACAGCGACCCCCGCCGACATGTACTCGAACATCTTGTTCGGCTGAGCCTCTAGGTGGTTCGGGGCCGGGTGGAAGGTCACAAGGCCTGCGAACGATTGAGCGAGGAGGTCGCTCACTGCGTCCCGCGGCTGGAACCCATACGCCCGGACCCGTGCCCACCCAGGCATCGCCTGGATCTCTTCCTGCAGCCCATCACTCTCGAAGGAGCCGATGAGGGACAACTCAACCCCGGTATCGACGTGCTCCATCGCCTGCACCAACTCCCGGACACCCCGGATCGCGCTGATGCCACCGACATAGCAGATCGACGCACGTTCGGAGCCTGAGCCCGTATTCAGGTGCAATTCATCCACGAGGGGGTAGTTGTTGACCACGACAGTCTCTGGGTTGATGGCGGCGAACTTGCGGCCGATCACCGGGGTCGCCGCGATCACAGCGTCAAGTCGACCGCATACGAATCGCTCGACCCAACGAACAACAGACGCCAAGAGGCGCCGACGCTGAGGGCTGAGATACGGCTTGGTGATCAGCTGGGCGGGTACATCCTCGTGGGCATCGAACACCACAATCCGGCCGCTCCGCCGCAACAACCACCCCACCGGGAGAAGTTCCGGGTCGTGGATGTGGAAGATGGCCGGGCGAAGTTGCCGTGCTGCTCGAAACACCCGGAGGGCAGCCCCCAGCCGGCCACGAACCCCCTGGCCATGCCCCACATCTTGTATCCGCACGCCGTCGACCGAGGTGTCGCCGTGGCCGTCAGCCACGACGAGTACCACCTCGTAGCCAGCCTCGACCAGGCTCCGACACTGCCTCAGAAAAATGCGGGTATCGGTTCTCCGATGGACGGAGGTGAGGTGAGCGACAGTCGTCATGATCGGTGCGGTACACCCGCGGAGCGGATCTTACTGCGCCGTGGCGCCCTGATGGACTGCCGCACCGCAGCCCAGGTGCCGAAAGGTACAACCCCGGATCGACTACGTGGAAAGCATGATGCTCAGCGAACGTTATCGTCAAGACACTCGTAGCTTCGCGGCGCCGCAGCATCCCAATCTGAGCGCACAATCAGGCACCGACGAGGGCCTCAACCTCCTTGACGATAGAGCTGACCGCAAGGTCCCTTTTCAGATGTGCAGCCCATGCCCGCGTTGCGGCGACATCGTCAGCGCGCCAACTGGCGGCGAGTTCCGCTGCCCTGAGAAAGCCCTCAGCGACCGAGGCCGAGTCAGGCTTGGCGAACACGGCCCCCGGATGTCCGTCCAACACCTGACGGGCGCCACCGCCCTCACCCTGAATGCAGAGCACTGGCACGCCGATCGCTGCGGCCTCGAAGACCTTGCCGCTGGTGACAAAAGCTCCACCCGGCGCAGGCACGACCACAACTCGAGTCTTGGCATAGAAGCTTGCAACCGCACCCTTCTCGACCGGACCGTGATAGCGGAACCCCTCGCTCTCCAACGGCAGCTCACGTTGGAGTACAGCAGCGCTGCGACCGAAGTAGCCGAGATGGCCAGCAAAGTCGAACGTCGCGTCTCCGAGGTCGGGGCGAGCTGCCCGCCAACCGTCGAACATCGCAGCCAACGGCCACTGAGCGTTCAAGGTCCCAATCAGGCCAAATGAGATCGCACCCTCAGCGCAGGCGTTGGATGGAATCGAGTTTCTGTCGAAGCCATTGCTGGCGACGTGCTGGCGCTCAGCCACCCTCGGGTATCGCTCGGCATAGGCATCGGCCAGCGCCTGGTTAACGTGGAAGGCAGCGGCCGCTTCCTCAATGATCTCCGCCTCCAGTCGACGAGTCGGCATGCTGAGAACCTCGTCACCCGAGAACACGTCAATCGTCCATGGATCTCGATAGTCCAGCGAAAACGAAACGCCGAGATCAGCGCTGAGTCGGCGCGCCGCCTCGAACGCGGCATACGGATTTCCAGTGGCAAGAACATGATCCACGGGTGTACAACGGTGGAGTTCCTGCCCCTCCGCAACAACGGGCTCAATCCAGCGAAGGTACCTCTCGTCTACGCCGGCCAGCCGACCACCACCCGGAAGTCGACCGCGCATTCGATCGACCCGCCGAGCCAGTTGACGGTCGAGGAGATTCCACAAAAGCGGGACGTTGGCGCGGAATCTCCCGATTGCGTCGATGGGAACGACGGCCGATGGCCGACGGGTCGTGAAAGGCACCCGTCGGATCTCGACACCGTCGGGCACTTCAGCAAGCAACGACAGATCGACCGACCCAACCTCTTCTTCAAGAAAGCGCTCGTCGACCGTGACGACGGCAACCTCCCACCCAGCATCAACGAACGCTCGACTAATTGCGAGGGCGCGGTGCACGCCCGAGGCCCGGGAGGGCGGATACCAGAATGCAAGGAACAGCAGCCGCCGCGGGCGGCTCATCGATCGGCGATCGTTCGGTCGAGTTGAGCGGTTTCGGTCCCCTCGGCCTGGAACTTCAGATACGCCTCGGAGACTTCGTCGATATCGCCCTGCATCCTCACATGGCCTTGATGAAGCCACACCCCCTCAGTCGCCATCTCTGAGACAAGCGCGGTCGAGTGGGAGACGACGATGATCGTTCGCGCTGTGCTGCACATCTCTTGCACCCGATTGACCGCCCGCTCCTTGAACGCAGCGTCACCAGCGCTAAGCGCTTCGTCGATCAGAAGGATGTCAGGATCGACGTGAGTCGCTACGGCGAACGCGAGGCGGCCGAACATGCCCGATGAATACGTGGTGGTCGGCATCTCGATGAAGCCACCAATATCAGCGAAATCGATGATCGACTCGGCCTTGTCCTTGACCTCCTCAAGCGTCATCCCCGCAGCCAAGCCGCCAAGAATGACGTTCTCGCGGCCGGACAGCTTCCGATTGAAGCCAAGGCCGGGAGCGAGTAGGTGAGGCCGACCCCACAGGTCAATGCGTCCCGCCGACGGCTTCAGTGCCCCGATGATCGTCTTCATCAGGGTCGACTTACCGGCGCCGTTACCACCCAACAGTGCGACCGCCTTGCCGGCACTCACACTCAAGTTCACGTTGTCCAGGGCCTGGATCTCGCGCTTCTTGGTTCGGCGGGACCACGGGAACGGTCGTTCATCGCGGGGCACCTCGACCACTGCGGAGTACGCAAGCGACAAGTTCTCAATCCGCATCGCATCAGTTCCGGACTGCAAACTCATCCTCCCGTGAAGCGAACGTAATGAAACCGACCACGATCACGACGGACGCGAACAGTGTGAACCACAACAGCGAGCCCAGCATCGACGGCCCATCCGGGTCGAGTGTTCCACCGAACGCGATCGTCCACGCCGTGTATGCGGGGTACATCGGGTTCAGCTGCGCGAACTCGGCGTTGTCGAGCACACGGGTGTACTCCCAGATGACCGGCGACAGATACAGCCACAGCCGCAGGCCGTGGGGCAGGAGTCGGGAGATGTCTCGGAAGTAGACATTCAGCACCGCCATGACCAACGCGATCCCGAACCCGACCAGCATGGTCAGGACCGTGAGATAGGGGATCCAGAGCATCTCCATGTGCAGGCCTCGGCCGGCGAGGACGTGCAGCGGCACATACGCCAGCAACGAGCGGAAGAATAGGTTGGCGGCTGTGATGGCCGAGGCCATCGGCAGCACCATGCGAGGGATCGACGACTGCGTGAGGATGCCTCCGGCCCCGCTCTGGATCGCGCTGGCGCCGGTCGTGACGATCGTGGAGAAGAACAGCCAGGCGTAAAGGTTGCCCACGATCAGAGCGAGCCGTTCGGTGTCGTCGAAGCCACCACCGCCGATGATGCCGACGAACACGAAGTAGATCAGACCGAACAGGAACGGATTGATGACGTGCCAGACCCGGCCGAAGAACGTGTCGAAGTTCCGGGCCTTGACGTCGGCCTTGGACCAGTAGAGCGCGAACGTGCGGTAGCGCCACGCGTTAGCGAGGTAGTTCCGCATCGGCGGGAGCCCCGTCCGGGTCGACCGACGGGTGTAGAGGGCGGGAGCCTCCGTCTCAGCTGAGCTTTCCACTTCTTCTCCAGGCACCGAGCCGTCAGCTTATCGGTTGGGGCCGACCCCTCTTGTGCACCAGTGGAGACTCGCTAGTCTGCACCAATCGAGCCGATACCTGACTCTTCATATCCTCTCCGGGAGCCCGGGAGCTGGGTCCCCGAGCAGCCCTGGATCCTGATTCTTGGCGGTTGCTCTTCTCGAGGGTTGGGCTGGAGCCAGCGAGTCGAGCGGGGGGCGCAACGCGGCGGCTTGACATGTCGCTGGATCGCCGGGGTCGCGGATGAAATCCCCGGGGAACACCCGGCGCAGGGCGCATCAATCCTCAAACCGGACCAGAAGGCAGAAGCTGCCCGGCCGATCCGCCGGTTCAGCTCAGGCGTCCGCCACCGATCCGTGTCCACTGCAAGATTGATCGGACGACTGGCTCGGCTCGGGACCGCAATGTGGCAGTGGCGCCACTGGCGGCCGATGCTCACTGAACTTCCTGCGCAACGACGCCCGGTTGCGGTCGTGTGGTTCGACGACGACTTCCTCACCACGGCGTGGCATCTGCGACGGCTCTGGCCCTCCACGCCGGTCGTTCGCGAGTACGAGGACACTGAGTCATGAGGATCGACGTAGTGACGCCCTGGTACCCAGACCATGCCTCTGTCTTCCTGGGAGTGTTCGTCCAGCAGCAGGTGACCGCCCTGCGCAGCAAGGGCCACGATGTGAACGTGGAGGTAGCCCAGATCTTTCCGGGCCCGCCAGGCCCGATACCGCCTGCGGTCCACGAAGCGATGCACCGACACGCTGCGCAGGACGTGGACGCCGTGTACCCGACCGTCGATGGCGCAACCTGGATTCCATGCCCCGTTCCAGCCCGGTCAGGATTCGCAGGTCGAGCCGACGCGTTTGCGGCCGGCATCGCTGCGAAACGGCGCTTTCTCCCCACTGACGGCGAGATCACTCATGCCCATCTCGGCGTCCCGACTGCCGCAGCCGTCCTGGACCTGGGGGATCAGCCCGTGGTCGTGACAGAGCATCAATCGACTCTGGATTTCGTGCTTGACGAACCACCGGCGCGCGACCGGTACCGGGAGGCGATCGAACAAGCGGCTGGCTTCTACGTCGTGGCCGGACACCTGAGAGATCGACTCATCGCCGCGTTCGGGCCCGAGGTCACCGATCGCATCGACGTGATACCCAATATCGTCGACCTTACAGACATCGCCTTCCGAGAACGCGACCACGAACGACTCGACCGGTGGATCTATGTGGGGGCCATCGCCGCCCACAAAGGGACGAAACTCCTCATCGAGGCGTTCCTCCACCATCGGGCAAACCACAACCCTCATGCGACACTCACGATCGTCGGAGACGGAGCCGAGGGGCGGTGGTTGTGGAACCGAGCCACCGAAGCTGGAGCCGGTGATGCCATCCGACTCCTCGGTCCACTCCCCCATCACGAGATCGGCCCGCACCTGAGCGAAGCCGACCTGATGGTGCACCTCAGTCCAGCCGAAACGTTCGGAATCGCCAGCCTCGAGGGGCTCGGTGCCGGACTCCCGGTGATCTCGTTGCGAAATGGCGGTGCCGAACACACCTGGGGTTCCATCGAGTCGATCGCAGGCGTTCTTCTCGACGTTGGGTCCGGCGCGCCTGCGGTGTCCGACTCAGTCGCCGAACTCGCCGATGCCCCTCAGCGACTCGACCTGGCGTCGGCCCGACGCCACGTCGAAGTGACCTACTCAGCGTCTGCGGTGGCCGATCGCCTGCTGGCCGCGTATACGAAGGCGATGTCATGATCGTCGGCGTGATGACCCAACCGTTGAGGGTCAAGTACGCCGTGGCCCACTTGAGCGATCGGCCGGTTTCGGCTCGGCTCATCACCGTGCAGGCCGCAATGGTGAGCCAATCCGAACTGGGCGACTCAATCGAGCTTGTCCACGTCGACGCACCATCGACGACCAACCGACTCGTGCGAGGATCGGCTACTCGACGAGTTCTTGGCTGGGCGAGATCAGGCTCGCAAGTAGGACGTCGGCTGGAGCGGTTGATCCGCCGGACCCTGTGGCGAGTGCGGCAGGCCGCACCACCCTCGACGCCTGACGCGTATACACCTGCACCGGCAGTCGTCACAGCGGTCCGATCAACGCTCGAGGACCATGACGTGACCGAGATCATCTGCTTCGATGTGTTCGACCTCGTCACCGTCGAGCATGCGCTCGCAAACCATGGCGACCCGCCGCCGGTTCGGGTCCGCTGACTAGGGTGCAAGAAGTGAACCCCACCCCGAACGAACGGCTCCTGGTGGCCGCAATGGCGGGCGGCGACCCTGGGATCAAGGCACTGTCCGCCGGGCGAGAAGTCGACTTCGTCGAGCGCGTCCCCCACGAGGTCGGCCTGACGATCCGTCATGAGAAGTGGGTCGATGGCGTGTGCCGGTCGGAGCGAGCCGTTCGCCATCAGGTCGCCGATCCTGCCCTGTTCACCGCAGCAGCCATCCGACTCGTAGACCAGACCGCACCGACGGCGATGCGTTCGCTCCCGTGCCTCATCCATCAACCCGAGGCAGCCCCGACCCTTGTCGAGACACTCGTCGGCGCCCTCGCGTCGCGGGTCGTGTTGGTCTTCGAGGACACGCCCTACAACGGGAGCATCTTGCGCCTCGAGAACCTTGCGGAGCGCTGCTTTGTTCCCGATGAGGACGCCGCTCGACGATGGGCGGGGCAACACGTGGTGACCGCTGACATCGCTCGCATCGACGAGCCGAAGCCGCTGGAAGTCCTGATGGCAGAGGACGTAACCACCGATCCCCCAGTCGCCCCCGAGGCCCACCGCGTGCTCATCGTGAGCTACTTCGGTCCCCCCTCGACTCTGGTGTCGGTGCAGCGGCTGAGCTATTGGCACCAGCACCTTTCCTCCCTTGCTGCGGAGCAAGGCGTGGACCTCCACGTCGAGTGGCTGACCGCCACCACCGCAGGTCGACATCACGACCGCGTACACACGGTGATGGATCGGTCCGACAATCTCGCTGATGGCCGAAGAGCACAGCTTGTCAAAATGCATTCGATGGAGATGCCGACCATCGGCGTCTCATGGCTCGATGCCGTCGCCAGCGAACTCGACCGATGGGCCGAACCGTTCGACACGGTCATCATCTCGGTGGGGCCGTTCGGCTACGTCGACCTCGGAACGGTGGTCAAGGAGCGTTGGGATGCCCAGGTCATCCTCGACTTCCGCGATCCGTACGGCGGTGACGCTCGGATGGGTTTCACGCTCGAGCGTCGAACCTGGGCCAACACTCACGAGCGCACCGCGATCGAAGCCGCTGACGCAATCGTCTCGGTCAACACCCGCTGCCTCGACGTGATCGGCCGAGGGGTCGACATCGAGCGCCGCATCGTCAACAACGGCTACGACGACGCAGTGATCGACGCAGCTCGCAAGGGATTCGCAGCCGAACGCGATGACGGGTTCACCCGACTCGCCTACTGCGGAACGATCTTCCGCCATCTCCCACTCGACGAGGTGCTCGACGCGTTACCGGCGACGCGATACCGACTCCTGCACGCCGGACGGGACCAGTCGCCCTCACAGGCACTCGCGCACCACGTCGTTGGACAGAGTCTCGGCTTCATCACCGACCACGTCGAACTCAACCGCATCCTGCTCGGCTGTGACGCTGGCATCATCCGGGTCGGCGGCGAAGCCACAACCGCCACCACCAAGGTCTTCGAATACATCGGCTGCGACCTCGACATTATCGTCGTCACCGACGGCGCACCTCGGAGCGGTGCCCTGCATCAGATGACGGACGGTCTCGAGGGGGTCTTCTGGGTTCGCAACGACCCGGAAGAACTCGCCGAGTTCTTCGCCGACTACGTGCCGAGCCAAGTCCCCCGACCTGAGCGGACTTCTTTCAGCCGCCGGGCGCAGACACAGAACCTGATCGACCTCATCCTCACGGACAGGAGCCGCTGTTGACCTCCCCCGACGAACTCTCCGCAGAAGCGACGGAGCACCTCCTGCTCGGCGAGGCCATCGCCCGGCTGAGCCGCGAGATCCAAGACGTTCGGCGCGACCTGGACGATCGGGTCGAGTACAACGCCCGCCAGGTCCGGAGCGCGCGAAGGGCGGTCGAACGGATGCGTCTCGATCGTCAGCTCCGGCGGATCCCCAACGCGATTCGCCAGACGATCAAACGAACGATCGGGAAGCGAGCGCCCGACGGTACGGTCGGTGAGGCTCGGGCGACGCCGGTGATCCCCTACGTGTCCTCGTCGAAGTCGACCTTGCTGACGGTGGCGCACAACTATCCCGTCGATGAGTCGGCCTACGGCGGTCAGCCCGTCGCCCGCCGGTTGAAGTACTACCGCGACGCCGGTCACTACGTCGCCGTCTTCGTGCCAAGTCGCGACGGGACGTCCCGCAAGGTGACCGCGGCTGATGGGACCGATGTCGTGATCAGTGGGCTGGACTCACTCAACGAGTACGGCCGATCCCTCGGCGCGACCCAGCTGTTGGTCCACTCACCGACGCCGGAGGTCTGGTCCCACGCGAAGCATCTCGCCGAGTTGATGCCAACCCACGTCTGGATGCACGGGTTTGAATCCCGCAGCTGGCGCGAACTTGGGTTTGATTTCACTGCGGCACAGATGCGAGAGCAGAGCCCACGACTCGACGCTTTGGACACCGAGAAGGCCAAGGTCCTCAGCACGATCATGGCCGACCCTCGCATCAACACCATCTTCGTCTCGGCATTCATGCAATCGATCTCCGAAGACTTCGCCGGCACCACCGCAGCGACGCCTCACATCATCCACAACGTCATTGACCTCAAGGCCTTCCCCTATCGCCGTCGCACGACGGCGGATCGGATGAAGATCTCGGTCATCCGAAGCTTCGACAAGCGGAACTACGGCACCGACCTTGCCACCCTCGCGATTCTCGAGTTGCGCAAGAAGCCATGGTTCGACGAGCTCGCCATCCGCGTCATCGGCGATGGTCGTCACTTCGAGGAAGACACCGAGCCGCTTCGCGGCCTGACGAACGTTTCGCTCGAGCAGGGCTTTCTGGGTCCCGGAGACCTCGGCGCGGTACTGTCTCAGTCAGGCGTTGCGCTCCTCCCCACCCGGTGGGACAGCCAGGGCATGATGATGGGCGAAGCGATGGCAGCTGGCGTCGTTCCTGTGACCAATGCCGTAGCCGCCATTCCTGAGTTCGTCGACGCCGACTGCGCAATGTTGGCCGACACCGAGGATTATCGGGGGCTCGCAGCTGGTATCGCCGAGCTCGTTGAGAGTCCCGACCGATACGCAGCACTTTCCTTAGCCGCTCACAACCGAGTACGAGCGCAGTGTAGCGCCGCCTACACCGTCGAACGAGAACTCAAACTCTTCGCCGAGGCCAAGACCGAATCCGCCAAGAGATAGGGCGAGGTCGCACCCAACTAGCTCAAACGAGCCGATCAGCTCATCCAGGCGATGGGCCGCTGCTTCTACACTCGGTCGCATTGGTCCTGATCCTCGCAGGCCAGAAGGGTGATGATGCAGCTCCTGAACGTGCCGATTCCTGGCGTGCTTGAGCTTCAAGCGAAGGTCTTCGAAGACTCGCGTGGCTCGTTCTCGGAGACGTTCAGTCGGCGAACGATGGCCGGATTCGGAATCGACCTTGAGTTCTGCCAAGACAACGAGTCGTTCTCATCGTCGTCCGGCACGGTTCGAGGTCTCCACCTCCAAGTCGAGCCTCACGCCCAGGGCAAGCTCGTGCGGGTCGTGCACGGCGCGATCTTTGATGTTGCGGTCGACATCCGGCCCGACTCGCCCACCTTCGGCCAACACACCAGCGTCGACCTGAAGGCAGGGGACAACCGTGCCCTCTGGATCCCTGCGGGGTTCGCTCACGGCTTCTGCACGCTCGCCGACGAGACGGTGGTCGCCTACAAGGTCACCGCGTTGTACGAGCCTCACGCAGAGCGAAGCATCCGGTTCGATGATCCCGACCTCGGGATCGACTGGCCCGTCGATAGCGCCGACGCAGTCCTGTCCGACAAGGACGCAGCCGCCCCGTCATTCGCCGAATTCCTCCAAGGGTTGCCCTGATGCGCGTTCTCGTCACCGGCGGCTGCGGCTTTATCGGGTCGGCGGTTGTTCGTCACCTGATCAGCGACACCGACCACGAGGTCATCAATGTTGACAAGATGACCTACGCCGCAACCGAGGGCAGCGTTGCCGAGGTTGCTGATAACGAGCGCTACCACCACCTGAAGATCGACATCTGCGATGGGGCTGCGGTCACGGCAGCGTTCCTCGATCATCAGCCCGACGCCGTGATGCATCTCGCCGCCGAAAGCCATGTCGACCGGTCGATCGACGGCCCCGAACAGTTCCTGCAGACGAACATCGTCGGCACGTTGCACTTGCTGCAGGCAGCGCGGAGCCTGATGCTCGCTCGCCCCGACGGCGGGGCCGGCTTCCGTTTCCTGCACGTATCGACAGATGAGGTGTTCGGCGCACTGGCCCACGGCGACGAGCCGTTCACCGAATCCACGTCCTACTTGCCTCGCTCGCCGTACTCGGCGTCCAAGGCATCGGCCGATCATCTCGCCCGAGCGTGGGCGGAGACCTTCGGCCTCCCCGTGCTGATCACCAATTGCTCGAACAACTACGGGCCGTTTCACTTCCCTGAGAAGCTGATCCCGCTCGTGACCCTCAAGGCGATCGCCGAGCAGCCACTGCCGGTCTACGGAACGGGCGAAAACGTCCGTGACTGGCTATTCGTCGAAGACCATGCCACTGCGCTGACCACGGTCTTGGCCAAGGGGGTCGCCGGCGAGACCTACCTGGTGGGCGGCAATGCCGAGCGCACGAACCTCGAGGTGGTGCAGGCGATCTGTGACCTCGTCGATGAGCGACTCGGGGTTCCCGAGGCCGGGGCCCGCCGCCGCTTGATCGAGTTCGTCACCGATCGGCCGGGCCACGACCTCCGCTATGCCATCAACTCATCCAAGCTTCAGGCCGAGCTCGACTGGCGTCCCACCGTGACGTTCGAGGAGGGGCTTGCTCGCACCGTCGACTGGTATCTCGCCAACGAATCGTGGTGGAGGCCGATTGCAGACGGCACCTACGCAGGTGGCCGGTTGGGATTGTCGTGACGCGAGTCCTCGTCACCGGAGGCAACGGCCAGGTCGGGCGGTCTATCGCCGAGTTGGCCACCGACAAACGGTTCGGGTCGCTCGACATCACCGTGGCCGACCGCAGCACGGTCGACATCACCGACCGGGCCGGGCTCGATGCAGTGTTCGATCGGTTGCAGCCTGACGTCGTGATCAACGCAGCGGCGTACACATCGGTCGACGCCGCTGAAAGCGACGAGGCGGCGGCGGCGGCAGTCAATACAGGCGGCGTCGGATCACTCGCCAACCTGTGTGCAGCGAACGATGCCCGACTCCTCCATCTCTCCACCGACTATGTCTTCGACGGCACGAAGGACGGCTGGTACGTCGAGTCCGACCCGATCGCACCGCTCGGCGTCTACGGCCGCACCAAGGCGGCCGGTGAAGCTGCGGCGCAAGCATGCCCGGCTCACCTCATTCTGCGAACTTCGTGGGTGTATTCGGCGCACGGCAACAACTTCGTCAGAACGATGCTCCGAATCGGTGCCGAGCGTCCCGAACTCGGGGTGGTCGACGACCAGGTCGGCTGCCCGACCAGCGCCCACGACATCGCCGAGGCCCTGCTGCACCTGAGCTCACTGGACGCGAACGGCACCTACCACCTCGCCGGGGCCGACCAAGCAAGCTGGCACGAGTTCGCGGTGGCAATCTTCGCCGCCGCCGATCTCACCACGACCGCCAACCCGATCAGCACGGCCGATTTTCCAACACCTGCTCCCCGTCCCGCCAACAGCCGACTCGACAGCAGCGCCCTCGCCGACGCCACCGGCGTGCGCCTCCCCAGTTGGCGTGACTCGCTTCCCGGTGTGGTTTCGGCAATCCTCGACACAGACCAGCTCAGGACCTCATCATGACCAAAGGCATCATCCTCGCCGGCGGCACCGGAAGTCGCCTTCACCCGTTGACCATGGCCGCGTCGAAGCAGCTGCTGCCGGTCTTCGACAAGCCGATGATCTACTACCCGCTGTCCGTGCTCATGCTGGCCGGGATCAAGGAGATCTTGGTCATCACCACCCCGGTCGACCGTCCTGCCTTCGAGCGGCTTCTCGGTGACGGCACCCAGTGGGGCATCGAACTCTCCTACGCAACCCAGGCCGAACCGAACGGCATCGCCGAGGCCTTCTTGATCGGCGAGGAGTTCATCGACGGGCAGAGTTGCGCGCTCATCCTCGGCGACAACCTCTTCTACGGCGGTGGCCTGCACGAGCAACTGATGAACGCCGCCCAACTTGCTCCTGGCGCCCGTGTGTTCGCCAAGCAAGTGCACGATCCCGAGCGATACGGCGTTGTTGCCTTCGATGAATCGGGCCGTGTCACCTCGATCGAAGAGAAACCCGAACAACCGAAGAGCACCTGGGCTGTCACCGGTATCTACTTCTACGACAGCGACGTCGTCGACATCGCCAAATCGATCACCCCGTCAGCGCGCGGTGAACTGGAAATCACTGCCGTCAACCAGGCGTACCTCGAACGAGGCGACCTTCACGTCGTGCAGATGGGGCGAGGGCTCGCCTGGCTCGATACCGGAACGTTCGCGTCACTCGTCGAGGCCGGCGAGTTCGTCCGCGTTCTGGAGACCCGGCAACGGCTCAAGATCGGTTCCCCCGAAGACGTCGCCTACGAGATGGGCTTCATCAGCGCATTGCAGCTCAAGGAACTCGCGATCCCGCTCCTGCAATCGGGGTACGGCCAAGTGCTGCTCGAGCGCGCCGAGCGAGGCATCGCGCAGGGCCGCTAGCCCCGGTACGTCATGCCCTTGTAGCCGGGCGAAAAGCCAGCTGCCTCGAGTCGAGCTGCCAGTGGTGTCGCACGAACCGGTTCGCCGTCGACCTTCGCAATCTCGAGCTTGGCGAGTCGCCCGTTCTTCACCAGACCCTGCACCGCCTCGATCCACGCATCGGTCTCGGTAGCGCCCGGGAACGTCACGAGTGACCGGCCGCCTCGCTCGACGAGGACGATCGGGTCACCGTCGATGAGCACAACGTGAGCGCCGGCGCTGCGGGCCGGACGGCCCTGCGACTCGGGCCACGCCACTGCCGCGCCGTATGGCTGGGCCGGATCGGTGGCAGCAAGCACGATCGGCGCCTCGGCCTGCTCGACTTGCCGCACAGCCCGCAGCCGATCGACGGCACCGGGGAGAGCGAACTGAGCAGCCCCGAGACCAGCGACAAAGTAGCCGCGCCGCACCTCGCCCCGTTCCTCGAGCGCCTTGAGTACGGGGTACACGCCGGCGAACCCACCCGAGACACCTTCGGCGAGGGCGGTTTCGCGGGTGAGGATGCCGTAGCGGTCGAGCAGTTGGTGCGCCTGGGCGAGCGATCGCTCAGTCGGCGACGGAACAGAGCGGCGGAGTGGTTCGACGAGCGACCAACGCCCGACGGCACTCGGCGGGCCCTGGGCGGTGAGACCACCAACGCGGGGCCGGGCTCGTCGCCCCCGGGCGCGACCGGGCTTGGGGGCCGATGCCGACTTCGAGACGCTGATGAGCGACCGAACCGGAGCGAGCGAATCGTTTGTGACCTCGCCCGCCCACACCAGGTCCCACAGCGAAGTGTGCACGGCATCGCTGCCATAGGGCAGACCGACGGCCTGCACGGCCGCGACCAGGTCGGGCCAGAACGACGCGCCCCGTTCTCGGAGGTGCATGCGGATCGCCTCGTGGGTCGGGTCGTCGGAGGGCTCGTCGATGTCAGGGATCAGGAGGCCGACCTGGTCCCGGTAGACGAGACGGATGCGGCCATCGGTTGCGCCGAGAGAACCAGCACCGACCCACACGACCTCGCCACTCGTGCACAGCTCGTCGAGGTCGCTGCTGCGATAGCCGTTGACCCGAGCCGCGAGCACGTCGCGCTCGATCACCGAAGCTGCAATCGCCGCTCCCTGCATCTGGGCGACCGCTTCGGCTACGGCATTGACGCCTCGACGCCGAGAGCCGATCCCTTGCCAGGCCGGCAAGAACCGAGCGAGCGCGTCGCCCTCGACCGGTTCGATCTCGCGTCGCAGCGACGCCAGCGAGCGGCGCCGCAGCTGGCGCAGCACATCGTCATCGCAAAACTCCCGTTCAGTGCCGCCGGGCCGGAACTCCCCCCGCAGGAGGTCGCCGTCCGAGACCAACCGTTCGAGCGCACCGGCCGAACGGGTCTCCGAAATACCCAGCCAGCGAGCAACATCGCGGGCATGGAACGGGCCGTGGGTTCGGGCGTAGCGACGACACAGATCACCGAGCGGATCGTCGACCGGATCGGTGAACACCGCCGGCAGCCCGACCGGAAGCGCCACCCCGACGGCATCGCGAAGGCGGGCCGCGTCGTCGCTGGCGACGATGCGATCGTCGTCGGCGATGCGCACCTCGATCGCTCGGCGCTCCTCAAGCAGCGAACGCACCCAGGCATCGACTGGTGCCCCGTCGACCGAACGGGCCTCGAGGTCGAGCCGGTTGAGGGGCCCGAGCCGTCGCAGCACATCGTGAAGCTCATCGGCGTCGCGTGCCCGGCGGCCATCGACCAGCAACTGGAGTTCGAACTCAAGGTCAGCGAGCACCTCGGCGTCGAGCAACTCACGAAGCTCCTCCGCGCCGAGCACGTCGCGCAGCAGCTCCCGATCGAGCGCCAGCGCCGCTGCACGGCGCTCGGCGATCGGGGCGTCGCCTTCGTACATGTAGACGGCGATCCACGAGAACAGCAGCGACTGCGCAAACGGGGACGCCTGATCGGTGTCAACCGCCACCATGCGCACCTTGCGGCTCCGCAGATCCGACATCACCGAACGCAGAGCCGGCAGGTCGAACACGTCGTTGACGCACTCGCGGGTGGCTTCGAGCAGCATTGGGAAGGTCGGATACTTGGCGGCCACGTTGAGTAGATCGGCGGCCCGCTGACGTTGCTGCCACAGCGGGGTGCGCTGATCGGGCCGACGACGCGGCAGCAACAGTGCCCGGGCCGAACACTCGCGGAAGCGAGCGGCGAACATCGCCGAATCGGGCAGGCGAGAAATAACGATGTCGTCGATCTCATCGGGGTCAAACAGCAACTCATCGAGCGGCAGCCGATCGAGCGCCTCCGGCAGCCGCATCACGATGCCGTCATCGCTCCACATGAGATCGATCTCGCTCCCCCACTCCTCGCCGAGCCGGGCCTGCAACGCCATCGCCCACGGGGCGTGAACCTGCGCACCGAACGGCGTGAGCACGCATACCCGCCAATCGCCGATCTCGTCGCGGAAGCGTTCGACGACGATCGTGCGATCGTCGGGCACCACACCGGTGGCCTCGGCCTGGTCGGTGAGGTAGGAGAGCAGGTTCTCGGCGGCGAGATCGTCGAGACCGTGGCGCTGCTGGAGGCGCTCGATCGCTGTCTCTTCGTCGAGTTGACGAACTTCACGCACGAACGCACCGATCGCCCGCCCGAGCTCGAGCGGTCGACCGGGCCCATCGCCGTGCCAGAACGGCATCTTGCCGGGGACGCCTGGCGCAGGCGTGACGACCACCCGTTCGTAGGTGATGTCCTCGATCCGCCACGTCGAGGCGCCAAGCAAGAACGTCTCCCCCACCCGGCTCTCGTAGACCATCTCCTCGTCGAGCTCACCGACCCGAGTGCCGTCGGGGAGGAACACCCCGAACAGACCCCGATCGGGAATCGTGCCTGCATTGGTGACCGCAAGCCGCTGCGATCCTGCCCGCCCCCGAAGCTGACCGGTGACGCGATCCCACACGATCCGCGGCCGCAACTCGGAGAACTGCTCGCTCGGATACGTGCCCGACAACAGATCGAGCACGTTGCCGAGCACCTCATCGGACAGATCACCGAAGTTCGCGCAGCGGCGGATCAGGTGCGTGAGATCAGCGAGCTCCCAGTCGTCCATCGCGCACATCGCCACGACTTGCTGAGCAAGCACGTCGAGCGGGTTGCGCGGGAAGTACGTCTCCTCGATCAACCCCTGATGCATGCGGTCGACGACAACCGCCGCTTCGAGCAAATCAGCTCGATGCTTCGGGAAGATCTTGCCGACGCTCGGCTGACCGACTTGATGGCCGGCCCGACCGATGCGTTGCATGCCCGACGCCACCGAGCCGGGCGACGCAACCTGCACCACAAGGTCGACCGCACCCATGTCGATGCCGAGTTCCAGCGACGACGTGGCGACGAGCCCCTTCAGGTCACCCCGTTTGAGTTCGTCCTCGATCTGGAGTCGGCGCTCCCTCGACAGCGAGCCGTGATGGGCCTTCACCAGCTCCTCGCCCTCCGCAGCACCCCGACCGATCTGTTCGTCGCCGGCGCCGAGGGCAGGTGGTGGCGCAACCGAGCCGTCGAACTCGCCCGATGCCTTTTCGATCGCAAGTTCGTTGAGGCGGGTCGCGAGCCGCTCCGACAAGCGGCGGGCATTGGAGAAGACCAAGGTCGAACGGTGCTCCTCGATCAGCTCGAGGAGCCGTGGATGCATCGACGGCCAGATCGAACGGCGGGCGTTGGGCGAGGCCGCCGGAGATGCATCGGGGCCGGACTCGATGCGCTGGCCGAGGTTGGCCATGTCCTCGATCGGAACCACGACCTCGATCTGCAGTTCTTTACGAGCACCGGCATCAACAACGGTGACCGGACGAGGTGACACCGTGCCGTCGACCCCGACCTCGTTCCCCCCGAGGAATCGAGCGATCTCGTCGAGCGGGCGTTGGGTCGCCGACAGCGCGATCCGCTGCGGCGATTGCTCGGCGAGTTCCTCAAGCCGCTCAAGCGAAAACATGAGGTGGGCGCCGCGCTTGGTGCCAGCCATCGCATGAATCTCATCGATGATCACCGCCTCGACATTCGCCAAGGTCTCACGGGCTTGCGAGGTGAGCATCAAGAACAGCGACTCAGGTGTCGTGATCAAGATGTCGGGCGGGTGACGCACGAGCTGACGGCGGTCGGCAGCGGAGGTGTCGCCCGTTCGAACGCCGACCGTCGGCGTGTGCACGTCCGTGCCGAGCCGTTCCGCCGCAAAGCCGATGCCCTGCAGCGGAGCCCGAAGATTCTTCTCGACATCGACGGCCAGCGCCCGCAGCGGCGAGAGGTAGAGCACCCGCGTGCGGGCCTTCGGATCCTCCGGCACGTCCTCGACCGCCAGCCGGTTCAATGCCCACAGGAACGCCGACAGAGTCTTGCCTGTGCCGGTCGGAGCGAGGATCAAGGTGTGGTCACCGTTCGCGATCGCGGGCCAGCCCCTGCGCTGCGGCGCAGTGGCTTCGCGAAAGGTGGAGGTGAACCACTCGCGCACCGGGTCGGCGAACGCCGCCAACGGATCGCTCATGGACGCAACCTACCGATGTTCGACGACCCCGTCCCTCTCGGGCGCTCAGGCTCGGTCAGCCCTCGGCAGCGACCAGATGGCCCGGATCAACCTCGCGCAGCTCCACCCGTTCAGGTGAGGTACCCGCCGCCCACACCGGGCTCGGGATCTCGTCGGTAAGGAGCGGCCGGTCACGGCGAGCGCGCGGGTCGGCGATCGGGACTGCATCGAGGAGCCGCTGGGTGTACGAGTGCTGGGGGTTCTCGAAGATCGCCGACCGGGGACCAATCTCGACAATCTGACCGAGATACATGACCGCCACTCGATGACTCATGCGCTCAACAACGGCAAGGTCGTGGCTGATGAAGAGATAGCTGAGGCCGAGTTCAGACTGCAGCTCCATCATCAGATTGATCACCTGGGCCTGAATCGACACGTCGAGGGCGGAAACCGCTTCGTCGGCGATCACCAGCTCGGGACGAGTCGCGAGCGCTCGAGCGATGCAGACCCGCTGACGCTGACCACCGGAGAACTGATGCGGAAACTGGCGCATCATGTCGGGCTCGAGCCCGACCCGAGTGAAGAGGTCGGCCACCTGCTCGTCAGCGTCGGGGCCCTTGGCAATCTTGTGGATGAGGAGCGGTTCCGCAACGGCGCGTCCGACCGGCCGACGCGGGTCGAGACTCGCAAACGGATCCTGGAAAATGATCTGCATCTTGGCCCGGTGCTCGCGTAGGGCCCGGTTGCCGAGACCAGAGATGTCGACGCCGTCGAGCACGACCTGACCGCTGGTCGGTTCGTGCAGCCGAATCATCGTGTGAGCAAGCGTCGACTTGCCGCAGCCCGACTCGCCAACAACGGCAAGGGTCTCTCCCCGCCCGACCTGCAGCGACACGTTTTCCACTGCGTGCACGGTGGCGCCAGCACCGACCGGAAAGTGCTTACAGAGGTCACGGACCTCGACCAGGGGCGTGCCAGCGCTCACGAGTCGTACTCCACGAGTTCGAACGGGGCGGGCTCGGAGCGCCCCTGCATCGACCCGAGCCGCGGCACCGACGCAAGCAACGCCTGGGTATACGGCTCGGTCGGGTTCTCGAAGATGTCGACGGCCGAACCATGTTCGACAACCTTGGCGCGATTCATCACCACGACATCGTCAGCGACCTCGGCGACGACCCCCATGTCGTGGGTGATGATCAGCACCGCCGCGCCGGTCTGCTCCCGCAGGTCGCGCATCAGGCCGAGGATCTGCGCCTGGATGGTCACATCGAGCGCCGTGGTGGGTTCATCAGCGATCAGCACCTTCGGATCACACGACAACGCCATCGCGATCATGACGCGCTGCCGCATACCACCCGACATCTCATGGGGGTACTGCACCATGCGCTTCTCGGGCTCAGGAATCCGGACAAGCCGGAACATCTCGAGCACCCGCTCAGCGGCCTCCGCCTTGTCGAGTCCTTGATGGAGCATGACCGCCTCAGCGACCTGGTCACCGACCGGGTACACCGGGTTGAGGCTCGTCAGCGGCTCCTGGAAGATCATCGAGATCGCATTGCCGCGAATCTCGCGCATGTCGTCCTCGCGCTGCTGCACGAGGTCGATGACCTCGCCGTCAGGCTGTCGGAAAAGGATCTCGCCGTTCTCAATCTTGCCCCGGGTACCGAGTTCGACGAGCCGCATGATCGACAGCGCAGTGACCGACTTGCCCGAACCAGACTCGCCCACGACCGCCAGGGTCTGACCCTCGTGAAGGTCGAACGACACCCGGTCGACCGCCGTGAACGAGCCGAACGTGACGGTGAGATCGCG
>MDTD01166759.1_pt1 | contig 27443 bp, 19 predicted proteins | sample 811221 | NCBI WGS metagenome assembly MDTD01 (sample SAMN05326646, study PRJNA326480) | marine metagenome | isolation source: seawater | place: Pacific Ocean: South West | collected 2011 | reverse complement strand
GCGATATTGAGCGGGGTGCCGAGCGCGAGCAAAGGGCGCATAGAGGCTCCGATCGGGCGCGATCCTCGAGATCGTCTTCGCATGGCGGTGACGCCAGGAGGCGGACGTTTCGCGGCGAGCAACTACGAAGTTATCGCGACTTTGGCGAACGGAAACGCGTCCTTGGTCGAATGGCGCCTCGAGACCGGTCGAACGCACCAAATTCGCGTGCACGCGAGACACATCGGCCATCCCATTCTCGGTGACGACACGTACGGCGGCGGCGGCGGGTCCGCCGTGAGCGCGCTCACGCGGTACGGCGTCTTCGATCCGAAACGCGCCAAGGCGTTGCTCACCACCATCGATCGTCCGATGCTTCACGCGCGCACGCTCGGCTTCACACATCCACGCACGGGCGAGGAGCTCCACTTCAGCAGAGACCCACCGGACGATTTCGAAGCGTTCGCCGCTCGGCTCGCCGCCGTCGACGAACGGTGAGCGCTCGCCCGACGAAAGTCGAAAGTCGAGACGAGCGGTCGCCGCGGACGCGCGAGCGAGTGTCTCACGCGTTCATCCACCCTGTATTACCACTAGTATCGTGTACCATCATCTTCGACGCGTCTCGCGCTCGTCTTCTCTCGTTCTCTCGTGCGCGTCGTCTCCTCGCCGCCGGCGTCCCAGAGCTCGAACCGCATTCACGCGCGCGCCCGTCCATCGACGGTCCCGCGCGTTCGAACGCGATGACATCCATCGCGCGCGCGCGCGTCGTTTTTCCCGTCGCGCTTCGCGGCATCGACGTCACCCGCGCGCGCGCGATGACGACGGCGGCCGCGTCGACGTCCCGCGCGCTCGTCTCGCGTCCGCCGCGGTGGGTTCTCGCGCGCGCGAGCGACGAATGGTCCTCGGAGGCGTCCGGTGGCGGAGACGCGAACGCGTCCAAGAGGGGACGCCGGTCGACGGCGAACGGGAACGGGAACGGGAACGGGAAGATCAAATCGAAAAAGTCAGCCATCGAGGCGGCGCTGCAAAATATATTCGACGACAGCGATCCGGACGCGGAGGAACAGGAGCGCGAGCGATGGATGCGGTTGTTGGGATCGATGTGGCGGGCGTTTTTGGTGCTCTTCATCGCGCCCTTTGTGATCGCGCAGAGCGTCAAGAGCATCCTGGTGACGCCGTGGTTGGGGGCGCACTGGGGTAAGTTAAATTCATCTCTGGGCATGCAACAGCGACAGAATGTGGCGGATGGAATTCAAAAGTTTGAGCAGAGACTGTATTATGATAGAATTATCAGCGGCGCGGGACGTCTGCACGCCGATGTGGAGCGAGAGTTGTTGGTGGAGGAAGCACGACGATTAGAAGCGATCGAAAAGCGCGCGGCGTTTCAAGCGACGGGAAACGCGATCGGTTCGATGATTTTCATCGTCATGACGGTGACCATCATCACGCTTCAAAAGGCGAACATTTCGCGTCTCTTGGGCGAAATTAGCGATGAATTCATCGGCCTCGACGCCGCCACGCAAGCCTTCATTCTCATGCTCGTCGCGGACATGGTCGTCGGTTATCACTCGTCCGACGGTTGGCAGGCGCTCTTAGCGGTGATCATCACGCACTACGGTCTTGATTTCCACAAGTTTGAGATGGCGGTTCGCATCTTCGTCGCCGTCGTTCCGGTCACCCTGGACATCGGCTTCAAGTACTGGGTCTTCAACAAGCTCCGTAAAATCTCTCCGTCGACGCAAATTATCCTGGGTGAAATTGAGCGCCACTGAGCGATGTAACGCGCATTCGCGCCATAGCACACACACACACGACCGAACCACGCATTTACACGCCTTCTGGTGCGCGCTCGCGGCTCGAATCACCCTCGCGCGTTCGCGCGTTCGCGCGAAGAGACGTCCCGAACGCGTTCGCGCGAAGAGGTTGAGAAAAAGTGTCGAGAAAAAGTGACAATCCCTCGACACGCTCGTCCCGAGACGTCCGCGCGCGCCGTCCGTTTAAGTCACCCCGCTCGCGACGGCTCAAACGATGCACGCGAACGCGACCAGCGCGCACCGCGTCTTCGCTCCGCGTCTGCGCGCGCGCGTCGCGCGCGACGCGACGAATCATGCGCGACGGTTATGCACCGCCGTCCGCGCGCGTCCCGACGATGCGCGCGATGACGCCGACGAGCGCGAGCGCGCGGGCGAGCGCGTGATGGATTGGCGAGAGTTTCGAGCGCGTTTGATCGCCAGAGATACCTCGAACGAGACGCTCGCCGCGCTCGTGGACGCGGCCGCCGCCGAGGGGGGCGCGGCGTGGGCGCACGGGTTGCCCAACGCGGAGAAGGGGGCGATTCTCGTCGCGAGGGACGAGGACGCGGCGAGCTTTTGGTCGCACGTGGTGATTTTGTTGATAGGTGAGCCGCGATCGACGTCGCGAGCGCGCGCGTTTTCGAGATGGTGATGGGCGGGCGCGACGCGAGGGGGGCGGCGAGAGGCGACGGGGCGTCGCGAGCGGGCGTAGACTGACGATGACTCGCTCTTTCTATTCACACCGCGCAGATCACAGGGAGTACGGTTCTACGGGAGTGATCATCAATCGCACCAAGTCCACCACCCTGGCGGAGGAGTGTCCGGAGGTGTCGAGGCGAAAGAATAACTTGTATTGGAACGCGCTCTCGAGCGAAGTCGTCGGCATAGGCGGTCCGGTGGGATTATCCAGTCCACACGATCGTTCCGTGATCGCGCTGACGACGAAAGAGCAACCGGGGTTGACGGATGAGATCGTGCCGGGGATACACGTCGTGACAGACCTGGACAGTTTGGCGCTCATGAATTCTAAATTCACGGGGCCGGGCACGCTCGCGCCGAGCGACTTGTCTCTCTTCGTCGGTTACTCGGGTTGGGCCCCGGGACAGCTGCAGAGCGAGATCGACGTCGGGTTTTGGAACGTCGCGTCGGCGTCCGGTGGATTCATTCGCGACAGCATGTTCCGAAACGTCATGGATACCATCGTCGATCCCGACGGCAAGAGACGACCAATCGACGCGCACGGTTTCCGAGCGTGGGCGTCCATGTGCGCCAATCTCGGTCTCCAAGACTAACGCGTTCATCGCTCATTCGATACACGCCTCCATTCATCGCACGACGCTATTGATTTCGTTCTTTTTTGTACCCATTTTTCTCCTTGTAAACAGAAATTTTGTTCTCTCTCAGTCTCCGTCAGACCACTCGCCCTCTTCGCGTTCCACCTCCACCGCCGCTCGCTTCTTCTTCTTCCCCCGTCTCTTCGTCGAACCACCCTTCTTACGCTTCACCGCCTTCACCTCCGCGCGATCATCCCTCTCCCGTCGTTTTCGAGCGTGTTCCTCGCGTTCTCGTCGCTGTCGCCCCAACGTCTCCGCCTCCGCCGCGGTCGAGCTCTCCTCCTCCCTCGTCCGTTTCTTCCCATCCATCCTCGCGTTCGCGCTCGCGATCGCGCGCATAGTGTTCCCTAAAAAGTTGAGGTTCGGTCGAGGCTTGACCGGCGACGCCGCGGGCGTCCTCGCCGTCGCCACCGTCGCGGGCCCACCACCGTTCCCAACCTCCGTCGCCGCCGCGGTCGCGCCGCCCGCCCACGCCGCGCGAGGCGCGACCGCGCTCGTGGACGCGCCGGACGCGTCGCGCGCGACGTGCGCCAACATGCGCGCCCGCGCGCGCGCGTACCCGTCTCCCATGCGCCGCGTCGAGCGCGTCGAGCGCGTCCGATTGTGTCGTCGACGCCATTCGACTGGCGAATGGAAAAGTATCCAAAAAAAATCCGGCGTCGCGCGAGACGCGTCGCTCGAACGTCGAGGAATGAATGAAGAAGACGACACAAATCGTCACACGATACGCTATATTCTACGTTGGATCGCTTGGCGGTTAAATAGGATGGCTCACGCGATCAAGGCGTGCGCGTCTTTGCCGCTCGAGGCGTAATACTCGAGCAACATATTATTCTCCGGAGGGAGACCGACGCACGCTCGGAAGAAATTTTCGAGCATGGCTCGTTGCTTGGCGAGGGCGTTCACGACGGGCATACCGTTCGGTACCAGGGGCGCTTTGCTCCAGTATGAGAGGAGCACGGCGACCGGGTGGAGGCTGTGAAAGTCTCCACCGTCGCTCTTGACGCGCACTCGCGTCAAGAGCTCGGCGACGAGGCACAAGTCGAGGATGAGCGGCGCGGCGAGCAAAGAATCTTCGCACGTGTTGTGCATCACGATCGTGTTCTCGCCGTTCATGAAGATGCGACTCGTGTACTCATCCATCGCTCTCTTACTGTCGCCGACGTTCGGAACGTACTTGATAACGACGGTGTGGTCGGGTTCCTCGCCCTCCTTGTAAAGTAAAGCGTTACTCTTCACCATGTCCGACACCACGTTCGCCTTTGAAATTTCCTTGGATCGAAACGTTTGCGGCGCGCTTAGATTCAAACCGTCGTTGTTCCCCAAGTGGTTGTAGCTCACGATGGACGTCGGCTTCAGACCGGCGCCGACGAGGTAATCCACGAGCACAGACTTCATCTTCGTCTGACCCGTCTTGAAATCGTCGCCACCGATGATGGTGTTCAAGCGCGTCGCCGCCTGCACGACGCCCGGCACGAACGTGTTCTGAGGGCTCCCGTTGATGAAGGGTGTATTTTCATCTATGCACGCCAATGCGAACAGCGTGCTCGGTGAAATCTCCGCCTCGTCAGCCTTTACGGCGGCTCGCAAATTCTCTTCCGTGTCGTGAACACCCTCTCGAACCTCGGAGTATCGCTCCGTGTTCGCCGTCCAAAGAACGACAACGCTATGAAGATCGTGCTTTGCCTTGAAATCACGAATGTCAGCGCGAATTTGTTCCATTTGCTCAGACTTGGTCCCTTTGATGACATTATTAGCGCGGGACGCCTGATTACCGGCTACAAAGTTTGGATCGAACACGCTCGGCCGGGGCTTCATGTGCTCCATCAACGGCCGAAGTTGGCGCTGCAAATCATACTCTAAAACTTTCGCTCGCTCCATCGCATCCGCCAAATTCACGTCGCTGATGTCCCAACCGTCGACGACGACTTCGTTTGGGTTCGCGAGAGGCATCAACGACTTAAACGGCACGTGCACCTCCTCCCCCTCAAAGTGCGCGACTCGACACGTCCCACACTGCGTGAGCGAGCCGTAATAATTCGCCTTCGCCTCTCCCTCCTTCGTTTTCCACGTCATCTCGCGAGCGTTCGCCAACATGCCCGCCGTGAGCGTGGACCCGTTGTTCCCGCCCCATCCGACCAACATGATCCCCACCTTTGGCACGCTCACCCTCGTTCGCATCGTAAACGTCCGTTCCTCGGGAACGAACGCATAGCGTTCCTTCACCTCCCCGTTCCTCGCCGTCGTCGCCTCGCGCCGCTCGACTCTCGCGCTTCGATACGCGTGCGCGCTCTCGACGTACTCCTCCCCGTCCTCCCCTCTCACGCGTCGCACGCGGTCGCCCTCCACGACGAAATCCTCCACCAACATCTCCGAAAAAACAATTATTCACGCTCGCTCGCGCCTCCCCGTCGTCTCTCCCCCCCCGTCCTCGCGTCGCGGCGCGCTCGACGTCGTCGCGCCGCGCAGATCTTTTCTCTCGAGCCCCGCGCCACCCTCTCGCGCGTCGTCCTCGCGCGTCCCGTCTCCACGTCTCGCGCGCGCGCGCCGACGGGACACACACCGCGCGTTCGATCGGTTCGGTTCCGCGCGTCGTCACGCACTCGCTCGACGCTCGCGTCGCGTCGTGGCGCGATCGAACGACGAGAGCCATCCCGATGATCGTCGCGCGGTCGCGACGACGCGTCGACTCGATCGGCGTTGGAGCAAACACACCTCAATGTACGGAGATTTGTCGACCGGACGCTCGGAAAGAAAGACGCGCGGACGTGGTGGGCACGATTTCTTTCACATGCGCGACGCGTCTCGATCGGTCCTCTGGAGAGGTATGATGAGGAGTCATGACCCTCGGGCAGGCCGTGGTCACACACATACACATACTCTGCGCATACACCGTCCATCCGTGCAAACGCCGGTCTCGTCGATGGCTGTCAGGTTGCCAGGCGGCGTGCGCACACTTCCATACTTTGGGCTGAATTGTACCTTACGTACGAATCTGCCCTGTATTAATTCGCCCGCACGCCGTCGACTCGACCTCGAATCGATGCGCGACAGCTCGACGCGCGATTTGATTTGATTCGATGGATGCCAAGCGCGTTCGACGATCGCGCGTCGCCTCGTTCGCGTCGCCGCCGCCCGGGGCGAGACGCGCGCTCGCGTTCGCGTCGGAGACCGCGCGAGAGACGGAGGGTGACGCCGCGCGCGCGAGTCTCGCGGTGGGAGGGTTCGCGCGCGCGCGCGCGTCCACGCCGTTCGACACGCCGACGGCGAAAGGGGTCGGGACGACGACGACGACGAGGACGACGACGACGAGGGATGGTGGATTTTTCGGTTCGGGGACGTCGAGCGCGTCCGACGCGTCGACGGAGACGCCGACGTTGAAACGAAAGACGAGCGATGCGGTGGAGGCGAAGGCGAAGGCGGAGGGCGCGTTCGCGACGCCGTTCGCGCGCGCGTTGGCGGAGGCGTCGGTGACGGAGAGGAACGTCGGGATGGAGGACGCCGCGGCGCGCGAGCCGCCGCGGCGCGCGCGACCGATGGCGTCGCCGACGCCGATGAAGACGACGAAGACGCCGCCCGCGCCTCCGAAAAAATTACCGCCGGCGCCGAACATGACGTACGGGTACACGCCGTCGAGAGGGGACACGAGATACGACGCGTCGCAGCGGGTGGAGACGGATGAACCGTCGACGCCGGCGGCGGCGGGTCCGTGCGCGATGATTCCGAGCGCGCTGGACGCGGCGTTGGGATTACCCATGATCGACGGAAAGACGCTTGGCTCGCTCCTGGCGAACAGAGCCGCGTCCGGGAGCGGTGCTCCGGAGGTGTGCGCGATCGACTGTCGATTCCCGTACGAGTACGCGGGAGGACACGTGCGCGGTGCGGTGAACATGTATCTTCCGCATCACGTGCAAACGTTTTTGACGAGCGTCGAGGCGACGAGCGCCAATATCGTCTTCGTGTTTTACTGCGAGTTTAGCAGCGAACGCGCGCCGCGCATGTGGCGACACGTTCGGAATCTCGATCGACGCGATCACGTGGCGTCCTATCCCGCTCTCGCGTTTCCGCACGCCTTCGTCTTGCAACACGGGTACGCGCGGTTTCACGAGGAACACGCAGAGTGGTGCGACGGGGGCTTGGTGAAAATGTCAGACGCGAAATTTAGCAACTCGTGTCGAGAGTACTTGACGCAGAGTCGACACTGTTGGTTCCTCGCGCAGAGCGCGAAATCCATGAAACACGTGCCCTCGGAGGACGATTTGTCGCCGCACGGCCGCGCCGCGCCGAGAGGATGAGGCGGCGAGCGCGACGACAACGGCATGGAAGAAGACGATTGAGCGACACGTTCGCGTGTACAGATTAACAAATGTAATTCTATGGTGAACGGTGATGATGCCTCACCCGACGTAACTCAACCGACGTAACGCGTGAACGAGAAAGGGCGCGCGTGGGCCGAATCCGTGCCCCAATCGTATTTCGAGTAGGCGACGCGAGGCGTCTTGCCGCCGGCGAGCATGGACTCGAGGTCGGCGCGCGAGTCACCCTTCAGACGCGCGACGATGAACTCGAGCACATCTCTCGTGCTCTGTCCGAAATCTCGCGCGTACCAATTCAGGAGCTTAGACATCGTGACGCGCGATGCCGCCTTGTCCACGACGACGGTTCCGTTGACAAACGCCTGGGCAGCCAATTCGAGTTGGGACTCAATCTTCTCCGCGGAGTACGCTCTGATGGGCGGACACGAGTTCGCGCCGCAGTTGAGCGCGAAATGAATCCTAGGGTCTTTCCTCGACAGCACGAATTTGGCCGCTCGATCGTCTTTAAAGTACTTGGAACCGAAAATGTTGATGGGATGCGGCGAATCGCTTCGAAGGAGTCCGTGCTCGATGTCGTCCAACGAATAGAAATCACCACCTATCACGTACCCCACGCCCCCGTAAAACGCCGACCGCTCTCGCATCGTTCTCGGGATTCCGACGTTCGCGTACGCGTGCTTCACGCCGATGTTGTAGACGTTCAATAAGAAAGCCTTTCTCGCGTCCTCGTTGGCCAACTCGCCCTCGTCCAGACGAATCGCTCGCAACTCGCACGTCGCCTCCTCGAATTCACCATACTGATCGTCCAGAGAGACGGCGCCGTAATCCACCAGCCCGGTCTTGGCGTCCGTGTGCCACGATTCGATGACGCTAAACATCTTTTTCAGGTACGCCGCGCAGTCCACCGGTTTCGACGTCACGCGATCCCTCCACTCGGTTCTGTACGAATTCAACACCCTTCGATCGATGTCCATGGGAAGACAATACCTCGAGCGCCCGCGATCGACCAACACGCCCTTCCTCACAAACTTTTCCAACGCGTGATAATCGTGTCCCTCGAGATTCAATTCATCCGCCTCGCCGCCGCTCGCCGTCATCGCCGCCACCGCCAACGCGTCGACGATTTCCTCCTTGGATATCGTCGGCGGTTCCTCGCTCTTCGCGCCTCCACACAGACACCCGACGACCGACGTTTTCGACGACACCGATGCCTCCTCGCGTCGGTACCGCATCGCCCGTTTCATCGTCTCCATCATGCGCACGTACCGGTTGACGTATCCCTCTTCGCCTCGCCGCGTCTTTTTCGCCTTCGTCTTCTTCGTCTCCTCCTCCTCCTCCTCCGTCGAACGACGCTCCAGCGCGATGGATTTCGATCGTCCATACAACGTTTTTCCGTTTTCACCCACCGGATCGTCCATCTCGCGCGGATCGACGCGTTCCAACCCTCTCGGCGTCTCGGCGTCCTCGTCGTCGGCGTCCCTCAACAGCGCCCTCGCGAGCTTCCCCGTCCGCGCCATGTGCGAGATCTCCACGTCCGACCCCGCGTGTTCGGCGCCGAAAAAGACTTGCGGGGTGAACGCGCACCCGTTCGTGCGCTCGATGAGCGCGCGTTCCCGCTCGGCGCGCGCGTCGGGCGTCAAACGATCCATCGGGACGCGATTGAGCTCGGACGGCATGACGCCGGCGTCGAGGAGCGCATCGATCGTCGCGCGCGCGCGGGCGCAGTGCGTGTCGTAAAACACCGTGATTCTCGCCGGTGGCATGTCGACGGCGTCTCTCGGGCGATGGGCGGCGTCGAGCGCGAACGTGTGCGGCGTCCACGCGGGACCGCGCGAGAATTCATCCATCGCGCGAGAATTCGTCGCGGTGGCGCATCGATCGACGCTCGACGCGAAGGATGGAGCGAGGACGCGCGATTCTTTCGACGACGCGCGCGGGACGGTGGAGTCGCGGCGCACCGCGCGCGACGCGTCCGCGTGACGGTTCTCGTTCTTCTCGGTCTCGGCGACCGACGGCCTCTCTCTCGAACGACGCCGACGCCCACGCGACGACGCCGACGCAGACGCCGACCGAATCGTTGGACGAGGACGAGTCACGGTTTCGCCCCGACGAAGATTTCATCGACCGTTTCGTCGAGGACGCCGTCGACGAGGACGCCGTCGCGCGAAGCTTTTGCGAAGCCAAGACGGAGAAGTGCGCGAGACGCAAGACGGGATACTCGAACGCCGTCCTTCTTCAGGCGTTCGATTGGCAGTCGTGGATGCGAGGGGGGAGAGAGGAGGCGTCGTTTTACGCGCGCACCGAGGCGCGGGTCGGGATGATCGAAGATTTGGGATTCACGCACGTGTGGTTGCCTCCGCCCGGGGCGTCGGTGGATCGACACGGGTTCTTGCCGAAGAAGTGGTACGATTTGACGTCAAATTACGGCGACGAGCGCGAGTTGGTGACGTTGATTGAGGCGTTGAAACATCGAGGCGTCGATGCGATCTGTGACGTCGTCGTCAATCACAAGTGCGCCGAGTATTCGGCGGATGGACGTTTCGTGTCCTTCGCTGACGAGACGTCGCGGAGCGGTCGACGACTCGATTGGGGCGAGTTTGCCATCGTCGGCGACCATCCCGTGTTTCCGGGCAAGGGAGGTGATGATTCTGGCGATACGATCGATATCGCGCCGGATCTCGATCACTCGAACGAGGAGATTCGCGAGGCCATCGTCGAGTGGTTGAATTGGCTCAAGGAGGATATCGGATTTTCGGGGTATCGATTCGATTACGTGCGAGGGTACGCAAGAGAATACGCAAGAGAATACGTCCTTCGCACGGTGGGTCTCGAAGCGTTTTGCGTCGCGGAAAATTGGGTCGGCATGTGTTGGAGCGACGATTACCTGCTGTACAATCAAGACAAACCGCGTCGAGCGCTCGTGGATTGGTTACAAGGGTCTGGCGATTGCGCGGCGTTGTTCGATTTCCCCACCAAGGGAATCCTTCAAGAGGCCGTGAAACGAGGCGAATTTTGGCGTCTCGCAGATTCGCAGCGCGGCCAGCCCGGACTCTCGGGATGGGCCCCGCAATCGTCGGCGGTGTTCATCGAGAACCACGACACGGCGAGGCAGTGGGCGTTCCCGCGGGACAGACTCGGATTGGGATACGCGTACGCGCTCACGCATCCCGGGATACCGGTCGTGTTCGCTCCACATCTCTGGAGCGATGGCGGCGACGCCGTCGAGAATCGGCGCGTCGAGAGACTTCACGAGGAGATTCGCGCGCTTCTCGACATTCGTAAACGCGCGTGCGTGTGTTGCGAGAGCGTTTTGGACATTAAGATCGCGGAGTGGGATCTTTACGTCGCCTTTACGGATGACACCATCGCCGTGAAACTCGGTCCTCGATACGAAGTACCGGCGTTCGTCCTCGACGCGCTCGAAGATTTTGAACTCGCCGCGCACGGCGACGATTACGCGGTGTGGCTTCGAAAAGATTTACTCTAGAGGCACCGCACCGATACGTTCTTTGTCACCACCACATTGTTTTACATGTACATTCGTACACTCTACGCGCGCATCATTCATTGATCTGCATCATTCATCTTGTCGACGTCTCTCACTCACCAAACTCACGCACGCGCTCGTCAATCTTCTCCGCGTTCGCGACGAGAATCGCCGCCGCCTCCGCCGATAACGCGGCACCCTTGGCGCCCGGTAACAACTGTCCATCCTTCTCGTAATATTCGCGAATGTTCACGAGCACGCGACCTTTGAATTTACCCACCGAACACCGTCGCTTATTCGAAATTTCGCACACCGTCGTCTCCGCGCCGCACGTTTGACACGCCTCGACGGCGGTGGCGACGCCGCCGAGTCCTGCTCTCAGCGCGCGCCACTGCTCCACGGACAACGATATCCCCTTCTTCCCTGGTTTGTACGGTCCCTCACCGCCGATTTGGTAATACTCTCGTATGTCCACGAGCGTCGCGTTGTTCCACTTTCTCACCGTCACGCGTTTATTCGGCGCGAGCGCGACGACTTGATTCTCCACCGCCTCCGTCTCCGGCTCATTCGGCGCCTCCGCTTTCACCCGCACCGTCTCCGTCGTCTTCACCGGTCCCACCTCGTTCCCTCCACCGCACACCGTCCACCGCGGCGCACCACCGCTCGACGCGTCCGCCATCGCCTCGCCTCGATCCCGCAGCGCGTACAACGCCTTATTCGCCGCGCTCTTATCAATCTTTAGAAACCCCGCGATCGATCTCGCGTCCCCACCCTCCGCCCCCAACGCCTCCAGCGCACGATGCACGCGCGTCACCGCGTCCTCACCGCTCGCCTCGCCCTCGCGTCTCTGTTTTTTCATCCGCGCCAACGTCGGCGACCGTCCCGCCGTCTCGCCGCCGCCGCCGCCGCCGCCGGCGTCTCTCTCTCGTTTCCCCCCCGTCTCCCCTCCCTCGTCCATTCCTCGCAAAAACGCATCGATCTCGCTCAACACGACCTCTCTCGATACCTCCCACGCTCCTCGCGTCGGGTGTCGCGCGCGAAGGCGTCGCGTCACCTCGTCGCGAACGATGCGTTCGGTGACGATTTCGAGATTCATCCCTCTCACCGTCTCTCGCGTCTCCTCTCGCGTCTCCTCCTCGTCGAACGACGTCGGCGAGTCGGACGAGGACGTCATCGATCGACGCGCGCTCGATGGATGGACGACGGCGCGACTGGACGCGATGGGCGCGGTCGAAAAGGCTGGAGTGAACGCGCGAACGAATGGCGCGTCACACGTCGACGGACGTCGTCGACGCGCTCGCGCGCCGATCGCGTCCGAGCGAGCGAGGAGCCGAGGAAGGGAGTCGCGCGCGCGCCGTCGAACGCGCCGCGAGCGTCTGACGTCGACGGAGGCGCGCGAGAGGAAGGGTCGGCGCGATGACGTCGATGATGCGCCGCGCGTCCACGACGTTGGCGACGCGCGGGGTGCGCGCGATGACGGGGTCTCCGTCGAGAATCTCGACGGTATCGTCGTCCGCGTCCGCGCTCGCGTCCGCGTTCGCGACGGCGCGGACGGGCGTCGAGGGAAAGGGTGCGGTTTTCGCGGCGACGGCGTTCGCGGCGACGGCGGCGGCGGCGGCGACGACGTTCGCGGCCGCCAACGCCCCGGTGACGAGTCCCGCGGACGCCGCGCTCGGTGGACAGAGGGTGACGCTGTATCAGTACGATGTCTGTCCGTTTTGTAACAAGGTGAAGGCGTTTTTGGATTATCACGAGGTGCCGTACGACGTCGTCGAGGTGAATCCGATGACGAAGGGCGAGCTCTCGTGGGTGGAGGATGGGTACAAAAAGGTGCCCATCGTCCTCGTCGGGGATGAGAAATTGAACGATTCGTCGGCCATCATCGTTGAGCTCACGAAGCGGTTCGACGCGAGCGGGTCGAGCGCGAGATCGAACGGATGGTTCGGGGCGAAAAAGTCGGCGGCGTACCTCGAGCGCGAGGCGCGTTGGGTGAAATGGGTGGATGAGCGGTTCGTGCACGTCTTGACGCCGAACATCTATCGAACCTGGAACGAGGCGGTGAAATCGTTCGATTACATCACCAATAGAGGGAATTTTGGGTACATCGAGCGCGAGAGCGCGAGGTGGGTGGGGGCGGCGTCCATGTACGTCATCGCGCATCGCGTGTTGAAAAAGAGACACGGCATCGAGGACGAACGCGCCGAGTTATACGCCGAGTGCGACAAGTTCGTGAACGAGGCGTTGGATGGTCGTAAATTTTGCGGCGGGAACGCGCCGAATAACGCGGATTTGTGCGTTTTCGGGGTGTTGCGAGCGGTGAAGACGTTTGAGACGTTCGCCGACGTCATGGCGAACACGTCCATCGGTCCGTGGTACGCCCGCATGGAGAAGGAGGTGGGCGCGGCCACGCGCACGGATGGCATTGAGAATTAAACCGAACCGAGTCGCGCGCGGACTTGCATTTTTTCTACACTACCGACTACTATGAAACCGAAACCGAAACCCGTCGTCGTCGTCGTCGTCTATTCCTCCACGTGTCGATCGTCCCATTCGCTCGGCGGCGTCGTCCCAGTCGACTTATACGCCAGGTACGATCGCAACACGTACTTTCCTATCGGGGTAAATTTATCTCCCTCTCGTCCGTCGCGCAGGTTCACCGCGAGATCGTCGAGACGTTCGAACGCGCCCGTCTGCACCTCGCCGTCCACGTACGCCACCTCGGCGTCGTCGCGTAAAATAATCTCAAAGCACGCCCCCCACACGCGCATGTACCGATCCTCGTACGGAAACGTGAACATTCGCGTCAACGATACCACGTCATCGGCGCCGACGCCGAGCTCTTCCTCCAATTCTCTTCGCATCGTCGTCTCGTACGACGCGTCGTCGCGCTGACACACGCCGCTCGTCACCGCGTCCAGCGCGTTCGGCCACACGTCTTTCCTCGCGCTTCGACGCGTGACGAGCGCGGTGAAAGTATCGGACGCGGACGTCGACGCGGACCCGTCGTCTCGCGCGCGCGCGTCGACGGGCGCGCGTTTGAGCACGACTCCGAACGCGCCTCGTCCCAGCGCGCGAGAGGACACCGTCTCGCGACGCGTCGCCGACCCGATCACCTCGTTTCGTTCGTTCACGAGCGCGCAGTATTCCTCTGTCTCGAAGGCGGATTCGGAGGAGGCGCGCGCGCGACGTCGACGACGACGCGCGCGTCGGACCGATGCCGATGCCGATGCCGAGGATGACGCGTCGAGCGTTCGAGACGCGCGAGCGCGCGCGAGCGCGACGCGCGGAGACGCCGACGCGCGGAGACGCGATGTCAACGCGCGCGTCGACATGTCGCGCGCGGAGAGTCCACGCGCGCGGGTCTCTCGTCGTCCGTCGACCGCGCGCGCGATGCGATGCGATGCGATGCGTCCTCGCGCGGGCGCGTGGTCGTCGTACTGTGACCCCATTTCGCACCGTCGGCATCATTTTTCGTGCGCGCGGTGGCCGTCCTCTCGTACGCAAATACACACACATGGCATGAAACATGGTTCCAATAGGTCTCTACGACGACCAACACCAAATGTTCGGACATTCGGTACCCCCGACGCGCGCCCGCGCCCCGGTCGCGCCCCTCGTCGCGTCACTCGACGACGATGTTTGCCTCGACGCGATTGACGTTTTCCCACGCCGTGAACGCGGCGCCGTTGGCGAGTAAAGGTGCGTGTATTTTTCCTTCGTCGGTTCGTTCGTTCGCGCTCGACGCCGCGCGCGCGCGTCGGTCGATTCCGCCGTCGATTCGTCGGCGCGCGCCGCCGTCGCGGTCGAGGGTGGGGCTCGACGTGGACGCGATGACGCGCGGTGGGGGGGGGGGCGCGCGCGGTGGAAAGGGGGGAGACGCGCGCGAATACGCGTCGAATTGAATGCGTGGGGACCGTTCGTGTCGGTCTCCGCGCGCGCGTTCGCTCGTCGCGGTCGCGCGATGGATGAAATGGATGGATGTGGGATAAGCGAGGGACTGACCCTAACCCTGAGGGGGTCGTTCGCGCGCGCAGCCGGTACCGCCACGCCCGCGAGAGGGACGTTCGTCGTCCGAGCGGCGCAAAACAAGGAAGCTCGCACGCGTTTGTCTCGTAAGGAGCGCACGTATAACAAGGCGCGCAAGTCTGAGATCACCACGCGCATGAAGAAGGTTTTCGTCAAGCAGAGCGAGCTCATGGCGGCGTCCTCGTGCACGGATGACGACGTGAGCGGTTTGGAGTCGTTGATCTCGGAAGCGACCAAAGCTGTGGATAAGGCTGTCGCCAGAGGGGTCTTGCACAAGAACACCGGTGCTCGACGCAAGGCGCGCATGAGCAAGTACAAGCACGAGTTGCGTCGGGCCAAGGGCTTAATGACGGCGTAAAGGCTCTTCATTTTTTTCTTCTCGACGCGCCGTGTGGGGGCGTGAGATTTTATTAGTGTACGTGTGATGATCATATTGTTAGACAGGCGATCGTCGTCTTAGGCGCTTGAAATGCAGCGAAACGTACGGCGGCTTCCGATTTTTTGCCCTCTTCGCCTCGGCGTCTCGCGCGTTTCGCGGACGCGGCAGTGCGCCACGCGATGCGCGGCATCGCGCGCGCCGCGCTCGCGCGCTCGACCGATGCGCGCGCGCTCTCCATACCCCCCGGACGCCGGTCTCGCCCGACGCGTTTCGTCGAACTCGCCGACGATGAGCGCGTGAACGTCTTGGGCCCGAGCGAGCTCGTGGCGATACAAACGACCGATGGGTATCGCACCGGCGTCGACGCCTTCGCCCTCGCGTGGCGCGCGCGGGCGCGTCGCGATCGACTCTCGCGCCCGAGTCGCGTCGGCGAATCGGTCGCCGATCTCGGCGCGGGATCGTCGGGGGCGGTGGGCTTGGCGTATTGCTCGGCGTCGCCGGGGACGACGCGCGAGTGCGTCTTTTTCGAAAAGCAAAAGGCGAGCGCGGACCGATGCGCTCGAAGCGTCGTCGCGAATTGCGTTGATTTCGACGCCCAGGTCGTCGAATCGGATTGCGGCGATTCGGACGCGGCGAGGACGTGGCGAGGACGGTTCGACGTCGTCTTGGCGAATCCGCCGTTTTTCGAGCGCTCGCGCGGTACGCCGACGTCCAAGTCGGAAGAGAAGATGCTCGGCCGTTTTGAGAGCACGGCGACGATAGAAGACTTTTGTATCTTTGCGCGTGAGATCATGAAACCGGGTGTCGGTGAATTCTTCGTCGTGTTTCCCGCGCACGGGAGATTGCGAGTGGTACGGGCGATGCGGCGCGTCTTCGGCGACGGCGCGGTGACGGTGACGGAGTGTTTCGATAATCCGAACGCGAACGAGGCGAACTTGGTCTTCGTGCGAGCGTCTCTGAGCGACGATGCCGTGGGGAGCGATGCAGAGGAGGAAACGTGCGCGCTGCACCCGAAACCCCGAGAAGGAGGAGGGCAACGCGCGTACGCCGAACCATTCAGCCGGTTTCTTCGTCGCGTCGCCAGCGCCGGCGAAGAGTGAACGAATGCGTTACTTGTACTTGTTGACTTAACTATTTGTAAATTAGAGACTAGCGCAATATTCTGACTTCGTGTAGACGCCTGTCCTCTTTGAAGTCGGATTGTACACCAAAACTCCGCGAGCGCTGCCAGGCTTGTTATTGCTCTCTTGAGAAGTGAAGGAATCTTTCACAGCTTGCGCAGCACAAGCCGTTTCACCCCCCCAGCTTTGTACTCGCTCATATAATATCAATATGAGATGCTCTTGGAATTGCTCAGAAGGCCTTTGCGACCGCAGAGACGTGTGACGTCGCCCCAACCATCAGTTGGTCCGATGGTGGCCAAAAGCGCGATGAACAGCACGACTGCGACGATGGATGAGAAAATGCTTGACAGCACGACGATCGTTCCAAACTTGGTGAAGAATTCAATCGTCGCTTGCAACAACGCGAGCGCCGCGCATAGGGTGGTGAAGGCGGCGCTGAGAACGGGGAAACCCATGACGCCGAGCGCGGCGCGTGCGCACTCGCGTCTGGTCACGCCCTCGTGACGCGCCGCATGCGCGTACGCGTGACCGATGTGAACGACGTAATCCACCGAAAGACCGATCAAAATGACGAAGCATATTCCCTCGAGGAATCCCAGAGTCCAACCCATAGAGACGACGCCGGCGATCGTCGTCACGAGAATCGTGAGAATGGAAAAGATGGCGTACAGCGTCACGATGACGTTCTGCGTCGAAATCATCATCGTCACGGAGGCTATGCCGAGCGTCGTGCCCGCGGCGATGTACGCGCCGCTTTGCATTTGCTTCACCGTGTCCATCCACGCCCAAGCTGCGGATGTTTGAAACCCATTCTTCAATCCCGCGGGTGCCGTGGCGAGCTTAGCATTGACGTAGTCTTCCCACTTTTGCCAAACCTTCTCCAAGTCATCCGTCGGCGCGTTCCACGAGATTCCAGCCCCGAACTCAACGGCGGCAATTTTCATTCGTCGCTGACCGGCGGAATTGACATAAAACGCGCTACTGAGCGACCGATCAGCCATACTGACGTCGTTGGACCCGGCGTACTTGTAGGCGCAGTCGTAAAACTTGGACTCGGCGATCGGAAGCGCCGTCACCGAGCCGCAGGCGTCGGGAAAGCCCGTATCAGACAGCGATTGGAACCCGATCCAGGATTCAAATCTCGTCAGCCAGCAATTGTTTTGCCGGTTGCTCGCCATGTTGTACTTTGTGTCGTTGCAAAAGGTTTTCATCCACTCCTGATTCGCAGTCGGCGCGATGTCGAAGGAGGTATCCCACTTGAAGGATGAACGACTCTTCGGATCGAAGTGATCGCCGTCGTCGTTAGGCAACACTCCCCAGACAATCTTAGTCCACACGAGAGACTCCGTGGACTTCTTGAACCCTGAACGTTTGAGATACGAAAATCTCGTAAATTCGTGGCTCTCAGGAAGAAGCGCGACCTCGGAATCCTTCGGCGTGGTGAGCTTGAGCGCGCCCACCAATCCGCCGGCGAACACTCCGAAGAGAACGATCACCAAAAACCATCTGGTCTTGTGTATGACGGGGAAGACGTTGTCCGCGAGGATCCTCTCCGCGCGCGAGCGGTGATCGCGCTTGGAGTCCATGATTTCAGGCGTCGACGCAGACTGTTCTTGTTTACTCGCGTTTCGTTTCGCGCGATACCGACCGATGGAGCCCCAGAAATCCAAAATCCAAGAGCCGAACGAGTTCTTGTTGGTTTCTTCGTATCGCAGGAGAAACTTGTGCTGATACGCCAAAAGAGCCGCGAAGATGGTGATGTCGTAAATGTAATCGAACATGACCATCGAGCCCATAAAAATGGCAAACACCCGAATGGGCGCGATAGGCATGATGGCGTTTGAGAAGAACGCCGCGGCCGTCGTCACGCTCGTCAATAACATCGCCCATGCCGAGTCGTAATACGCTCGATTCATTACGGTCGTGGCGCTCGATCCCGGTGGACAGCGACACTTGGCCTGCTGGAACTTGTCGTACATGACGAAGCAGTCGTCGGCGCCGATGCCCGCTATCACGAAAATTCCAATAAAGTTAAGGAATGGGAAGAACGAAATCTGGCACATAACCTTGGTGAAGAACAATGCCGTCGGAAAGGACAAGAGAACTTGGACGATCCCGCCGACTGTCAACAGAAGAGACCCCATGTGCAACCAAAGCAAGACGATGATGATGAAGACGGCGCCCGCGGCGAGTCTCATATCTTTGTAGAGCTGGTCGTCAACGTACAGGTCACGAACATCGCTCTCGATCGTGTCCCAATAGACGGTGAAATACGAGGACGTGTACTTCCAACCGCTCTTCCAGGCGTCGTATCCCCACTGATTCGCGTCATCTCTGCTGCCGCTGGTGTAAATATCGCTCGTCGTCAGGCTCAGCCGAGTGTTCCCGCTCAATCCGAAGAGCGAATCCAAAGCTTTTCCGTTATACGTCATAAAGGACACTGCCGTGCCGCAATCACCGTTGGAATCCTCAGCCTTTATCGCCGAGCAATTGAGCATGTAGTCCTTCACATCAGCGAGCGTCGCCTTCAGCGTCGCGTTTGTTCGATACTCGCCGCACGAAGAAGCTCCCTGCACCGCGTACAACGCCATCGGGTACGACAAGGCTCTCTGGCAACGTTTATACAGCGAGCCGTTCTCCCTCCAGTTCTCCCAACCGCCCTTATACGTCTCACCGCCGATCCAATCCGACGACGACGTCCCCGGCGGCGTCCCCGTGCACGGGCTTTCCGTTCGACACTTGGACCCAAAATCGCCTCCGTCTCCGCCGCCGACGGAAATCTCCATAAAATTCTCCGTCGCCTCGCACGCGTCCGCGAACGCCTCCGGCGAGAATAAATCCACGCCCGCCTTCGCCTCGAATATCAATCGAAACCCCTGATTCGAGTCTCCGTCGTACGCGTTCGTCCGGTACTGCGCCGCGCACGCGGGGTCGGATTGCAACAATCGTCGTCTTGCGTTCGGATTCGCCCGCCACGCCTCGTTCGTGTCCCCGTCATCCCACGAACTCGTCGAGTACAGCTCGTACGCCGTCTGCCTGTCCGCGATGGCCGTCCCGCGCGCGTTCCATCCCTCGGTCTGCACCTCGAGCCCGGCAACCGCGAACGCGATTCCACCGGTGACGAGCGCGATGAGCGTGGTGACGCCCGCGGTGACGCACGGCCACCGCGCGACGGCGCGAACGACGCGATCGACCGGTTCATCGTCCGACATGATCGCTCGCGAGACGAGAGACGCGCGGCGGGACGACGCGCGCGGGGAATTCTCTGGGGAATTCGCGGGCGCGGTCAACGGCGTCACGGCTTTTTCCGGGTGTCGAGTCTCCGCATCTCCGGGGTTGTGATTGGTGATTACCGAAAGGGTGGCCGCGGCGCGCGGCGCGGGGCGCGAGGATCATCGCAACGCCGTTCCGGGGTCTTCCCCGGGAGTGGGAACCCATAACCCGGAGTCCACCATCGCTTTCATGTGTCTCGCGGCGTCCTCCGCCGGGAGGGCGTTGACGAATTCGCGAAGCGCCGAGACGGAGCCGGAATCGAACGCGTCTCGCATCTCTCGCGGTAACGAGTCGTACACCGCCACCGGATCGAGTCCGCCGGGACCGAGGCGTTCTTCGAGAGGAATCTCTTCGAGAGACGTCGGTCCGTCGGCGTCGGCGTCGGCGTCGGCGTCGGGGTTCTCGGCTCGCTCTCGAAGCTTGACGAGCGCGCGCTCGCAGAGTTTTTCAAAGTACTCTTCAAACGATTTCTCGTACGCCGTCATCGCCTCCGCGCTCGAGTCTAATCGTCTAAAGAACGGTTCGGCCGCGTCTCGTTCGCTCTTCTTTCCAGCCTCGGCGAATTCACCGATGGATTTACACGCGAAGGCCACCCTCGCGCACGTCTTGGCGGCGCGCGTCTTCTTCTCCATCTCCAGATACAACGACTTCAAGAGCAAGTATCCCGTCGCGTGTTCGCACAACAGGTGTAAACGACCGGTCGAGAACCAATTACCGAGTTCACCATACGACATGCTCGCATTTCTCTCGGCGATCTCGTCCAAATCATCCCCGTACTCGCGCGTAAACGTCTCGTAATCCATCGTCTCGGCGTTCGCGCGCGACTCCGGCGCGCACGCCGAGCCCACCAACGTCTTCTCGCTCGACACGTAACACATCTCCTCGGCGTTAAACTTTTTCTGACGCTCCAACTCTTCAATCTTACTTTCAATCGAAGCCAATTCACCGCGCTTAGCCTCTAAAAGACGCTTTTCCTCCGCAGCGCGCGTCTTCGTCTCCGCCGCGGCTTCCCCGTCCCCGTCGACGCGCAATCCCTCGGCGAGCGCCACCAACGACTCTTCCCGCGCCTTGACCGCGCGCTTCGCCTCTCGACGCTCGGTCTCAAGCGTCTCGATCTTCTCCACGCGCTCTCGCTCGCGGTGTTCGTGCGCCTCGCGCTTGATGCGTCGAAGCGTCTGCGCTTCGATGAATTGCGCGCCGGGATGTGAATCTTCATCGTCGCTCAGTTCGATGTTATCCCACTTGGAATAATCAAACGGACGCGCGGACATGTCGACGAGGGTGTCGCGAATCAATCGTCGCGTCGTCGCGCGTCGCGTCGTCGCGTCGTCTTGTGTGGGAACGGCGATGCGTGAGATGAATGAAGACGGCGGCGGCGTCTCGCCGCGCGCCGCTCCGAGGATATGAATGAAAATAACGCGCGCGCGTCGTCATAATCTACCGTCGTGCGCGACCACTCGCGAGAGTCGATCGGTGATGACGTCCAACGCCTCGTCGACGATTCGTCGCACGAGTTCATCGCACGTCGGCACGTCGTCGATGAGACCCATGACGCACCCGGCGCTCCACACGCTCGATTCCGGGTCGCCCGTCTCTTGAAAAGATACGCGATAGTTTTCACCGCGCACGAGGTGGTGAATGGCGCTGAAATCGCCCGGTTTCTCGGATTCGATCGCGCGAACCTCCTCGGCGACGCTGTTCTTGTACACGCGCTCGTGATTCTTCACCGTGGTCATGACGAGGGTGGTGCGATTTTCGTCGGCGGCGACGAGGGCGTCTTTAATGCCGGGTAAAATCGGTGCCTCTCTCGTCGCCATGAACCTCGTTCCCATGCACACGCCGTCTGCACCGAGCGCGAGCGCAGCCGCTAACTGTCTCCCCGTGCCCACGCCTCCGCACGCTAAATACGGCACTCGCAACGTCGTCCTCGCCTTGGCCAAGAGCACCAAGCCGCCGACGTCATTCGTCCCCGGATGTCCCGCGCACTCGAATCCATCTATCGACACCGCATCCGCCCCCAATCGCTCCGCCGCCTGCGCGTGACGCAATGTCGTGCACTTATGTATCACCACGATCCCCGCTCGCTTGAACATATCGATAAATTTCCCGGGATTCGCCCCCGCCGTCTCCACCGCCGCCGGCGCGCACTCGCACACCACCCTCGCGTACGATTCGTAATCCGGCGGTTTCAGCGCCGGTAACAGCGTGAAATTCACCGCGAACGGCGCGGGACGACCATCGCGCGTCTTTCTCGTGATCATCCCTCGCACGCGCTCGATCTCTCGACGCAGCGCCTCGGGCGACGGTTGCGTCAGCGCGGTGAGCGTGCCGAGCGCGCCCGCGTTCGACACCGCGGCGACGAGCTCGGCGCGCGAGACGTGGTGCATGCCGCCCTGAAGCACGGGGTGTTCGAGACCGGGGATGAGGTCGGTGACTCTCGTGCGCAGACGCGCGCGCGAGGGCGGGGACATGACGGTGAGATTGATGGATTGAATTCGCGCGCGGGCGCGCACTGACGCGAGTCGGACGCGCGCGATGAGGACGCGTCGACGATTGGCGCGCGCGTTCGTCGACGCGTGCGCGGTGACGTCACCTCGCGCGTCGTTCGCGCGCGCGGCCGCGGCGACGGCGACGGCGACGAACGCGCGCGCGACGGCGGGGACGCGCGCGCGGTCCTCGGCGGCGAAATTTCCAGGCGCCGTCGCCGCGCACGCCGCCTCGCGCGAGGATGATCCGACGCGTGTGACGCCGAGACGCGTGACGTTTGAATCCGGACGTCTCGCGCGCTTGACGGACGGCGCGGTGTTGGCGCACGTCGGGGACACGGTGGCGCTGTGCGCGGCGACGGCGAGTCGCAAGCTCGACCGCGCGTCTCTGGTGAAAGGATTCGTCCCGCTCATGGTGGATTATCGCGAGCGATCGTACGCCAAGGGGAAGATACCGTCGACGTTCACGCGTCGGGAGGGAGCACCGAAGGAGCGAGAGATTTTAGCGATGCGAGTCATCGATAGGGCGACGAGGCCGTTGTTCCCGAAGACGTTTGGGAAGGAGACCATGGTGCAGTGCGTGGTGATGGCGAGCGACGGCGTGGAGGATCCGGCGGTGTTGGCGGTGAATGGGGCGAGCGCGGCGTTGATGGCGTCGAGCATACCGTGGCGTGGACCCATCGGGGCGGTTCGCGTGGCGGTGGTGCGAGGCGGCGACGGGTCGGCGGCGGCGAGCGGCGGCGAGCCGGAGATCATCGTCTCACCTTCGGATGAGGTGGTAGAGATGTCAGATTTTACGTTGTTCTACGCCGGGAACGACGCGCGCGCGCTGATGATTGAGGCGCAGAGCAACAAGTCTGGTGGTTTGGAGGAGCGTTTGGTCGCCGCGGCGTTGCGCAAGGCGCACCAGGCGGTTCGCGAATTACTTCCGCCGCAGATTGAACTGGCGAAAGAGATCGGCAAGCCCCAGCAAGAGCTCCCGCCGTCGCCTCTGACGCCGGAGATCAAGGAGGAGTGTTATCAAGTCGCCAGGGCGCGTGTGTTGGCGCTCTACGAGGAACACATTCAAGACAAGCACGAGCGCGGACGGAAAATGGCCGAGTTGCAGGCGCAAGTCGTGACCGAATTGACGGAGAGTCATCCGGAGTGGTTCGAGAGCGGAGAAGTGAACGAGGCGGTGCTTGGATCGGCGTATTTCAACGCGTGTGGACGCGTGCTCCGCGAGCGTGTGCTCGATGAAAACATTCGCGTCGACGGCCGAGGATTGTACGATTTACGCGAGCTCGACAGCGTCACGGACACGATGCCCATCGTGCACGGAAGCGCTCTGTTCGAACGCGGGAGCACGCAAGCCTTGGCAACCGTCACACTCGGTTCGCTCGACGACTCCCAGCGTTTGGATAACCTCACGGGTCCGACTTCGAAGCGATTGATGTTGCACTATTCGTTTCCGTCGTTTTCTGTCAACGAAACCGGCGCTCGTGGTCTCTCGCGACGCGAGGTCGGACACGGCGCGCTCGCCGAGAAATCTCTTCTCGGCGTGTTTCCAGACGAAGAAGCGTTCCCATTTGCCGTCCGAGTGAACACTGAAACGTTGGAAAGTAACGGTTCGTCTTCGATGGCGGCGGTGTGTTCCGGATCCATGGCGCTCATGGACGCGGGCGTTCCGCTCACCGAACACGTCGGCGCCATCTCCATCGGTCTCGTTATGGATGAAGACGACGATACGGGCGAGGTGAAGCGATACGCGCTCATGGACGACATCATGGGTCTCGAAGACGTCTTGGGCGACATGGACTTTAAGATTGCCGGCACGCGCGCGGGCGTGACGGGCATCCAACTCGATTGCAAACCGGAGGGCATTCCACTCGATATTTTGATCGAAGCCCTCGATCGGGCGTCGGCGGCGAGACAGAAAGTTATCGACGTGATGGAACGCGCGGTTCGCGAACCGAAGGCGGCCGTGAAGGATTCCGCGCCGCGATACGGCAGAATGACCATTCCGCCCTCGCTCATCGGAAAACTCATCGGACCGCAGGGATCGAACATCAAGGCGCTGGAGAAAGACACCGGCGCCAAGGTGTCCATTCTCAACGACGACGGTGAGTTGGCGATTTTCGGACACAACAAGGATTCGTTCGACCGCGCGACAGCGCACGTGGAAGAATTGAAGAATTCCGTCGTCGAGGCTGGGAAAACGTACCTCACCACCGTCAAGGAAGTCTTGCCGTTCGGATGCGTGTTGACCACCGCCGGAGGCGACGATGGGCTCCTGCATGTCAGCGAGATCGCGCACGAACGAACGGAAAACGCGAGCGACGTGTACGCCGTGGGCGATCAGGTCGAGGTCAAGTGCGTGAACAAGGACGCGCGGGGCAGCATCAAGTGGAGTCGCAAAGCGCTCTTACCGCGCCCGCGTCCGCCGGGACGAGAGACGCCGCGCTTCAGAGTGCAAAAGAAGACGACTACAGGGGAGTGAGTGATAATTACTAGTGCGTAGAATGAGCTAGATTTTGTGTAGGTGAAAAAATGATTTGTTCTCAACCGTGTCGCTCCCAATCTTTGAGCACGGGTTCGATGATGGATGCGAACAGACGCTTTCGATTCTTCATCACGGCTTGGTATAAATCGCCGAGCACGCGCGCCGAGATGGCGTTTTGTCGCTCGTCCGCGACGACTCGCATTTCGAAGCCGCGTCTTCGCTTGCGCTGGTGGGAAGACTTGGTCGACATTCGCGCCGTTCCCACCGGAACCTTCACCTTGGCGATTTCCCGGTCGAACCACGACGAGAGCGCGTCTCTGTCTCCGATATCGTCACGTGGGAAAGGATCTTTCACGTCCGTCTCCACATCGAGCACAGACGTCACGGCTTCGAACCAGGTCTCGACTTCGAGTTTACGATCGGCGGCGGCGCCGATTTCTCCATCCTCTTGTCCGAGCGAGACGACGGCACCGTTGACGACTCTGCCGTAGTTTTCGACGCGATCTCGCGCGGCGTAGGGACCGACGACGCGCCACGCGTCGTCTTCGCGACGGTGCGCGACCATGACGTGAGGCAGTCGAGACACGAGTTCATCGTACGAAAACGGACCTAGAGAAAATTCTCCACCGCGCTCGTCGTCCGGTAACCACCACTGACCCGCGAACGGATTCGCGGCGAAATACCGCATCATGTCTTCGTATTGTCGACGTTCCTCTTCGGCGGCGAGTCGCGCGCGCTCCTTCTCGTCGATTTGATCGGCTCTCGCCACCACCACTCCTGACGCGCGTTCCGCCGCCGCCACCGCCGCGGCTCGACTTCTCTGCGCCGCCGCCTCGAGCTCCGCCGCCTCCGCCTCCGCCGCCGCCTGTCGTTCCGCCCCACCCGGTTTACGACTCCAACTCACGTCCGATCGATCGCTTCGCGCGTCCTCGCTTCCCGGCGTCTTGGACGTATTTCTCAACTGTTCCGCTACCGCCGCGTTCAATCCCTCCGCGTCCAGCGCCCCGTTCGTCCGCTCTCGATCCTCGATCACCCAAAACGGCTCCCGCAACTCCAACGCTTTCGGCTCCTCCGGCACCACCCCCTCCTCGTCGTCCTCGGCGTCCAGCGCGCTCAAATCTGGCCTCGGATCCCTCGCGTCCGTCGCCACGTCCCTCGACCACGCCTCATTCGTCGTCCCATCCTCCGCCATCGGCGTCGACATCGCCGCCCGTCCCTTCTTCACCCGTTCCCTCGTCGCGCTCAGGATGTCTCGCCACGTTTTCGGCCGCTTATACTTTTCCAACTGCACGTGTCGCACGTCGAGCGTGATGCCCAACGCGTCGTCCCTCCCCGCCGCGTCCGGTTCCGTCTCCTCCGTCCCCGGCCTCGCCCCCACCACCGCCTCCGGGGCCACTTGCGGCAACGTCCCACCGCCGATGGCGAGCAATCTCGACAGTCGATCGTCCAGCGCGCTCGGCGCGTCGACGCCGTCCGCCTCGACCTCGCCCGCCGCAACCGGTTCCTCCGCGCTCTCGTCTCCCCTCGCCCGCGCCGCCGCCGCTCGCGCGCGCGCGGCGTCGACGATGTCCCCGACCGTCGTCTCGCGACCGTCATCGCTCGCGCGAACGACGTGCGCGCGCTGCAAGTGGTCGGTGAGGTGCCACCGCGCGAGGGCGATCTCATCGAACGGACCCTGCGTCCGTCCCGACAGATCCACGTACGTGTACTCTGCGCTCGCGTCGCAGTGCGCGAGCACGTCCTCGATCGCGTCGTCGTCGTCGTCGAGCGCCATCGCGTCGCGCGAGCGCGCGGACGAGACGGCGGGTCGAGGCGAATTCTGACGTTCGTCTTCATCCTCTCGCGCGTCGCGTATCGTCGCGCGCGACGCGATCGCGAACGCGTCGAACGCGACGTGGACGTCGCGTCGCGCATCGTCGCGCGTCGTGCGGGCGCGCGTCGATACGCGTTCGCGAGCGAGGGAGGGGCGTTTGCGCGCAATCGACCGACATTCACAAAATTAATCATGAATCATTCGCTCGACGACGACGCCGGTGACGACTCTGACTGCGTGCGAGACGCCGAGAACACCCCCAGTGCCGTCCTCGCGTCCGCGACGCGTCCACAGAGCGCGGTTTCGGTGGCGTTCGGGACGTTTTTCGCGGGGAGAGAGCTCGGCGCGGAGAGGCGTCGACGCGCGGCGAAACGGTTACGCGCGGCGTTGGGCGAAGACGACGCGCGATGGCGACCGAAAATGTTCTCGAGGGCGCTATACGTGCGAGTGGTGATGATCGTGGTGATGGTGTGGGCGGATATGGCGCTGCCGACGTACGATACGTCGAGAGAGATTACGCACGCGACGGCGACGGCGACGAGACGCGTCGACGCCGAGGAAAGCAGAGACGCCGCGCGAACGAAGATCGAGAGCTCGGTCGGGGCGTTCGCGTGTGAAAGAGTCAAGACGTTGACAAGTTGGGATTCGGCGCACTTTGTCGGCGTGTCGCTGGACGGGTACGCGTTCGAACATCAACACGCGTTTTATCCGGGGTACCCGTCGACGATTTACGCGTTGAGACAAATCGCGAGTCGGGCGTTGCGAGTGGTCAGCGTGCGCGTTCCCGAGGGCAGCGCGCACGAGGAGTGTCTGACGAACGCGGTGGCCGTAGGCTTTAACACGTTCGCGTTCGCGGCGTCGGTGGAGGCTATGTATTCGTTATCAAAGGTGTTGTTGAAGGACGACGGATTATCCGAGGCGGCGGCGCATCTGTACGCGCTCAATCCCGCG